>TBL_comb47_HYPODRAFT_10001177_pt1 | contig 34089 bp, 29 predicted proteins | sample TroBogypolimnion_40_FD_10682 | JGI IMG/M metagenome (IMG submission 10682)
CTTAGGGGACCCCAGACTGTCGGTGAGATTAAAGTTCGGACAGCAAGAATATTTAATTTTGATAGCTTAATAAATGTTGAAGAAACTTTAGACAGGTTAGCTGCCAGAGAATCGCCTTTTGTGATGAAGTTGATTAAGCAGGCAGGTATGAAAGAATCCAGATATTCACATCTCTTATCAGGAGAACCTACGCAAGATTCATTTTTGCTATCTCATGAAGATGATAACAATAATATGGACAGATTAACAAAACTTGAACAAGATATATCGCTTTTGAAATCAGAATATGAGTATATCAAATCGCAATTGATAGAATTAAAGAAATTAATAGAATAAATATTTAACCTGCTCATTTATTACTGAAATATTTCGTCATTGGCTCAAAATAAAATTTTTTCCATCCATCCGAAAAATCTTTTCCCCGTCCCTCGGGGATATCTGAATGAATTAATGTTAGTTTAGTGCCTGCTTTATCATGTTCAAACAGGATTTCAAGTGTTGAATCTTCATGTCCGTTAGGAAAATCAGTTGCTCTCCATGATTGCACTATTCTTTTATTATCTTCAAGGATTAAATTCTTTCCGGATATATAACCATCCCATGCTGTAAAATGTGTCCCAGCCTGAGCATTAATTTCTGCTTTTCCTCCTGTAAATGCTGAATGCTCATTACTATCAAGCCATGAATTATATAATTTTTCAGGCTTAACTGGAAAGTATGCTGATAATGTTATTTTCTCCTTCATAAAATATCCTATTTTGTGATAACACTAATATATTATATTCGTATCAATTTTTGAATAAATTTACGTAATAGTGTAGCACCTGTCAATAGAATACCCCTTTTTATGCTAGTAATTATCGCTATTTATATGATTTTACTTATAAATTCTCTTGGCAGTATTATTTTTTATCAAATGAAAATCCAGTATATTTATTTACAAAAAAAACTATATGCCAACTAGAAAAAAAGTAAAATTAATATTTGTTACCGGAGGTGTTGTTTCATCTCTGGGAAAAGGGATTGCAGCATCTTCTCTTGGATTACTGCTTAAGCAGCGTGGCTTCAAAGTTACTATTCAGAAATTTGATCCTTATATTAATGTTGATCCGGGGACTATGAGCCCATTTCAGCATGGAGAGGTCTTCGTTACTGAGGATGGCGCAGAAACTGATCTTGACCTTGGTCATTATGAAAGATTCCTTGATGTGAATATGACTAAAGCTAATAACACTACTACTGGTCAGGTTTACTATGAGGTTATAAAAAAAGAACGCCGAGGAGATTTTTTAGGAGCAACCGTTCAGGTAATTCCACATATAACCGATGAAATTAAATATAGAATGACAAAATTATCCGAACTTGGTGATTATGATGTCATTATCACTGAAATCGGTGGAACTATTGGTGATATTGAAAGTCTGCCTTTCATCGAAGCTATGAGACAATTAATGCTGGAATTCGGAAGAAAGAATACATTAAGTATACATGTTACTCTTGTTCCTTATATTAATGCCGCTGGTGAAGTAAAAACAAAACCAACACAGCATAGTGTCAAAAATTTACTTGAGCTTGGTATTCAACCTGATTTTCTTATTTGCAGATCAGAAAAGAAACTTGATAAAGATATTAGAGAAAAGATTGCATTGTTCTGTAATGTTGAAACAAAATCGGTGATTTCCGCATATGACTGCAAATCTATTTATGAAGTCCCTCTAGTCCTATTTAAAGAAAAATTTGATACTCTTGTTCTGAACAAACTTCATTTGCCAGAACGGAAAATTAAACTAGATGAATGGGAAAAAATGGTTGATGGTATTCGGAATCCAACGTCAGTTGTTGAAATTGGTGTTGTTGGAAAATATACTGAACACCTTGATGCCTATAAAAGCTTAATTGAATCCTTTATACATTCTGGAGCTGAAAATAATGCCAGAGTCAAAGTTAGAATGGTCAGTGCTGAGGATGCTGAAAAAGGAGATATTGAAAAACTTCTTTATGGGGTCTCAGGTATCCTTATTCCCGGTGGATTTGGCGAAAGAGGAATTGAAGGTAAAATCAATTCTGTTAAATTCGCACGAGAAAACAATATACCATTTTTTGGGATTTGTCTAGGTATGCAGTGCGCTGTAATCGAATTTGCAAGGAATGTTTGTGGTATTTCAAAAGCTAATAGTTCAGAATTCAAAAAAAACAACTATAGTGTTATTGATCTTATGCCTGATCAGAAAAGTATCAAAAATATGGGAGCTTCCATGAGACTCGGTTCTTATCCTTGTCTTATTCAGGATAACACATTTGCCAGGGTTGCATACAAAACCGATTATATATCTGAACGACATCGGCATCGCTATGAAGTAAATAATAAATTCAGAAACCATTTAAGTGAAAATGGAATGATATTCAGTGGGTTATCACCGGACAGAGAACTTGTCGAAATGATTGAATTACAAAATCACCCATGGTTTGTTGGTTGTCAGTTCCATCCTGAACTAAAGTCTCGCGCTACTAAAGCTCATCCATTATTCAGGGAATTTATTAGAGCCGCTATTTTATATTCTGAAACAAGAAAATCTGCATCTGAGGAATTAATCCATTCAAACTAATTATTGGGTTTTCCCTGATATTCCTAAAACCGTTATAATATTTTTTATATATAATGAAACTTATTTTAATTACTCTTTTACTCTTATTTCCTCAATTTAGTTATCCCCAATCAGAGATTGAAAAGGGGGTTTCCCGGGGCTTGGAATATTGTTATAATTTCCATTGGTTACAGGCAAATAATGAATTTCAAAAGCTTATCGACAAATACCCTGATGACCCTAGAGGGTATCATTATAAGTCAACTATTTACCTTTGGTATTATTTAAGCAGTAAGAGTATAATTGATTATAATAATTTTGTTAAGTATTCTGATATTGCCATTGATAAGGGCAAAAGCCTAATAGAAAAAAACTCAAATGACGATTTAGTCCTTTATACACTTGGTACCACATATAGTTGCAGAGCTATGGTATTTGCAAAAGCAGAAAATTATATTGATGCTGCCTGGGCTAGTAAAAATTCCGCAGAATACCTAAATGATTGTCTTAAAATTAATCCCAAGCGTGCTGACGCATATTTAGGACTTGGATTGTATAATTTTGCCGTAGGACAAATTCCCTCTGGTTTTAAATGGGCTTTAAGCCTTGCCGGAATAAAAGGAAATAAAAGTCTAGGCATCCACTATATTCAAAAGGCAGCAAATGAAGGCTATTTATCAAAAACTGAAGCGTCTTATTATCTGAGCCAGATTTATTCTGAAGTGCTTTATAATTACGACGCAGCCTTCACATGTTTAAAACAAATGATTAAAAAATACCCGGATAATATACTTTTTAATTATTCATTGGCTGTAGTTGAAATTAAAATGAAAAACCCACTTCAGGCTGAGAAGATTATTTCTAAAATTATTAAGGCTGATGAATCAGATTTCAGGGAGTTGATTTGTTTTTCAAATTTTATAATGGGTGATGTTTATTTTAAGTTGAATAACTTTGAGGCAGCTAAAGAGTATTATCAAAATTTCTTGAATTCTTATAATCAAAAAGATTATAGAGGTATAGCTTCTTATAGATTAGGTGTATGCTTTGAAATAATAGGTGACAGAAACAATGCGGTAAAATATTTTAATCTGTCTTCTAAAGGGAATATGGACTTAGACGATGATCTATTTGGAAAGAGGATGGGAGAGATATATTTTAAAAGAACCATGGCTCAGAGTGAAATAGATGTATTAAAAGCTTCAAATCTGATCGAACAAGGAAAATTCAAGGATGCTGTTAACCAGTTAGCTCAATTATACAATGCCGTAAAAACTGACCGCCTTAAAGCTGAGATTAATTATTATATTGCAGAGGCATCTTTTTATGCTGGTTCTTATCTCGATGCTGTTCGTTTTGCAAATTTATCCATTGTATATAATGGCTCCGATGCCACCTGGGTAAAACCATATTCAGGTTATTTACAGGCAAAAAGTTATAAACAGCTTGGAAATTATGATGAAGCATTGAAAGTCCTTGAGAAAGTCGAAGATAATAATAATTATGACTATCAGAATAAACTTAAAAACATGGTTTCTTCTTTAAAGGCTGAAATTAAGCAGGAATGAGCATATTTTATTTAAATTGATTATTTTTCTGAATTTGCATAAATTATTTGGTTAAAATTTTATAATAATTTGAAGATAATTGTATTTGATTTCAGCAGAGTTTCAAATCTTTAAACTATTTTTGATTTCAAGGATTTAATATATAAAATTGAAGTAAAATCAGTATTTTATCCCTTTTTTGATCAATACTGCTTGAACTTATAAACTGATCATTATCACATCATTTGGATCTTATCTTCTAAAATTGATGGAAAAGCATTAATTGAATAAATACGCACTGATAAGTGTTTCAGATAAAACGCATATTGTTGAATTTGCAAAAAACCTGAGTGAAACTGGTTATAAAATTCTAGCTACAGGAAGTTCTGCAAAATATCTAAAAAACAATGGCCTGAATATCATAGAAATAAGTGAATTTACTACTTTTCCGGAAATATTCGGAGGAAGAATCAAAACTCTTCATCCGAAAATATATGGCGGTATATTATCAAGAAGAGAAAATGAGACGGATATAAAAGAAGCAAGAGAACATTTAATCGAAAATATTGACATTGTTTGTGTAAACCTCTATCCATTTAAACAGACATCTGAAAACTATGGATCATCTTTTGAGGAGATAATTGAAAAAATAGATATTGGCGGCCCTGGTCTTATCCGTGCAGCAGCAAAAAATTATAAGTATGTTTCAATTTTAAGTAATCCATTACAGTATGATGATTTTTTAATTGAGCTAAAAAAACACGGCATTAGTCAGGTTACTAGGGAAAAATTGGCAGCTGAAGCGTTTGCCTTATCAGCTGATTATGATATTTACATCAGCAACTTTTTATATCATAAGTTTGGTTTAAATCCTGACAGATTACTTGCTGGTTGGGTAAAAGAAAAGGACCTTAGATATGGTGAGAATCCTCATCAGTCAGCCGTCATATATGGAAGTTTTCATGAATATTTTGAAGTATTTCATGGAAAAGAATTATCATATAATAATATTCTTGATTTAGTTTCTGCTGCTGAACTTGCACAGGCCTTAGGTGAGAAATCGTGTGTAATTGTAAAACATAATAACCCTGCAGGTGCTGCAATTGGAGATGATACTCTTGAAGCATATGAGAAAGCATTAAAATGTGATCCTGTTTCTGCATTTGGAGGTATTGTGGTTTTTCAAAAAGCAGTAGACGGTCTATTAGCTGAAAAACTGAATGAAATATTTCTTGAGATCATTTGCGCACCTGGATATACTGATGAAGCAATAGGCATTTTATCTAAAAAGAAAGAAAGAAGATTATTATTACAAATTAAACGAATTGAAGATAGCATGAATTTTAAGAATATTCCCGGCGGAATTATTGTTCAAAATTCAGATAATCTTATATTAGATGAGTCTAAAATAAAAATTGTTACAAAAAAACATCCTTCTGAAAACGAGATTGAAGATATGAAGTTTTCTTGGATTGTAGCTAAATATACTAAGTCAAACGCGGTTGTTTTCGCAAAGAATCTTGCAACTATTGGAATTGGTGCCGGACAGATGTCCCGGATTGATTCCGTAAATAGTGCAATTATGAAAGGAAAACATAATGGTCATGATTTCAGCAATTCAGTTGTTGCTTCGGATGCATTTTTCCCGTTCACGGATAGTTTACTAGAGATTATAAATTGTGGCGCAACTTCTGTTATTCAGCCAGGAGGTTCAGTTCGGGACCAGGAAGTAATCGCCATAGCTAATGATAAAAATATATCAATGGTTTTTACCGGAATAAGACACTTTAAACACTAAGAGGAATTATGAGTTTATTAGACCTTTTTTCAGCAGATATCGCAATGGATTTAGGAACTGCAAATACTTTAATTTATGTTAAGGGAAAAGGAATAGTTCTAAATGAACCTTCTATTGTAGCCTTTGACAGAAATACTAAAAAAATAATTGCACTTGGGAACAAAGCAAAAGAAATGCAGGGAAGAGAACATAAAGAAATCAGGGTTACTCGTCCAATGAGAGATGGTGTTATTGCTGATTTTGAAATCGCTGAAGGAATGATTCGTGCTTTCATTAAAAAGGTTAGAGCAGGCGCTTTTTCAAGCAGAAGAATTGTTGTTGCTGTTCCAAGCGGTGTTACTGAAGTTGAAAAAAGAGCTGTAAGGGACAGCGCTGAACATGCAGGTGCTAAAGAAGTCCATTTAATTGCTGAACCGATGGCAGCTGCTATTGGGATCGGAATAGACGTTGAAGCAGCAGTTGGAAATATGATTATTGATATTGGCGGAGGAACAACTGAAATTGCAGTAATTGCTTTATCCGGCATAGTAAATGAAGAGTCAATAAGGATTGCTGGTGATGAAATGAATAACGCAATTATGCAGTTTTTCAAAAAGAATCACAATATCCTTATTGGCGAGAGAACTGCTGAAGCTATTAAATGTGAAGTCGGGTCTGCTGTTCCCCTAAAGGAAGAAATTACCATCCAGGTAAAGGGAAGAGACCTGGTTGGTGGAATACCTAAAACTACAGAAGTAAGCTCGGTGGAAATAAGGGAAGCATTAAATGAGTCTGTTGTTCAAATTGTTGATGCAGTCAGACAGTCACTTGAAAGAACACCTCCTGAACTTTCTGCTGATATTCTTGATCGGGGAGTAATGTTAACTGGCGGGGGAGCACTATTAAAAGGATTGGATGAAAGAATAAGAATGGAAACAAACCTGCCTGTGCATGTGGCAGATGATCCCTTGACAGCTGTTGTCAGAGGTGCCGGAAAGGTAATCGATAACCTTAATCATTATTCAAAAGTATTAATTCGTAACAGAAGATATTAATGATCAGATTCTTTTCGAAAATCTGGGATGGCTTTAAAGAATATTTTATACTGCTGTTTCTAATCATTATTGGATTAATATTAATTTCTGTGAATCAAAAACCGGCAGTTAAATCTGTTAGGGCTGTTGCATTTGGTACTTTCGCTTCAATATCATCTTTAGTCAGCGATGTTGTTAATATCGGACAATTAAAATCAGAAAATATGCGGTTAAGAGAAAGAAATGCTGAACTTATGCTGCAGATGAATAAATTACGTGAGTACGGAATTATAAATGAAGAACTTAAAGGCCTCGTAAAATTAAAGGACACAACTAGCTATCCGCTTATACCTGTAAGAATTGTTTCAAAATCTCTCTCCACATCTCAGAACACCATAACATTACTTGGCGGAAGTAACAACGGTCTAAAACCTGGTATGCCTGTCGTTAATGATCAGGGATTATTAGGGGTTATATTATCAACATCCAACGATTACTCAATAGCGAGAACTCTGAAAAATATGGATTTGAAATTAACCGTTAAAGATGAAAGAAGTCGTCTAGATGCAATCATGAAATGGAACGGAGAAGATCTTGTGATGGTTAATGTTCCAAAGACTTATGATATAAAACCAGGTGACAGGATCATGACTTCTGAATTAAGTTCAATTATTTCCATTCCTATTCCCGTGGGAATAGTAATGGAATTAAGTAAAGTAGAAACTGGGATTTTCAATGAAGTTAAAATTAAGCCATATGTGAATTTTGCGCGAGCAGAAAATGTTTTTGTGGTTGGCATCGTTGAATCTAAACAGAAAAATCAATTGGAACTAAATTTCTTTAATAGAAAATAAATGCGATCAGATTACTTTATTCCCCTTATATTCTTTGCAGTACTTTTGATTATCCAGACAACAGTCTTAAACTTTATTTCAATTAATGGTATAGTTCCAGACTTAATTCTGATTTTACTTGTGTTCTACTCCATAAAAAACAACCAGATTTACGGAATGGTTTTAGGATTTGTTTTTGGTTTTCTTTTTGATCTGATTACAGGTAGTTTACTCGGCAGTTCAGTAATTTCTAAAACGATTACCGGATTTACTGCAGGATATTTTTCAAACGAAAATAAAAGAGAGTTTTATTTAAGTTCGTATGCTTTCCCGCTTATTGTTTTGCTATGCGGAATAATTGACTCTTTTGTATTTTCATTTTTTTCATCATCAGATTTAAGAACAAGTTTTGTGTTTTTAATGCTTCAACAGGGGATTTATCCCGGATTATATACTGCCTCAATAAGTATTATTGTTGTGTTCTTTATGCCTAAAAGGAGTTTCCGTTGAGACCGGAAGGTTTTGCTTCAATACCTAGAAAAACTATTATTTATTTTATAGTCGTAGCAAGTTTTGGACTGTTCGCATTTAGACTTATACAAATGCAGATTATTGATCATAAATCATTCGATGAGAAATCTGCTAGTAATAGTATTAAACCTCTTGAACAGGTGCCGCTCAGAGGAGTCTTTTATGACAGAAATATGGAAGTAATTACCGGTAATTCTCCTGCTTATACATTAAGAATTACACCGTCTGAATATGACAAAAGTTTAAGCAGGGTACTTGAAACGGTTATTGATGCTGATTCTGGTTTTATCGATAAAATATTGTACAATAACAGGTATTATTCTAAATATCTGCCTATTAGAATAAAAAGAGGAATTGATTTCAAAGCTGTTTCATGGCTTGAAGAAAATTCAGAACATCTGCACGGCGTTGATTTTATTGTTGAAATGCAGAGGGATTATCCTGCTGGTATTATTGGTTCTCACCTATTCGGCTATGAAAAAGAAATATCTCCGGATGCTCTTGAAAAAGATAAGAATTATTATTCTCCCGGTGATTATGTCGGTCATAGCGGAATTGAAAAAACTTATGAAAAAGAATTGCGCGGTGAAAAAGGCTTTAATTATGTGCTGGTTGATGCGAAGAGAAAAGAAACTGGGAAATTCAAAGATGGTAAAATGGATAAACCCTCCCTTAAAGGTCGTGATCTTGTTTTATCTATAGACGCTGATGTGCAAAGGGTAGCAGAAGATGAATTAAAAAAATTCCGTGGTGCTGCTGTAGCAATTGAGCCCAAGACAGGTGAAATACTTGCTCTGGTAAGTACTCCTGAATTTGATCTAAACCAATTTTCGTATGTCACTACTAAAGAATATCTTTCAGACCTTTACACTAGTCCTGACAAACCTTTATTTAATAGAGCTACTATGTCAGGCAAGCCCGCGGGGTCTACTTTCAAAATAATGGCTGCAATTGCTGCACTTGATATGGGCGTTATTAATGAAAATACAATTATTAACTGCGGCGGAGGATTTTATTTCGGTAGATTCTTCAAATGCCATGGCGGCCCGCATGGCCCGCTGAATGTTATTCATGCTATTGAAAAATCATGCAATACCTTTTTCTATAATCTAATATATAGAATTGGATTAGATAAATGGTCAGAATATGCCCACAGATTAGGATTTGGACATAAAACAGGCATTGATATATCTGAAGATAGTCCTGGTCTCGTTCCCAATTCCAAATATTATGAAAAAATATATGGTCCTAACTGGCCGAGAAGTATTATGGCTAGTCTTGGTATAGGTCAGGGAGAAGTAAGTGCTACTCCTATTCAACTTGCTCAGTTTGTTGCCATTGTTGCAAACAATGGAAGTACCTATACGCCGCATTTGGTTAAAGGGTATCTTAAAGAAAACACAAAGGAATTTATACCGTATAAATTCGGTGAAATAAAAACAGGTATAAGTCAAAGAGCCTTTGATATAGTTAAACAGGGAATGGTGCTCGTGGTTCAGGGCGCTGGAACTGCAACAGGTCTTAAAGGCGATGAATTAAAAATAGCCGGTAAAACGGGTACAGCTCAGAATCCTCATGGCAAAGATCATGCATTATTCATCTGCTTTGCCCCATATGACGATCCTAAAATTGCTATTGCTGTTGTTGTGGAAAACGTTGGATTTGGGGCAACTTATGCTGCTCCTATCGCAAAAAAAATGGTTGAAGCTTATTTATTAAAAAATAAAATTAAGAAAGGCGATATAAAGAAATCCATTGGAATTAATGATCAACTTTTTGGTGTCAGTCAGTGAGAATTGATTATAAATTAGAAGATAAATTTGATTTAGGGTTATTCCTTTCTTTCCTTATTCTCTTCTGTATTGGCTTAGCCGCCATTTATAGCGCGACTTATAATAATGTTGTTGCTGCCGGGAACTTTCACAGACAATTATATTGGGGACTTGCAAGTTTATTAGTCTTTTTTGTAATCTATTATTTACCCACAACAACATTTAGAATGATATCCATTCCCTCATATATGATATCATTATTTTTTCTTTTGGCAGTATTAGTTATTGGTAGAAGAATAATGGGACACAAAAGCTGGTTTGGTTTTGGAAGCTTCGGATTCCAACCGTCTGAATTTGCTAAAATCGGGACTATTCTTTGCCTGGCATGGTTTCTAAGTAAAAAAAATGTTGATATTGAAACATTTAAAGATATTATAATTACTCTTGGTATTGGACTCTTACCTGTTGGTTTAATTTTCCTTGAACCCGATATGGGGACTACCTTCGTCTATTTAGGATTAATACTGGTAATGTTATTTTGGAAGGGTATTAGCTTATTTGGTCTGTTTATTGTTTTATCTCCTGCGATTGTCGCATTATCTTCACTCTTCGGAACTGTATATTTTATTGTCGCTTTGTTTCTCGTAATTGTTGGCTTGGTCTTTTTTAGAAAAGATCTTTTCTTTAGCGGATCTATATTAGCTTTAAACCTCGGAGCAGGATTCTTTACTGAAATTGTTTTCAATGCACTTGGCTCACACCAGCAGAAAAGAATATTGACATTTATCGACCCGAATTCTGATCCATTGGGCTCGGGTTACAATGCAATTCAGGCTAAAGTTGCTATAGGGTCCGGTGGTTTTTTCGGTAAAGGTTTCCTTGCAGGTAACCAGACTCAACTACAGTTTATTCCTGAACAGTGGACTGATTTTATATATTGTGTCATTGGCGAAGAATTGGGCTTTATAGGCAGTATATTTGTTTTAATTCTTTTTCTTTATATGTTTTTAAGAATAATTAAGATAGCTTCTTCAACAAAAGATGAATTTATCAGTTTAACATTAATAGGAATATTCTCAGTATATTTTATTCATTTATTTATAAATGTCGGAATGGTAATTGGTCTTATACCTGTTATCGGAATACCTTTGCCATTTGTTAGTTATGGAGGCAGTTCTCTTGTTGTAAATGTATTTATGTTGGGAATAGTTGCCAATGTATATAGAACTCGGAAAAATTATACTTAATACCCAGAGATAATTAACCATAGTCTGATTATACTACATAATGAAGGCTGCAGATAAAATAATTCAAAATAATAATGCCGGAAAATTTATCTGTATAGGTCTGGATCCGGATATAAATAAAATTCCTAAACATTTACTTAGTTACCCTTCACCAATAACAGCCTTCAATAAATCTATTATTGAAGAAACATCTGAATATGCTGCTGCTTATAAACTAAATTTTGCCTTCTATGAATCATTAGGATCTAGAGGGTTTGACATTATCGAAGAAACCCTGTCATTTATCCCTAATCACATCCTAACAATTGGAGATGCAAAAAGAGGGGATATAGAAAATACTTCCAAAATGTATGCAAAATCTGTTTTTGAACATTTCAATTTTGATTCGGTTACTGTTAATCCTTATATGGGTAAAGATTCAATCGACCCCTTTCTACAGTACTTTGATAAACTAGTATTTTTCCTCACATTAACATCAAATCCCGGATCAGCCGATATTGAAAAACTTATCTTAAAGTCAGGCAGGTTTCTTTTCCAGGAAGTAATTACTAAAATCAATCATTGGAATCAATTTAATAATTGCGGTTTAGTATTTGGTGCGACACAAAACTTAGAACTTCAAGATAATATAAATTTGTTTAATGGAATGCCTGTTCTTCTCCCTGGAATTGGCGAACAGGGAGGGAATATTGATGAGATATTTTCAATATTTAATAATGCAGGGCGAAAAAACTTTATAATTAATATTAGCAGGGGAATTATATATAAAGATGATTCAGTTAATTATTCTAAGGCTGCCAGAAATGAAATATTATTATTGAATAGAAGGATCGGAAAGATTATTTAACCATCTGTTTACAATTATTCCTTTTATTACTAAGTTGATAACAACATTTTATTCTCTTCATGATGTTAACATGAAAATAAAGCTGTTTCCATACTATTTCCTTCAATTGATCATTAAAAAGGTTTAAAGGAATATGCAGCATACAAGCAAAATTCATGAGAAATTTCTGACTGAGATATGGAAAAAACAGAACTTTTCGAATAATCTGCTTACCAGGGATGGTCAGAATATTGAGATCATTGATGCAGGTACTGAAAATACCGAATTAGGAGGACCCGATTTTAAAAATGCAAAAATCAAAATTGGTAATCTCACTTATTCCGGCGATGTAGAAATAGATACTAACCACTCCGACTGGAGATCTCACGGCCATTTTATCAACAAAAAATATAATAAAGTAATTCTCCATGCAGTTCTGGAAAGTGAGGGTAATCAATCTTTTGTTTTTACTCAGGAAGGAAGAAAGATTCATTCAATTTGTTTAAGCAAATTCCTTAAGAATGATCTCCGTACTAATATACAGGAAGCCATATTATCCGAAAGAGATAACAGGTCAACAAAATTGAGATGTGAAGAAATTAATCAATTACTGGAATCTCAGGTTAAATTAGATATCCTTTATGAGCTGGGAGTTACTAGGTTCAGGTTAAAATGTACAAGAATTCTTGATAGATTAAAGGAAATATCCTACATAAACCAACTAACTCTAAAAGAACCATTGGTAAAATATACTCTTGATGAAAACTTCTTTAACAAGAAGTTTACTGAAGTTGATTTTTCCGACAAGGATATTTGGAACCAGCTCATATATGAATCAACATTTGAAGCATTGGGATATTCGAAAAATAAAGATATAATGTTTAAACTAGCCAAAATGGCTGATATCAACTATCTGAAAAAATTTTCACGTGAACCTGATTTCGTACTTATCCTTGAATCAATTCTTTTTAATATCAGCGGGTTAATTCCTGAAGTATCAAAACTTCCAGATGAAGAATCCATTGACTATGCAAGAAATCTTAAAGAGATTTGGGCAAACCTGAATTATAAATTTGATGGCAAGATATTTCATTCAGCTCAGTGGCATTTTATGAAATTAAGACCACAGAATTTTCCAACAATCAGATTAGCAGGAGGTAGTAAGATAATCTATAAGTTGTTGAATGAAGATTTATTTGCTAAAATATTAAATATTATAAGAAGAACTACCGACCATAAAAAAATCATCTCTGAACTTAGGAGTTTGTTGATAGTTAAATCAGAAGGATATTGGAGAACTCATTATGTGTTCGATCAACCCTCTAAAATACCGCTTAATTATTTTCTTGGTCTTTCAAGAGTTGATGAGATAATTGTAAATGTCCTTCTTCCTGCTGTAGCCGTTTATTATGAAATATTCGGGAAAAAGGAATATTCAGAAAGAGCAGTAATGATTTACGCTAATTTTTATCAGAATAGTGAAAACAACCTGGTTGATGAGTTGTCCCGCATTCTAAACCTCAATGATGCGTGGAAAAGAAGTGTCCTTTACCAGGGAATGATAGAATTGTTCAGGAATTATTGTTCAAGGGACAGATGCCTTGAATGTTTAATCGGGCAGAAAATTTTTAACTAATTACTGCTGGTCAATTTTTTAATATCATCTCTTAGTTTGGCAGCTCTTTCATATTCTTCTTTATCTAATGCTTCACGTAATTTGTCCTGTAAGGCAGCTATCTTTGCTTCCTTTGTAGATGGTATTTGCTCATCACCTGTAATCTCACCTAAACTTTCTTTTTCAGAATCTTCAGTTGGTAGAAAAGCAGCAGTATCCATAACTGATTCAGCAACGAAAATAGGAGCCTGAGATCTCACGGCCAGAGCAATTGCATCACTGGGTCGCGCATCAATCTCATTTGTCAAAGCTGACACTTCAATAATGATTTTAGCATAAAATGTATTTTCCCGAAGTTCATCAATAATAACTTCTATAATTGTGCCTCCAAGATTATCTATAACATTTTTTAAAAGATCATGAGTTAAGGGACGCGGTGGTTTAATTCCCTCAATTTCCAGTGCAATCGCCTGAGCCTCAAAAGCTCCTATAATAATTGGAAGCCTGCGGTTTCCATTATTTTCTTTCAATAGAATGGCGTAAGCTCCTCCTGTGGAAGGACTTGATGATAACCCTAATATTTCGCACTGAATTTTATGCAATTAAAACTCCTGTTTCTATTTAATTTTCTTTATTTCTTCTGTAAGAACAGGAAGAATTTCAAAAACATCGCCAACTATTCCATAATCGGCAATATTGAAAATTGGGGCATCTTTATCTTTGTTTATTGCCACAATGTAACGTGAAGATGACATTCCCGCCAAATGCTGAATTGCTCCGGAAATCCCGCATGCAATATACAATTTAGGTGAAACAGTTTTACCAGTCTGACCTACTTGTTCTCCATGATTCCTCCAGCCTGCATCTACTACAGCTCGGGACGCTCCAACAGCTGCTCCCAAGACTCCTGCCAGATCTTCAACAAGTTTATAATTCTCAGGCGCCTTTAATCCTCTTCCTCCGGAAACTATAATATCTGCTTCAGCAACGTCCAATTTTCCTTCAGATTTCTTTATCTCTTTAACCTTTGTCTTTAAATTAGGAGAAGTTACGTCCTTCACTTCAACTACAGGATTGACAGGATTTGCGGCTAATTCGGCTTTAAATACATTAGGTCTAAGTGTTATAATCTTTATTGGACTTATTATTTTCCCTTCCAAAAGAGCCTTTCCCGCATAAACTGGTCGGGTTGCAATTATATCATTATCAACCTTTTTAAGATTTATACAATCCATAAAACAACCGGCATTTAATTTTACAGAAACTCTGGGAGCAAGATCTCTGCCCATTGCTGTATTACTGAATACCAGGATATCTGCAGATATTTCCTTGGCATAATCTGCTGCTAGTTCAGTATATGCTGAAGGCGAGTAATTAGTTAACTCCGAATTCTTAATATGAACAATATTAGATATCCCATATTTAGCTATTTCATCAAGATTATCGATATCACTGCCAATGCAGACAGCTGCCGTTTCTAGATCAAATTGCTCTGCTAAGCTTTTAGATGTGGTGATAACTTCAAAAGCGCTTCTTTTTAATTTGCCTTCTCTTTGTTCAATAACAGCTAATATTTTATTTGCCATAATTATTTCCTCAAATTACCTTAGCTTCTTCTCTAAGCAGCCTGACTAGTTCAGGTACTGCAGATGCATCTGTTCCAACAATTCTTCCGGGTTGTTTAGAAGGTGGAAGAGTAAGACTTAAAACTTCAGTGAGATTATTAACTTCCTTTGCAGGTTTTTCTGTTATTACCTTTTTCTTGGATGCCATTATTCCTTTCAAGGATGCATATCTGGGTTCATTTAATCCTTTTTGTGCAGTTATCACTACAGGTAATTCAGTTTCAACTATTTCACGACCGCCTTCAATTTCTCTCTCAGCTGTTATTTTATTGTTTTCAATAGAAAAACCAACAACAACAGATACACAAGAATAACCGAGAATTTCAGCTGTTAGCTGTCCGGTTATAGAATTATCATAATCAACAGATTGTTTACCCATAAATACAAGCTCACAGTTCTGTACTTTAATTTCCTCAGCAAGAGCATTAGCAACACTAAATGAATCAAAATAACCGTCTTTCTTTAATAAAATCCCTTCATCAGCTCCCATGGCTAGTGCTTTGCGGATCGATTCCTTACTTGCATCATTCCCAAGGCTTATCACAATTACTTCACCGCCTATCTTTTCTTTAGTTTTTAGCGCTTCTTCAACAGCAAATTCATCATATGGATTAATAATATATGTAACACCGGCCGGATCAATTGATTTCCCATCAGGTCCTATTTTGACCCTTGTGGCAGTATCGGGAACGTGACTTATACAAACGGCTATTTTCATCAAACCTCCGATTTTCTTATATTGAAAGAAAAAATATAAACATAGAACAGTATAAAAACAAACTCACTGCATTTTTGTCTTTATAATTTTATGGAAAATATTTAAATTCTATATATGAATATAGAAAAATCAAATCCCACTCCGGATGTTATTGAAGATACTACTATTGAGGTTGGCCTTGAGTCAAGAGTGGTATTATATAATGATGATTGGCATTCTTTTGAAGAAGTTATAGTCCAGTTAATGAAAGCCACTCACTGTACTTTCGAACAGGGAAGGGATTTTGCTTTTGAAGTTCATGTTAAAGGGAAAGCTATCGTATTTAATGGCACTATTACTAGTTGTCTTAAAGTTTCTTCAATTCTTGAAGAAATTGCCTTAAATACTCAAATTATCACTTGAATTATTCCTTATATCCACCTGCTCTTATAGCCTTTGTTTCCACGTTGTCATCATATTGTAACTATACTTTTAGCGCCATTAAGCGTCAAATAGCGCCTTTTAGCGTCACAGTTTTTGGGGTATTAAATGAAAGGAATGTTCTTTTTTGCCCTTAAATGTTAAAAAAATAATCTATCTTTGTCAAATTAATTATTAAAAATCTCCTTATTTAAACTATAAGTTAGTTTTCCCTATTTCTTGGGCAATCTGTATTCTTCCATTGTATAACCTGTCGTTTATCTCTATATTTGCACTTCTAATTTTATTAAAAACTAAGGAAAATAGTGAAAAAAGAAAGAGACGATATTCGAAATATTGCAATAATTGCTCACGTTGATCATGGGAAGACTACTCTAGTTGATTATATGCTTAAACAGACAGGCGTATGGCGGGAAAACCAGAAAGTTGAAAAAAGAATAATGGATTCAAATGCTCTTGAAAAAGAGAGAGGAATAACTATTCTGGCTAAAAACTGCAGCGTTCACTATAAGGGTGTAAAAATAAATATTGTTGATACACCAGGACATGCTGACTTCGGCGGAGAAGTCGAAAGAACCTTAAAGATGGTCGACAGCGTGCTCTTGCTGGTCGATGCTGCTGAAGGTCCATTGCCTCAGACAAAATTTGTACTTAAAAAGTCATTAGATCTCGGACTAAAACCTATAGTTGTAATAAATAAAATTGACAGAAAAGATGCACGTCCTGATGTTGTATTAAACGAGGTATTTGATTTATTCCTGTCCCTTGGCGCCTCTGAAGAACAGCAGGATTTTCCTTTTGTTTATGCAATTGCAAAACAAGGTATTGCCAAACGAAACCTGGAAGATGAAAGCGATTCATTGGAACCATTGTTCGATATAATCCTTGAGAATGTTAAACATCCTTACGGCGATCTTGAAGCTCCTTTCCAGATGCTTATTTCAGCAATTGATTATAATGATTACCTTGGAAGAATTGGTATCGGTAGAATTACTAATGGCCGACTGAAAATTGGTGACAACATTGTCCTTCTATCAAAAGACGGCAGTAAGTTGAATGCCAAAGTTACACGGTTATACTGTTTTGAAAATATTAAAAGAGTTGAAGCCGATGAAATATCTGCAGGAGACATTGGTGCTATAGCTGGTCTGGAAGATGTTGATATTGGTGATACAATAGCTGATCCTAAAAATCCGGAACCGCTTCCTTTTGTTGCTATCGATGAACCTACAATCACAATGAATTTTATAGTTAACAATTCACCTTTTGCCGGAACAGAAGGGAAATATGTAACTACCCGTAATATCAGTGAAAGATTGTCAAGAGAACTAAAGTCAAACGTAAGTTTGAAAGTTGAAATGACAGATTCACCGGATACATTCAAAGTAAGCGGAAGAGGCGAACTTCATCTTGCTATTCTTATAGAAAATATGAGAAGGGAAGGATATGAACTGCAGTTGAGCAAACCTGAGGTTATACTTAAAAAGATTGATGATGTTGTCTGCGAACCCGTTGAACATGTAATTATAGATGTCCCTGATGAAAATGTGGGAATTGTTATTGAGAAACTCGGAAAGAGAAAAGCTGAAATGAAAAATATGCTTTCTTTCAATAATAACACGCGGCTTGAATTTATTATGCCCGCACGCGGACTGATAGGATACAGATCTGAATTTATGACTGACACCAAAGGAACGGGAATACTTCACCATAATTTCCATGGCTATGAACCGTTTAAGGGTGAAATTACTCATAGAACCAAGGGTGCCTTAGTTGCTATGGAAGCAGGTACAGCATCTTCTTATGCTATGTGGAAATTATCTGAAAGAGCTGTTTTCTTTGTTGAACACGGCTTCAAAGTTTATGAAGGAATGGTTGTCGGCGAGAATTCACGCGAAATTGATATGCGGGTTAATGTTACAAAAACTAAACAGTTGTCCAACATGAGATCATCTGGTGCTGATGAAGCAATAAGACTAGAGCCGCCACTGCTTCATACTCTTGAACAGGCGATTGAATGGATAACAGATGATGAATATGTTGAAGTGACACCTATAAATATCAGAATCAGGAAAAAATTCCTTACAGAGATGGATAAAAAGAATCAGAGAATAACCGCGAAAAGAGCGGCTGAAGCGGCTTTACTGAATCAAAAAGAATAAAATATTTTATTATAAATGAAGGAGTATATTTATGTCGATTAAGGCTATTGAAGGAATAAATCCAAAAATTCTTTGGCAGAGATTCTATGAAATAACACAGATCCCTCGCCCTTCTAAAAAAGAAGAGAAGATTATTGAATATCTTAAAAAATGGTCTGTCGAACATAAATTCGTCTGCAAAGAAGATAAAATAGGAAACTTAGCAATTACTATTCCGGCAACTAAAGGAATGGAATCTTTTCCTATTATAGTTCTTCAGGGCCATGTCGATATGGTATGTGAAAAGAACAAGGAAACTAAGTTTGACTTTGATAAAGACCCCCTTAAACTTAAAAGAGAAGGGGATTGGATCAAAGCCGAAGGTACCACGCTTGGAAGCGACAACGGTATCGGTGTTGCTGCCGGATTGGCTATAGCTGAAGATCCGGAATCTAAACACGGCCCCCTTGAAATATTGCTCACTGTAGACGAGGAAACAGGCCTTACGGGCGTTAATAATCTCCAACCGGGATTTATTGAGGGGAAATATCTTTTGAACCTTGATTCTGAAGAAGATGCCATATTCTATATCGGCTGTGCCGGAGGAATGGATACAGTAGGAACTCTTAAAATTAAACAAGAAAAAGCACCAAAAGGCGTTCAATCTTTCGATTTGATGATTTCTGGTCTTAAGGGAGGCCATTCAGGTTCAGATATTAATGTCGGAAGAGCAAATGCTGTAAAGATAATAGCCAGAACACTTAAAACACTTGCACCGATTGACTATTCTGTTGCTTATATTTCAGGCGGACAATTGAGAAATGCTATCCCCAGAGAAGCTGAGGCAGTTTTGTTATTTGATTCGTCAAAAGAAGCTGAGGTAAGAATAATTACCGATTCTATCTGCAAAAAGATCGTAAATGAATATAACACGTCAGATGGCGGGTTAAAAATAACTCTTAAGAAAAGTGAAAATAATTATACTGAAGTATTTACCAAAGAATTTACTTCCAATATTGTTAATATTATTCTTGCAATGCCTCATGGAGTTCTTGAAATGAGTCAGGATATCCCTGGACTTGTGGAGACATCGACAAACCTGGCTTCAATAAAGACTATCGATGGTGAAATTGTATTCGGTACTAGCCAAAGAAGTTCAATTGACAGCGCAAAAGAATACGTGGCAAACTGCGTTAAATCAGTATTTGAACTTGGTCAGGCCCAGGTTAAAACAGGAGAAGGATATCCCGGCTGGAAACCAAATCTTAATTCGGCAATTCTAAAACTACTTAGTGATGTTTATAAAGATCTTTATAAATCGGAAGCAGATGTTAGAGCTATTCATGCAGGATTGGAATGCGGTATTCTGGGAGATAAATATCCTGGACTCGATATGGTTTCCTTCGGACCCACTATTACAAATGCCCATTCACCAGATGAGGGTGTTGAAATTCCTTCAGTAGAAAAATTCTACGATCTATTGAAAAAAGTATTAGAGAATGCCGGGAAACTAAATTAATTTTTTATCTATTGCTAAATTATAGTCCCCGCTTTTGCGGGGATTTCTATTTTAAATATTTCAATTATTTTTGAGTTGCCCCAGCCTGACCTTGTTTATTCAATTGCAGGTTCGAAACCTGGCTCGCAATCTTCCAGGTGCCATTGTCCTTAACAAGAGTTACAAATCCTGATTCCAGAATTTTCGGATCTGAAATATCAAGTTTAGCTACTGCTGTATTACCATCAACCGAGACTGAACCTACATTAACATTTCTTTTCCATCCTCCAATCTGGCCATCTTTAACCATGCTCATGAACTTAGAACTATTATAATTTTCAAGGTTATTCGTAATCTGATTGTAAGTACTAAATGATGCATCCGGAAGGATTGTTTTGTTTAATTCAGCAACATTTTGGTTGTCAATGTTCTTAACATAATTTACAACTGTCTGTTCTATATCGTCTCCTTCAATCGCCCGGAGATTACCTGCAAAAGTGGTATAAGTGAGTAATAAAATTATTGCAGGTAAAAATATATTTACGGATTTCATATTTTACCTCTTTGGATATTATTATCTTTAATGGCGGGTTCTTTTTAATAACCAAAATTACTTTTAGCAAAGTTACAGGGTAATAATCTAAAAGATATGATTAATGTTATAGGCGGTTAATTATTTAGATAATTGGATAATACGAAGGGTTTTAGTTTATTCGCAATGTTCGCATTTACAGGCATCATATATTTCGTCATAGCCATAATCTATTGTGAGTTCTTCACCCATTTTGATATCCCTAGCGGCAATTAGTTTCAGAGAAGATTCGTCATTGTCATCAACTTCACAGTTACAGTCGCATTTATGATTTATATATTTAATGACCTCTGAATTATTCGCGTCTATATAATTATCACCATTCCAAAATATATAAACATTGTTTTCTTCTTCTTCGCGTCTTATACATTCCTTTTCTGAAATTACTTCACCGGTTATTATCATTATATTGGCGCCTTCAGGAATATCACCTGAAGTAAATATTCCTTTCCCATGAATACTTGATTCACGTACCTCTACAAATTTTGAGTAATCCTGATTATTATTCACTTTGAAACATCTCCTGATAAACTGATGATCTCTTATTAAGCATCAGAGTCTGTCATAATTTATAACTTATTAATAATTCGTGTGTGAAAATACTGATTATATTGGTTATAATGAATTATTAGATTCAGAGAATTATTGATTTATATTACAGGCAGCCCTTCAATCATCATAATTTTAAGTGCATTAGTAGTTGGACATGGACCATTATGAAGCGTATAATCAAATACCATTCTGTTTCCGACAGCTTCTTCTCTAAAATGATAATTATAAATTCCTTTAATATCATGTTCCAGTTTTACAAGTTCTAGATCATGTGTTGAAATGATACCACAGCCATTTAATCCTGAAAGTGTTTTTATATAAGCCTTGCTTCCTGTCAACCTCTCATAATTGTTAGTCCCCTGGAATATCTCATCTATCAGATAAAATAATGGAAGACTACTGCTCTGATTTATTTCATTAAGCAATTCTTTTAGGCGCTTTACTTCAGCATAAAAATAAGAGATACCATCTGTTACGGAATCAGATATTTTTATGCAGGTAAATATTCGAAATAAGTTTGATTTAAACACAGAAGCTGCTACCGGTGCACCAGCGTAGGCAAGTACTAAACTAATTCCTAATGTTTTTAAGAATGTACTCTTACCAGACATATTTGAACCCGTAATAATTATAACATCTCCGATTCGTTCAAGTTGGAAACTATTACTTATACTTTTATCGAATGGAATTAACGGATGTTTAATATTATCTACTTTTAGTACACTCTTATTATCAGATAAATACAGATTGTCTTCTATTTCAGGAAAAGAATACTCCTGGTGATGACTTTTTATGAATGCTAATGTAACTAGAGCTTCAAGAGAATACCAGGTATTTAGCCATTCTCCGGCTTTCTCGTGAACATCTTTTTTAAGGCTCTCGAATTTAAGTGCAAACCAATAATCCCAGGGGAAAAATGCATTAAAGATTATCATGTAGAAAGGATTATTCTGAATACTAAGAGCCGAAATAATCTTTTTAATTCTTTTAAAGTATTGAGAAGGGGAGTGTTGAATATATGATAAGCAAATTTCTTTCAGATTTTTATTATCAGCATAATCATATGATTCAAGAAACTCAAATACCGGGACAAACCTCCCGGCATTCTCTTTAAGTTCCATGGATTTATCATGAAGCCCGGTTATAAATTTACTGTTGAAATAAAAAACAGCAATATAAATTAAGCCGGGAAGATAAAAATAGGGGGCAATAAAACCGAAAATATAAAGAAGGAACAGACATAAATTAATAGGTGAAAGACTCAGGAGAATAAGGAGAACAATTCTCATTTTATTTACATCCTGAAAGTTTCCCATACGGTTTAATATTTCATCGCCGTCTAAGGCTTTAGAAGAAATTAATCTTGAATTCAGTAACAATTTGTCCTTGAATTTCTTAAGACCTATAAGCTCCTTTAAAATATTCTGTCTATAGAGAATCGTTGTCTTATCGGGGAACCGGTTTAGTAGCCATTCTCTGATTCTTTTTTTCCCCTGAACAGAGGATGAATAATCAATTAGATGTAGAAGTGAGTATTTTCCGGAAATATTAAGATCCGCATCAAAAGGATGGCTAGTATCAGATTCTGAAAGATTAGTATATGGTATATTTTTCCAATCAGTTTTAATTCGGGCTATGTGAAGTTTCTTGATACTAATCCAAAGATCATTCCTTTTGTGGGCAAAGTTTATCTTATTCTGCATTTGTGATAAAATGCCGAATGGAATAAAAAATAAAATAACAACTGACCAACCCTGATAATTTCCGGAAGTAAGAAAAAGAAAAACAGCCAAAACTAATCCGGCAAAGAAAAGAATTAGTCGTATCATAGAGAATCTGTTGCTGAGACTGTTTAACTTTTTACTTCTTTCCGAAAATCTGGAGATAGAACAATTCAGTTCGTCTAAAAGGGAATCCCTTCCGGTCATATTCAAAATACCTGAAATATTTAAGCCTTTAATATACAAAAATGACTGAAATAAGAATCCCGTTCAATATTTCTGACTTTATCTCTTAACCTTGTTCTTTCTTAAGATAAATAATTGAGTTTATTGAAAATTCAGAAAGAAAATATTTATCGGCCAATAAGGAAAAAGCGTCTTTATTCTTAACACCTTTTTGTTTTAACATTTTAAATTCCTCACGAATCTGAAGGTTTCTGAAAGCCAGTCGTTCATCTTTCCTATATACATGAGGTCTGTTCGTTAGATTTTTCATTATTAACTCCGGTTATATTCTGAGGCAATAATAAAATATGGGTGACAAAAGGTCTATCCCCAGAATAGGGAGTATTGATCAAAGGTAATTATAACTGATGAACGGATTACAAGTAAAAATTGTTGAGAGTGTTGAAAATTGGAAGGTTTGAAAGTAGTTAAAACTATTATGAGATTAATTGAGCTTCTTGATATAAAAATCAATTAATCTCACGATAGATTATCAGAATTAACAATTAAAAGAAATAAACTATATTCTCCTGTTCTTTAACTTTTTTAATATAGTTCTCAGCTACTTCTGCCTGATTTCTGATAGTAAATAGCCTGTACAAATCAGCATTAATAGTGTCAACATCAGAGTATCTCAAATAATTTTCTTTATTTTTCATCCCCTTATGCGGAGCGCATGACGTTAACATTTCAATCTCAAGCTTTGTAACATTGTGTTCGAAAATAGTTTCCATGACATCCTCCATACCAGTTATTTACTGCATATTTTAGTAAAGATTATATAGATAATAAATGCAAAAATAATTGCTTAAATAAGAAGTAATAATTATTCATTCAATTCTTCTTAAGAATGATTAGAGTAAGATCATCATTTACAGAAGCTGTTGTCGTAAAAGACTTTACTGAGTCAATAATTGCTGACTTGATGCCTGAGGAATTCTTAAAAGCATTATTTATAATTACAGCATTTAACCTTTCTTCACCGTATTCCATCAAATAGTTATTCATCGCCTCTGTAATTCCATCTGTGAAAAGGACAAGAATATCACCTTTTTCAGGTGTAATAGTTATTTCCTCAAGATTATTATCAAAGAAACCGTTTTGACTCAATCCAATTCCTATTCCTTTGGGGGTAAGATTCGTACATTTTCCGGTCAAACGACAAAAATGGATTGCTGGGAGATGCCCGGCGCGGCAAAATTGAATTGACCCATCAGGTTTTATAGAGGCAATATTTATAGTTAAAAATATTCCCTGACGAAAAAGATTACTTAGATTGCTGTTAAGTTTTGATAAAACAGTTTTAAGGTCTAAATAAGAATCAATTAAATAGCGAAAGATAGCCTGTACTTGAACCATATGGATAGCGGCTCCCATACCTTTACCTGAAATATCTCCAATTGCAATTATTAAATCATCTTTCTTAGAAATAAAATCATAATAATCGCCTCCCACAGATTTAGCTGTTTCCGAATAGCAGCTTATATCATAATATTTATTTTCCGGAGGTGATTTGGGAAGAAGAGAAGTTTGGATATCCCGTGCTATTTTAAGTTCATCATTAAATGTAATCTTATTAGCAAGTTCCAATGCCAAAAGAAGATTAATTAAAACAAATGCAAATAATCCCATTTGCATCTCATTATTTATAAGTGCTGCTATGAAGAAAACGAGAGAAAATAAATATATGATTCTTCTGGCAGGGGAGAGTTGTTGAAGAAAACCATTGAATAAATTTCGAAGGAACACCAATTTGTGGCGGAATGATTTATCTGCATTTACCGGTTTCTGCATTCTGTTTACATAGAAAGAATAAACTTCAGGTACATCCTTTTGAAACAGGTTCAGCCACTCACTTAAACTCATACCGTTAGTGATATTTCTGTATGTCTTTTTGAGATTATTTAGTCTGCTATGTCTCATATAACAAGATTCAAATTACTTGCTCAACTCCGCTTCAAATCCATTTGGTTTCATCTGTTCATAAATTTTCTTAAGCTGATTATATGCATAAATATTGCCTCTTACAGCAGCTGACCTGAAATAATAAGCTGCTTTAGCTAAGTCTTTTGTAACTACAATTCCTTGCAAATAACAATCAGCAAGAGAAAGCTGGGCCAATATAGAACCTTTTTCCTCTATTTCACTCAAATAATTAAATGATGTCCTTTTATCTTTAATATTAACTTCATTAAACAGATTTGCTATTTCCAACCTTGTTCTGGCTTCCGGATTTCCATCCTTCATGGCCTGGTTCCATAATTCGACAGCTTTTTCTTTATTTTGTTTAACATATTGTCCCTTAAAGTAATTCTGACCCATTTCAACTAAAGATATCATGTTATTTGATATTAAAGATTTTCGCAGAAAATCAACTGCATCGCCGTCAGTTATCTGATGATCCAAGCCAAGAGAATGCAGCCCATACCAAACATATAAAGCATCAGGATTGTTCTTATCTACTTCTTTTTTCAGATTTATGAAAAAATCTTTCTCTTTAACAAGATTATATAGGAGAATAGATCCTTTTCGTGAATCTACTTTTGAAGATCTGATAAAAAACTCTGCTGCAGCTATTGGATTCTTCTTAAACCATATACCACTCTGCAGATTTTCACCAAGTATATTAAAGGATTCAGGACATCCATAATCTGATGCTTCTAAAAATGCAGATAATGAAGTTGAATCGATATAAATTGTGCTGTCTTTATTATATTTAATCGATTTTTCTAAATTCTTATTAGAAGAATTTTTCAAATCCTCCAATAGGTCGTTATATGTAATTACAGGAATTGAATCGGATATCATATCGAAATCAATAAACACGAGGCCGGAGGATGCCTGGATTGAGCTCGCGTTCTGTTTTTCTTTAGAATTATTGTCATCGGATTTATCGGGAATGTGTGCCAATCTTGGAATTGAGTCACTGCCGGAAGGTGCAAACTTTTTTAGTTTAACCAATGATTCTTTAGCCGGAGGGAAATCATTATCAGAAGCCTTTTTCATCCATTTATATGCCTCTTTCATATCCCTTTTGATTATAAGATCATCAGTATATAAAAGACCTATTACATACTCAGCAGCAGCCATATTTTTTGATGCGGCATAATAAAACGATTTAAATGCTTCATAAGGATTCCAATCAACTCCCCAGCCATTAATTAGAAGTATTCCATAATTATATTCAGCCGGTGGGAACTTCTGATCAGCAGCTTTTTTTATCCAATAAGCGCCTTTTAATGTGTCAGCAGGAACGTCATGACCCGAAAGATATCTTAATCCAAGTTCATGTTGTGCCTGGACATTTCCATCATTTGCTTCCTGAGTAAGCGCAAATTGTTCCCATAATTTGTATGCCAAATCCGGTTGATAAAAGGAAACGGAACTTCTGGAAGATCTGTTATTCCTGAAAGCAAGACTCTTGGATGTATCCTGGGCTTGCTGCTTTCCGCTGCAGATCAAAATAAGGGTTAATGCTATCAATAATGAGGAATTCTTCAATAAAATACCCTATAGTATAAATAAATATTTAGACTCATATAAAAATAAAAAGTTTAAAAATATAATATCAGATAATTATCAATATTGCCAATTTCATTAGCCATTAATATATGAATAAAAAACTATTTGTTTTGAGATGAAAAAGAAATAGTAATTTGACAATTCAAACAATTTCATTAAATTAAACCAATAGGATTTATGATTTCCAAATCATTGGATAAATATTATATTTGAATTTATATTATAGACAGAATTAATTAATTAACAATTTAGGGTCTCCCTTGTATAAAAATCCCAAACCAATCCCACCTGCCCGCATAAACCAATACAAGGAGACCCCTTTTTATTCTATCATTGAATAAAAAGATTCTCGCTTCCAATAATTCAATTAAAATTGATAAAATAGTAGGACAGAATTATAAAACCCCGGAGTGGTTATTTCCGGGGTCTGAGGGAAATAAATCAATGGGTATAAGTCTGGCGACTTATCTTATCTAAAAGTTATATAGAATTAATTATTATTCAAGGTCAATTCCTTGACCCTGAATAAGAGATACACATGAAAAAGACTGTAAAAAATAAGATTAAAAAAGGGTCTTCTGTTCCTCATTTGAGGAATAGGAATGCAGGCTTTCTATTCCTACTTATTATAGTTCCATTTATCCTTTACAGCAGAGTAATAAATTATAGTTTTTCTAATCTTGACGATGCATCCTTAATTACTGATCACTATGATACAATTAGTAACATGAATAATGTTACAAAAGCATTAACAACAGATGCTTTCTTCGGCCACCAAACTAGTTTTTACAGACCTCTTCAGACTATTTCTTTCATGATTGATTCTCAGATAAGCGGCCAGAACCCGTCTGCTTATCATTTTACAAATCTTTTATTATTTATTCTTATTGTCATCTGTCTTTTCATTTTTTTAAATAAAACAGGAATAAAAAAAGAGGTATCATTTCTTATAGCTTTACTTTATTCAGTACACCCCATGTTGACAAATGCTGTCTGCTGGATTCCGGCACAAGGGGATTTATTCTTAACGTTATTCGGTTTATTGTCATTTATCACGTTTATTAATTATTGCATAAATAAAAAATCAATATATCTTCTATTACATTTCTTGTGTTTTCTTTTAGCATGTTTTGCAAAAGAAACAGCGATAATTTTTCCTTTAATGCTGTTATTATATTTCTACTATTTTTTGAAAAAACAGGGTTCCTGGAATAAAATAATTCCTTTTATTCTAACTTGGATTCCCATAGCAATAATATATGTTTCCTTCAGAAATTCTGCTATTACGATAAATAATCCTTCTTCAATTTCAGGAGTTTCAGCATTCATAAAAAATATGCCTGCAATTCCTATAACTTATGGGAAATTATTTCTGCCTCAGGGTTTGACTACTATGCCGTTATTTGACAATCTATCCCTTGTAATAGGCTTATTCTTATTAATAATAACCGGCGGAATGATTTATAAATATAGGGAATACAATAATCCCTACTTGGTATTTGGCATTGTATGGTTCATTGCATTCACTCTGCCTCCATTATACTATAGGATGAGACAGGCAGAATTCTGCAGTGAATATTTTGAACATAGGGTAGGGCTGCCAATAATAGGATTAATAATAATATTCGGCGTATATCTAAATTCATTAAAACCATTATTCTATAAAAAATGTTTATATGTCTATTTCCTGATATTTCTCACATTTTTAATTTTATCTTATTTGCACTCCAACGATTATAAAGACCGCATGTCGTTTTCTTCAGCAGCAATTCGATCAAATCCTACTAACGCATATGCATTAAATTCAAGAGGGTGCGTTTATTTGAATGATGGAAATATAAACCAGTCATTGGCAGATTTCGAAAATTCAATTATTATATGCCCCATGTATAGCAGCCCTTATTTCAATGAGGGAGTTATTAATCATATGTCTGGGAATCCGCAAAAAGCTGAATACTATTATTCACTGGCATTAAAATATGATACTCTATTGCAAGGTGCAGGATATATCAATTATTCTGTATACTACAATCTGGCATGGGAAAAAATGTCATTAAAAAAATATAATGAGGCTATTTATTTGTTAAAAAAAGCAGTAACTGAATATAAATATAGTGGAGACATTTATAATAACCTAGGTACTTCTTATTTTTCTACTTCAAGATATGATTCTGCAATTTATTTTTATTCGAAGGCTTTGGAATGTCAACCAAATACTGCACTTTATTGGGCAAATAGAGGCGGTGTCAAATTTTTCACAAAAGACTATATGGGAGCATTGTCAGATTATAATAAATCATTGGAAATAGACCCAAATTCTGTTAATTCATGGTATAATATCGGGAATACGAAACTAAACATACAAGATTATGAGGGTGCTATAGCTTCTTATAATAAAGTAATTACGATGGACCCTGAAAATGGTGAAGCTTTCTATCATAGAGGGTTAGCTTTCACCAAGATTAATAAAACTTCTGACGCTAATATTGATTTTATAAAAGCAAAAGAACTTGGTATTCAGAATAACAAATATGAAACAAACTATTAGATTGTTAATCAGGTTTGTTATATTTGTTTCACGAATTTATTAGAATTATTCAATAAGTGGAAAAGATAACCATATTCTTAATGTTCTGACGTCTAAAAAACATATCTTTTATTAATATATTTTAATGAAAGAACCAATTGGAACGACTTGACATAAGACACTATTAATCGTAACATAATATTAATAGAATAAACCAGTTTATAAATAAATAGTCATCTAAATCTATAGGATTAGTGGAATGAAAAAAGTATTACCTTTGATTGTATTATTCTACATTGTAAATCTCCATGCAACTATATCCATGCAGCCATACTTAATGGGTGTTACTTCAACATCTGTCTATGTCCTCGTTGAGTGCTCAACAACAGATGCAGTTACGGTAAAATATGGACTTACAACTTCATACGGAAGCACAGCTTCTGACGAGTTATACACTGCTACAACTGCTTCGCCTGTAACATATGTTCACAAAGTAAAACTTACAGGTCTTACGGCTGGAACTGTATACCATTATCAGGCAGTGCAGACAACTTCAACTTCGAGTGATTATAATTTCAAAACTGCTCCATTAACTGGAAGTAGTTTTAGGTTTTGTTTTCAGGCAGATGAGCGGACCAATACAAGTCCTCATGATCAAATATCAGCCCTGATTAAAACGGCTAATCCAGTACTTATGCTTCAGGGTGGAGATGTTTGCTCAAGCTCTACTTATTCTTATTATAAGAACGAATTTTTTAGAACAAATGAATTAAATAATCTTTCTTACATTCCATTTGTCTGGGCTGCTGGAAACCATGAAGGATGGACAACAAATACTCAGGCATTTTCAAAAGCGCCAAACACAACTTCAGGCGCTGAAGATTATTATTCTTTTGATTATGGAGATATACATTTTCTGGTATTGGATACTCAGAATTCTTACACTGTCGGAAGTGCACAGTACAATTTTGCATTAAGTGATCTAAGTACAACTACACAGAGATGGAAAATTGTGATGGCTCATATTCCTGGTTATACATATGGAGGAAGCGGAGCTCATACTACAGATGCTAATATGATTACTATGTCAGTTAATATTTTTACACCTTATGGAGTGGATCTTGTATTAAACGGGCATAATCATTTTTATCAGCACAATAAGGTAAGCGGGGTTGATTATATAGTGATCGGTTCTGCAGGAGCACCATTATATACCACAAGCAGTTCTACTTATACTGTAAAATCAGCAAGTTCATATTGCTATGGGATTTTTGATTTTACACCGACTTCACTTAAGATGTCAGTCTATGATAACGTTAACACATTAATTGATACGCTGACTTGGAATAAATCTGTTTTACCTGTTGAAATCTCGACATTTAATGGTGTTTTTGAAAAAAACAATGTGAAACTAAACTGGACCACTGCTACTGAAATCAATAATCTCAGATTTGATATTGAAAGGTCAACTAATAGTCAGGAATGGATTAATATTGGTTCGATTTCAGGTGCAGGTAATTCATCTTCACAAAAAAGATATACATTCATTGATAAAAATCTTCTTCTTTCTGGGAAATATTCTTACAGGTTAAAACAAATTGATATAGACGGTAAGGCAAATTATTCTAATGTTTTAAATGTTGATGTTAATGTAACCCCTCAGAATTATTATCTTGGACAGAATTACCCTAATCCTTTTAACCCGACCACTACTATCGATTATACACTTCCATCAGATAGTTATGTAAAATTGACTATTTATGATGCCCTCGGACATATGGTAAAGGAATTGGTAAATGGGATTCAAGCAGGCGGCAGCCTTAGTATAAATGTCAGTGCAACTGAACTTACAAGCGGAATATATTTTTATACACTTCAAGCAAGATCGATTGAAGGCGGCGATAATTTCATTCGTACAAACAAAATGGTATTATTAAAATAATTTTAATTTATAATGATATCTTTTCAAGCCTCCCAAACTCTCAATTGTTTAGGGAGGTTTTTATTTCAACTTAACATCATTCTTACTGAAAAAAGAAGCTATTTATGAACAACTATAAAGCACTTGAAGTTTGGTCGGCACAGTCGATATTGGATTTAGGAATTCTATTTTCTATTATCTCTGCTTTACTGCATATTGGCCGACCGTATTTTGAAAGGATTCTTTCAAGAATGACGTTGAGGGTTGCTGCTGACCTATGGTGGATAGCTTACGTTATTTTACGGGACGGATTACTTTTCTTTTCTGTTCTGTTTATTTTCCTAAACACCAACCTTGACTTAATGGCAGATATTAAAATTGCGCTGCCTTTTGTTCCTTTTGGGATGGTATTATTAGTTATAGCACTCCTCATCAAAGTATTTGGAAATACTGAGGATGTTAACAAATTATCGATTATCAATAATTATATTATTTGTACTGGCGCTTTTTTAAATCTAATAGGATATGCTTTCGTAATGGAATCGCCCGGCGATGAATATGCTGTTACTACCCAGCCATTCTGGATATTCATGGATTCTCTTCGTTCAAATAAAAACCCGTGGCTTGCAACTGTTGTCTTTTATATAACCTTCGGAATGTTAATCATAACATTTCTTGTAGCCATAATATTATCTATTAAACAGGCTAGACAAAGAAGTAATAATAATGTATAAGTTAAAATTATTAGTTAAAGATTGTATTTCATGCGGAATATGTATGGACGTTTGCATTCCGGGCGCAATTGGTATGCGAATAAACAATGGAAAAACAATTGAAGGTGATTATAAAAATAATGATTCACCTAATAACTATTCTGAAAATAAGTTTTCTCATGCTTCAATGATGACCTTCCCCTACATGGCTAATCCGGAATTATGTAATAATTGTATGATTTGTTCTAAAGAATGCCCAACTTCAGTTATTGAAATTACAAAACATCCAGACTTGGTCAGCCAGAAAAAGGAATTGAGTTTTACCATTTAGTTGACTCGTTGTAACCTCCTCCCAAAAAATAATTAATCAGGAACTCTGGTGGAATATTGTTAATGATTACCTTAAATTTAACTTTAATTATTTAAGGAAACAGTTTGGTTGCTCAGATATTAAACTTGTCGGATTATGATGTTTTTGAATTCTATAGTAAAAAATATGATATCTATAGGGATGTTTATTCCAATGGTTTACTTGGGCTAGAAATTAGAGATATTGAACGATTAGTTCTAAATGTAGATGATATATGTTATAGGTATGTTGATATATTAAATGGAACCATTCATTATTTTATCACTGGATCTATTTCAGAAATCAAAAGATTTTCGGAAAAGATACACCTAAATTTAGGTGAACAGTATAGTAATCAAATTAATAGTGTAATAAACAATTATGAGAAGTACGGGAAACAAATTTATAAAATAGGGGATAAAGTCTTCAATTTTGGACGTTCCTATGTAATGGGAATCCTTAATATTACACCCGATTCTTTTTCCGACGGTGGTATGTACCTGGATAAATCAAAGGCCATTAAATATGGTCTCAAAATGATAGAAGACGGAGCCGATATATTGGATATCGGAGGCGAATCTACACGACCAAACGCAGAACCTGTTAGCCAGGAAGAAGAATTAAAGAGAATAATTCCTGTAATCAAGGGGATATTATCAGTAAATAATGATGCAATTATTTCTGTCGATACTACAAAATCCTTTGTTGCAGAAGAAGCATTAAAATCCGGAGCTAAAATAATTAATGACATAAGCGGTTTAACATTCGACCCATATTTGCAGGATGTTATTAATAGACATGAGGCATCAGTTATTATTATGCATATTAAAGGAATTCCCAAAACAATGCAGAATAATCCTTCATATAATAATATAATTGAAGAGATTTATGATTTTCTTTATTTACAAACCTCCAAAGCTCAGAGTGCTGGAATAAATAATATACTTATTGATCCCGGAATTGGATTTGGAAAAACAATTGATCACAATTTTGAGATCATTAAAAGACTTGGTGATTTGGATAGCCTTGGCTTCCCTATAGTAATTGGTGCTTCCAGAAAATCCTTTATTGGAAATACATTAAATCTTGATCCGGCTGAAAGAGATACTGCATCCGCTATTATTAACGCAGTTGCATTAAGAAATAGTGCAAGATTAATAAGAACTCATAATGTAAAATATGGAGTTCAAACAATTAAATTAATGAATAAAATATGTTGACATAATATGTTTGAAATATTTAAAATAGGCTTTCTAACTGTAAACTTTTCAGATCTGGTTGATATTATTATTGTTACAATTATAGTATTTCAACTTTACCGTCTATTAAGGGGAACAATTGCCGCACAGATATTTACAGGTCTGATGATTATCCTTGTCCTATCTTTTATTTCACAGGCAGCTAATTTCAGAGCATTAAGCTGGCTTTTGAAATTGGTTACAGATATCTGGGTAATTGCATTTTTAATTCTTTTTCAACCAGAAATAAGAAGACTCCTGGTATATGTAGCCAGAAACCCTATTTTAAGGATATTTGTAAAACATGAGTCCCCCGAAGCTGCATCAATATTGACGGAAGCCTCATTTGAACTTGCTCAGCAGCAGCATGGGGCACTTATCGTATTAGTCAAATCCACTGGGATCAGAAGTTTTTCTGAGACGGGTGAACAGATTAATGCAAGGCTTTCCAAAGATTTGATCAGGACTATCTTTTTTCCCAGATCACCATTGCATGATGGTGCTGTAGTTATAAATGATAATATTATTGAAGCTGCCAGGTGTACTCTGCCTTTATCGGC
>TBL_comb47_HYPODRAFT_10001179_pt1 | contig 34074 bp, 29 predicted proteins | sample TroBogypolimnion_40_FD_10682 | JGI IMG/M metagenome (IMG submission 10682)
GAGCGTGGTGAGCGTGGTGAGCGAGGAGACCGCGCAGAACGCGGCGAGCGTTCTGCGCGCACGCCCCGCCCTGAGTCGAGCGACAGACCAGCACCCCATGCCGCTCCAGAGTCCGCCTTCATCGCACCTGCCAACGCCACTGATTTAAGCCCAGAGCAAAACCTCAATGGTGCCCAAGCTTTGGGCGGTAACGAGTCTCATGAAGTGCGTGAACCTCGTGAGCCGCGTGAAAGAAGGCCTCGCCAATCGCGCGATCGCCGCGAGCGCCCAACACGCGAGGGCGACGCCCAGACGTCCAACACCCACGCGAACGACGCGAACGACGCGAACCATGGGGACTTGAACGCCCAAGGTCAACACCAACGCCAGGAACAAGAAACAGGCCATGCGCCTCACGGCCAGGACTTCATCGCGGTGCAGTCTGATGCGCAACGCCCTGGCCTGCGCGCCAACCCCAGAGAGCAGCGCCAAGAGTCTTTCTTGTCCAACGAACCCTCTGGGCAGGAAACCCACGCACAGCAACGAGGGCACGATCAGCACATGGATCAAAGGCCTGTTGCGGCATCTGTTGCGGCATCGGGAACTGCAACACCCACCGCGTCAACGCCTGCTTCGACAGCCAGCGCTGCGGTGGCCATGCCCAGGGTGGGTCATTACGAGCTGCCCACAGCCGCCTTGGTCGAGATGACCCACGCGAGTCAACTCGAGTGGGTTCAATCTGACCCGATCAAAGTGCAATCCACCCAAGAGCGAATGGCCCTCGAGCCCAAAGTAGTCCACCCCCAACGCGTTCGCCCTGCCTTTGTGAATTTGGATCAAGGCCCCTTGGTGCTTGTCGAGACCAAACGCGATTTGAGTCAGTTGCACCTACCCTTTGCGCAGTAATCCATCCACAAGGCTTGAGGGGCTAGGCCCTCACCCAGTGAGGGCCGCTTGCTTCCAGGCTTTGAGCGCTGCGGCTGGGTCCGCGCGCTGCTCGGCCAATTGGGCCAAGGAAGCATAGGCACGGCGCTTGAGTTCCACCGAGCTCAAGCGCGCTGCAGAGCTCTCGAGCAGTTGCTGCGCTTTGCCCCACAGGGCATGGTGTAAGCACATCTGCCCATACAGATAACGCACCTCGACAACGCCAGGTTGGGACGCCATCACCTGGTCCATAAAGCCCAGCCACTCCGGGTCCGGCTTCAATGACGCCAACGCCTGTTGGGTCAAACGAACGAGTTGCGTGCGCTCTTCAAGATCCAAGACATTGAGGTGATTGCGCAATTTCACCCAAGTGGGTTTGAGCCACTGCAGCACTTGCTCGCCTGGCAAAGCAAGTAACAAAGCTTGCTCACACGCTTGCAAGACCACCTGAGGGGTGTCACGCTCGACAGCGTCCAAAGAGGCCCAAACTTGGGTGACCTGAGCGCCTTCTCGGCAGGCCTTGAAACTCGAAGAGATCAAACTGTTGAGCAAGCTTTGTGCCGCCACAGCTGAAAACGCCCGGTGTTTGGCCAACAGCCTGGCCGTCTCCAAGGCCAAGCTGTATTGGCCCAAAATACGACTGGCTTTGAGCCGCATGCGAAGGGCCATGGTTCTTCGCGCCACCCCCGGCCCCATCTGATCGAGCCATGAAAGTGCCGCACTGGGATCGTGATCGTCCAAGGACCAACGCGCCGCCAACAACTGCCCCGCCTCGATCGACTCGCTATTGGCAAACTGCTCTTGCAACGTGCGCCCTTGTTGCAAGAGCTGCTGCAGTTGCGCGTCTCGCATCTCGGTGTTGTTGAGGGCGTGGGCGGCTTGGGCGCCAATCAAATGCAGCAAAGACTGCAACTGCGCAAGCGTCGAGGAGGACAAACCCCAATGATGGGCTGAGTCCTTCATGCTTTTGTGCAAAGCGAGTGTTTGGAGGGCAGATTTTTGCGCTCGCAAAAACCGCCCCGACTGCAATTGCGCCAAGGCCTGAACCACACCGCTCAACAAGGCACGCTCGCGCGTTTGCCAGCGCCATCTCTTGGCTTGCAAGGGGATATCAAAAAGCAGCCCCAAGGCTCGCAATGCTGCGTGCACGAGCAGCAAGGACACAATCCAGACCACAATCACTAAATTGAGCGACATGTCCACCCGCGAGGGGGCCAAAAAGACACTCACCAAACCATGGTTACCCCCAAGAAATAGTGAGGATGCCACCGCCACGCCAAAAAGAGCCACGAGCCAAAGCGCGCCTCTCATGCTAGCGCCCCATTTGGGCGCTGGCAAAAGCGGCCAAAGTGTCATCCAAATGCGGCAAGTCCAGTTGCTTGAGGCTGTTTTGCAGCACCCCCAATTGCGCCAACGCCCCTTGCGTGCTCTTGGCATGGTTGTCAAAGTACTGATTGAGTTGCCTGCGCACCAGCTCCACATCCTTTTGCAAGGCCTCAGGCTGGCGCGCCAACAACTCCAGTTTGGCATTGAGCAAATGAAGTTTCAAGTTTTCTCGAACAAAGTAGCCTTGCTCAGGACTCAAGAGCACGGCTTGGGGCTCATCGATTCGGCTAATGCGCACCAAGCCTTGCAAGCCCGACCAAAGCGGGGACCACAACTGAGAGGCCAAACTTTGACTGACCTCGTGCACCCAGTTGCCAGCCTTGGCAACGCCCCAATCCTCAAGGGAGCTGGTCTTGTTGGCACCCGAGGCCATTGCAGCGCTCGTTGGCGCAGTATTTGGCACAGTGTTTGGCGCAGTGTTTGGAGGACTGTTTGGTGAACTGGGGTTGTGCTTTTCCCCCATTTCATTGGCCAAGGGCAAATCATCGACCAAGCGAACCAACTCATCAAGGGAGAGCAACACATTGGGGGTGTCGGCCATAGCGAAGGACTTGATTCGACCAATGTCCTTGTTGAGCGCGCGCTCGAGGGCCGCCAAGCGCGGCTGGGAGAGCTTGGCGAGTTTGGACTGGGCGAGCGTCATGGCCGTCAAAAGAGGGGTCAAGCTGCCGGTCAATTGCGCTTGTTGCTGAGCGAGACGAACGGACGATTCCAGCTCATCGAGGGTGTTCTCGTCTCGCGTTCGAGTGAGGGTTTGCATGAGCGACTCCAATTGGGTGCGCTGCAAAGAGACCTCGCTCAGCTGGGTCTGCATCAAGGACAAATGCGCCGCACTGTCTCTCGAGAGCTCCGCCGCTTCTTTGGCCAAACCCTTGGCCTCTTGGGCCATGGCGGTGGCGTCAAAGGTTTGACGGGCCAAAATTTCTTGCAGACCATTGATTTTTTGCCATAAAAAAAGACAGGCCAGCAAGGCCACTGCACCGACGAGCCAAGTCCATCGGGCCAGCACCCCCAGGGCCAAAGCAGGGGCCTGGGAGGCATTCGGGACATTGACATCTTTGCTCACTCTCACCGCGTCGGCCTCAGCGCTGACGGATGAATTGGAACTTGCTATGGTGGCGTTGGGGGCGGTGGACTGGGGCTCATTCATGGCATGGATTCTAATGACACCAACAAGGCGTCGAGATTGGGGCGTGACCGAGCAACAACACCCATGCCCGCCGCGCTCAAGGCTTGGGCAATTCTGTCGTGGGTGGCAATGGCCCGCCCCTGTGGCCATGGCCCCCGGGCCTCCCCCATCAATTGCCGCCAATTGTTCACCGCCTGAGAGCTGGTAAAAATCCAGATCGATCCGTCGCAAAGAGCCTGCGCGGCCTGCTTCACTTGCTGCGCTGACCAATTCGGTGCAGCCCTCATGTAGGCCACAGCCCAAATCACCTGTCCACCTTGGGCCTTGATTTGCTCGGCCAGGTACTCCCGCCCCACCCCCGTGTCGTGCCGTGGTGGGCTGGCCACCTCAGCGTTTGGCGATAAAACCGAGCTCAACGTTTGTACCTCCCCACCTCTCACGATCAACACCCCATCGAGAGGTCGAATTTGCTCTTTGACCGACTGCCACAAATGCTCAGAGTCCCAAAGTCCATTGGCCAAGTTCGGTGTGTCGATCAGGTCCTGGGCCACGCCGTGTCTGAGCAAAGCCTCCCGTGTGCCCGACCCCGTGGCCCAACAACGGGTGTGGCGCAAGTCAAGCTTGGTGCCCGCGTACCGAAAGAAATAGAGCACCGCTTGCGGACTCACAAAAAACACGGCCCTCCACTGTCGCCAATGCTCACAAGCCCGGGCCAGCGATTCGTTGCTGGGATGGGGCTGAATGTGAATCAAGGGCCAGTGTTCTACGGGGTAGCCGGCCTCTTTAAGGGACTCAAACCCATGGGCGTGCTCACCCTCGGGACGGGTGAAGATGACCCTTGGCCTGTCACCAGGGACAAAAGATCTTGGCTCTGCAGGGGTCTTGATGGGCTTGTTCACCACGAGGCCTGGCATCAATGGGTGGAGGGACGTGCGAGCGCTCTAGGGGTGCTGGTATGGAGAGACTTCACAGGCTAATCTTGCAATGGGGGCAATCGGTGCATTATTTGCATTCGTTGCGGTCATTGATGGACACGCCCGTCCTGGCACTAGGCCAAGGCCTGGTGTTGGGCACCTTGATCGATCAGTTGCTGGGCCACCCAGGTGCCCAACTTTTGCGCCGCCTCGATGTCGGCCACTTCTTGGGTGGTGTGCGCGCGCAAGATACGTCCCGGGACTTCCAAGTCACCCCAAGCCGCATGAAGCGTCAAGTATTCCCCCTGCATGGTGGCGTGAGCGGCCAGCGGCATGGAGCAACTCCCACCCATTGCCCGACTCACCGCCCGCTCCGCACTGACCGCCAGCCAGGTGCTTTGGTGTGACAAGGCACCCATGGCCTCAATCACATCCTCGCGGTGTTGCATCGCCTCCAAGCCCAAAGCGCCTTGACCCGGAGCGGGCAGCATTTCATCAACCTCAAAGACACGGCGAATGCGCTCTTGAAGTCCAAGCCTTTTAAGACCCGCAGCCGCCAGCACAATGCCGGCGTATTGGCCAGCGTCCAGTTTTTTGAGTCGCGTGTCCAAGTTGCCACGAAGCGGCTCAATGACCAAATCGGGACGCAAGGCTTTGAGCAAAACGGTGCGTCTAAGACTCGAGGTCCCGACCACCGCACCCTTGGGGAGGTCTTGCAAGCTCGCCCAATGGGGCGACACCCAAGCGTCTCTGGGGTCTTCACGCTCCATCACACACGCGAGGGAAAAACCCTGGGGCAAATCCATGGGAACATCTTTGAGTGAGTGAACCGCCAAGTCCGCAGCACCCGACTCGAGGGCGACCTCCAACTCTTTGACGAAAAGTCCTTTGCCACCCACTTTGCTCAAGGAGCGGTCCAAAATTTGGTCCCCTTGGGTCGTCATCCCCAAAAGGGACACCTGTGCACCACCTTGTATTAACAAAGCCTGAACGTGTTGGGCTTGCCACATGGCCAAGCGACTCTCTCGGGTTGCAATGATGATGTTCAAAGGTTTCACACGAGGCACCTGAAAATATTGAAAATGATACAAACACCCATGCTAGCACGCTGATTCAAAATGCCTATCCAGACTAACCTCAGGCCAGCAAGTTCTTGAGCGGTGAGGCTGTGTCGGCCACGGCAGCGGGAGAAGGGCTCAATCCTTGCTCCAGGATTTTGCGCGCCATCATGTGCTCCATGGGCGCGTTGACACTTTCCACGCAAAGCAGCCGCTCGCCTAGGTAATGGAACAATGAGAATGCAGCAACATCGCTCACCGAGGTCTGAGTGGGCGGGCTGAATGGACGGTGCACGGCCTGGGTCTGGGCCTGGGCGGGCATCAAACCCACCATTTGCAAACGCATGCTGCCCTGCTCAGACCAAAACCATGGCATCGGCTGGTAGCTCACCGTTTGACCCATGAGGCTTTGCGCCGCTGTGCGGGCTTGGTCGTTGGCGTTTTGAACCGACTCCAAGCGCAGGCTGGGGAGCTCTGGGGTCCATGGAAAACGCGAACAGTCTCCCACTGCCCAGATGTGGGGATTGGAGGTTTTCATTTGCGCGTCGACCAAGATGCCATGATCACAACGCAGTCCAATTTGCCGCGCCAAGGCATCCTCGGGCTCAGCCCCGATACCCAAAAGAACACACTCGACGGCCAACGTCTCGCTGGCGAGTTCAATGTGCGTCACGCGGTGCGACTCAAAGGCAAAGCCCTTGATTTGAGAATCCAAGCGCACGTCCAAACCCGCCGCTTGGTGGATACCAAGCACATGAGCAGACAATTGCGGCGAGACGGCCCTGGAGAGCAAACGAGTTTGGGACTCGAGCACGGTCACTTGCTTGCCCAGGGATTGAAGGGTCGCTGCCAACTCCAAACCAATGAAGCCCCCGCCAATGAAGGTCACTCGCTCAACGCTTTCGAGCGAGGTCCTCAATTGGGTCGCGTCATGGGCGGTGCGCAAGGTGTAGACATTGTCCAAATTGGTGGGCAAACTGGGCAACTGCCGCGCCCGCGTTCCCGTGGCAAGCACCAGTTGGCCATAGGCCAAGCTCTTGCCAGACGACAAATGAACGGTTTGTTTTTCAGGATCGATGCTTTTGACGGGATCGCCCAAATGCACCTCAATGCCTTGCTGCTCATACCAAGTGGCGGCACGAATAGACTGAACGGCTTCATCCGCTTTCTTAAAAAATGCTTTGGACAAGGGGGGGCGCTGGTAAGGCAGCACGGGTTCTTCGCACACCAAGTGGATGCGTGAGCCTTGACCCAACTCGGCCAAGGAGGCACACAGTTGTGCCCCTGCATGCCCACCACCCACGATCACAATCGAATTTGAACTCATGTTTTAAAGTCTCATTGTCATCATTTTTATAGTTGGATTTCTGGTAAACCCGAATCCATACATGTCTGGTAAACCCCAGTCATTCATGGCATTTTAGGTCTTTTCTGTATCAAAAAGTCCTCAAATGGGTGGTTTTGGTGTTTTTGACGCGCCAACAAGGTGAGCAAGCCCTGATTCAGGAGCCAAACGCCCATTTAAATGGTGAATGCGTCCGTGAGCAGAGCGCCCCGGTAATAAAATAACCAACTTATGTCTACCAATCCCCTTGATCAAAAGTCCCAAGCCTGGTCTCAGCTCTTTAGCGAACCCATGAGCGAACTCGTCCAACGCTATACCGCCAGTGTGATGTTTGACCAGCGCCTGTGGCGGGTTGACATCCAAGGCTCCTTGGCCCACGCCGAGATGCTGTGCAGCCAAAGCATTTTGTCGGCCGAGGATTTGGCGTCGATCGAACGCGGCATGGGACAAATCACCCAGGAAATCGAAAGCGGTCAATTTCAATGGAAGCTCGAACTCGAAGATGTGCACCTCAACATTGAAGCCAGACTCACCCAATTGATTGGGGATGCGGGCAAGCGGCTGCACACGGGCAGGAGCCGAAACGACCAAGTCGCCACCGATATCCGTCTGTGGCTCAGGCAAGAGATTGATCTCATTGTGGTGCTCCTGGAGAGCTTGCAATACGCCTTGGTGCGTGTGGCCCAAGACCATGTGCACACCATCATGCCGGGTTTTACCCACTTGCAAGTGGCCCAACCGGTGAGTTTTGCCCACCATTTGTTGGCCTATGTGGAGATGTTTCACCGTGACACCCAACGCATGCAAGAGGTGAAAGCGCGCACCAACACGCTGCCCTTGGGTGCCGCAGCACTCGCTGGCACGAGCTACCCCCTGGACCGCGAGGCGGTGGCAAAGCGGCTCGGGATGGTGGACGCCCAAGGTCGCCCTCAGGTTTGTCAAAACAGTCTCGATGCGGTGAGTGACCGAGACTTTGCCATCGAGTTCACCGCCGCGGCGAGCTTGGTGATGGTGCACGTGAGCCGCCTAAGCGAGGAGCTCATTCTTTGGATGAGTCAAAATTTCGGCTTCATTCAAATCGCCGACCGCTTTACCACCGGCAGCTCCATCATGCCGCAAAAGAAAAACCCCGATGTACCCGAACTCGCTCGCGGCAAAACTGCCCGGGTGGTGGGCCACTTGATGGGACTGCTCACCTTGATGAAGGGGCAGCCGTTGGCTTACAACAAAGACAACCAAGAGGACAAAGAGCCCTTGTTTGACACCGTGGACACGCTCAGTGGAACTTTGCGAATTTTCGCGCAGATGATTGGCGGACAAAAAGACGCCCAAACTGGCGTCCACTCTGGAGCCTTGCGTGTCAGGCCCCAGGCCATGGAACATGCCGCGGCCAAGGGTTATGCCACCGCCACCGATTTGGCCGATTATTTGGTCAAAAAGGGTTTACCCTTTCGCGATGCGCACGACACCGTGGCCAAGGCGGTCAAGGCAGCCATGGAGAGCGGCGTCGATTTGAGCGCCATGAGCCTGGCGCAACTGCAGGGCTTTCACCCCGAAATCCAAGAGGATGTGTACCAAGTTTTAAGCCTCTTGGGCTCGATGAATGCCAGGTCTACACTGGGGGGTACCGCGCCAGTCCAGGTCCAAGCCCAGGTTCAACGTCACTTGGCACGCCTTGAAGCGGCCAAGGCGAGAGACTTCTAAGGCCCGGGCCCAGTCCAATTTGGCCAAAGCGCGGCCCCTCCATTTCAAGGACCCACACCATGACCGTGATCACCAACATTGAGGACCTCAGGGTCTTGGCCCAGCGTCGCGTGCCGCGCATGTTTTATGACTATGCCGATTCAGGCTCCTGGACCGAGGGCACCTACCGTGCCAATGAAAGTGATTTGAGTCAGATCAAATTTCGCCAGCGCGTGGCCGTCAACATTGCCACGCGCTCGACCGAGAGTCAGATGCTCGGACAACCCGTCAAAATGCCAGTGGCCATTGCGCCCACAGGATTGACCGGTATGCAACATGCCGACGGGGAGATTTTGGCGGCCAAAAGTGCCCGAAAATTCGGCATCCCCTTCACGCTCTCGACCATGAGCATCTGCTCCATTGAAGACGTAGCTCAAGAAACCCAGGGTCACCCATTTTGGTTTCAGCTCTACATGATGAAAGACCGCGTCTTCATTGCCGATTTGATCGAACGCGCCAAAGCCGCACGCTGCTCAGCCTTGGTGCTCACCTTGGACTTGCAAATTTTGGGACAACGCCACAAGGACATTAAAAATGGCTTGAGCGCGCCACCCAAACCCACCTTGGCCAATCTTCTCAATCTCATGACCAAGCCCAGATGGTGTCTAGGGATGCTCGGCACTCACCGGCGTCAGTTTGGCAACATCGTGGGTCACGTCAAAGGAGTCTCGGACATGGGGTCCTTGTCGTCTTGGACGGCCCAACAATTTGATCCCTCACTCAACTGGGACGACGTGCAATGGGTCAAAGAGCGCTGGAATGGGCCCCTGATTCTCAAAGGCATTCAAGACGCTGAAGACGCTCGACACGCGGTGGACTCAGGCGCCAATGCGCTCATCGTCTCCAACCATGGGGGACGGCAACTCGATGGCGCGGAGTCGAGCATTCGCGCACTGCCGAAAATTGTTCAAGCCGTGGGCCAAGACATTGAAGTGCACATGGATGGCGGCATCCGTTCTGGCCAAGATGTGTTGAAAGCCTTGGCCCTGGGCGCGAAAGGCACCTACATCGGCCGCTCGATGCTTTATGGCCTGGGCGCCATGGGCGAAGAGGGCGTTACCAAGGCGCTCGAAATCATTCACAATGAACTCGATTTGAGCATGGCGTTTTGTGGACGCACGGCTGTCAAGGACATCGACCCATCGGTGATCTTGCCGGGCAGCTTTGCGCCTTGGATTTGATTCTTCGTCAATGCCTCACTCGATATCTCAAACCCCATTGCATTGAGCAGCAAGGCAGCGTCGCGTGTGCTTAGCAAGGACCCTTGGAATGGGTTGAATTGACATGACTGCACCCCCCCCCAAGAAGACCGATGGCGCTTTGACGGCCAGTTTGGATTCGGTGTTTGGTTTTCCAGACCTCTCACGGGGCGCGACCCATCTCTCTGAAGGGATCCACGATAAGTCCCTGACTCAGTCCCAAGCCCTGAGCGACACGCCGCCCACCCACCAGGAGTCCCATGTTGAGACCTTGCCGCAAGCCGCGCTCGATGCGGCTCACTCGGCTAACTCGGATCACTCGGCTCACCCCAAACCGCCCCCGCCCCCGACCCAGACCAACAAGGTTCGCCGCATTGCGCACTTGGACATGGATGCTTTTTTTGCGTCCGTGGAGTTGCTTCGCTACCCCCAACTCAAGGGCCTGCCTGTGGTGATCGGCGGCTCGCGGGTTCAACAAAGCACCCCCGGATCCATTGAGGGCAATGAGGCCAGCGCGCTGCCTGAGCCGGCGCACAAAAGCACAACACATCAGGGCGAAGGAATTGATGAGTTTGCCAGCGAGATGAGCACAGAATTTGCCGATGAATTTAGCAATGAGACTGAGAATGGTCGCCAAGCCCAGACTTGGACAGTGCCAGAAGACCCATGGCCCGCGCTCGCCCCAAACTTCATGGCCAGCCCCTGGGACGCCAACACCCCGATCGACAACTTCCCCAGACTCTCAAGCTACAAAGGGCGAGGGGTGATCACCACAGCCACCTATGCCGCCCGAGCCTTTGGGGTAGGTTCGGCCATGGGCATGATGAAAGCCGCGCAACTGTGCCCGCACGCCATTGTGCTGCCCATGGACTTTGAGCAATACCGATACTATTCGTCTCGCTTCAAGGACATTGCCCAAGACATCTGCCCCATCATGGAAAACCGCGGTGTGGATGAAATTTACCTGGATTTAAGCTCTGTCCCGGGCGGTCAACGCGAGGGCGGACGGGTCACCGCTCGACTACTGCAAAAAACCATCTTCCAAGCCACCGGGCTCACCTGCTCCATAGGTGTGGCACCCAATAAATTGCTGGCCAAATTGGCCAGTGAATTCAACAAACCCAATGGCATATCGGTGGTTTTACAAGAGGACGTCGCCGCGGTGCTCGCGCCTTTACCGTGCAAAAAACTCAATGGCATTGGCCCCAAAGCCAATGAGCGCTTGAAGCTTTTGGGCATCCACACATTGGGAGACTTGGTGCGCGAGCCCTTGGACCATTTGATGGTTCAATTCGGTAAAAAATATGGACAATGGCTGTACCAAAGTGCCCGAGGCATCGACGATTCTGCCGTGGAGCCCCACAGTGAGCCCGTCTCCATCAGCAAAGAAACCACGTTTTCAAGAGACTTGCATGTGCGCGATGACAAGGCTCAGTTGGGAGAGATTTTCACACGCTTGTGTGAGCAGCTGAGCCAGGCCTTGGTCAAGCAGTCCTATGCCAGCAAAACCATCGGCATCAAAGTCAAATTTGACAATTTCAAAACCCTGACTCGAGACCTCACGGTGGCTGAACCTGTCCAAAACGCCAAGGCCATTCGCCTCATCGCCGCTCAGGCCTTGAAGCGCGTGAACTTTGAATACAAGTTGCGACTCTTGGGTGTGCGGGCCAGCACATTGAGCAAAATCCCAGCAGCTGCAACCTCAACGGACCCCTCAGCGCTGGAAGATGCTGAGCTCTCAAGCACTGGCGCCCCTGCAGGCAGCACAATCCAGGGCGATCAATTCAAGTTGTTTGACTGATGCAGCGTTCGCCCAAGCGGCAACTCAGATCTCCACATGCCAGCGAAACGCGAGCACATCGATGGGGCCACGCGAGGCGTTGTAGGCCGGGTTTTGGATGCGTTGGTAATCCAGGGTGAACCAAAGTGCTGGGGTGATGCCCCAACTGTAAAAGCCCTCAACAATATTTTCCGTCTGGTAATTCAAGGCACCGTCGCCAATGAAAAAAGAGATACCCCCTGCTTTCAAATAGGCTTTGCGCTGCGCCGACAAACCATTGACCATCCATGAAACACCCACACGGTCTTGGGAGCGCCCCCAAGACTCGCCCGTGCCCAAGAGCCCTGAGGACAAGGAGTTGTCCACTTCCGTGAAGGCATAAGTCTCTGTCCTGCCATCCGTGGCCATCACACGAAGGAAATAGCCCAAATTCCAAGGCAAGGCTTGCTCGAGGTTGAGGCCCAAACCGGTTTTATTTTTTTCAGTGCCACGAACATTCAAAATGGTCTCGGGGTCCACACCAGGGTGGGACTGAAGGTAGGCGGTGGCGTCGCTAAAGCTGGCGAGCACGGCCCGGTCATGCCAAGCCAAGAGCCGAACCCGCCCTTGTTTGCCCCACCATTGGTGGGCATGTTCAAGCTCAATTTGGTCCCCATAATGCTTGAGCAAGTTAAAGTCGACGGCCAAACCATTGGGCACTTTTGGACCGGTCATGCGGGCTGCTCTCAAGGTCCAATCCCCTTGGTACCACTCCAAAGCAGCACCCCAGCCATAACCGCGTGCATCGGCGGCATAGTCATAGGCCGCATAGGTCCAATTGCCCCAATTCATGAATTGGGTGCGCGGGTCTTTGGCATAGGCGTTGTCATCAAACACATCCAGGGTCGAGAAGTTGCCCACGGTGAGGACCCAGCGATTCTTGTCTTGTACGCCGGCCATTTGATTGAAATCAGAGGCCACCGGCTCACTCCCGCCGCCACGGCCCCAGGTTTGACGCAAGAACAAGCGCTGCACATAGGGCAAGAGCTGCGAGCCCGATGCACGGGTGATTTCGCCATTGGTAAAGCCCCCCAGGCCCACCAAATTACTGGAAAACGGCACGCCTGAGACCACCTCAGGGTCGAAATACAACTCGCCCCCATCCCAAACCCGCCTACCCCAATGGGCTGTGGCCGAAAAGGTGAACATGTTTTCCCCGCCGGCTTGCACACTGTTGGGACCTGAGTAAGAGGCACCGAAGCGGCGATGCATCTGCCAGTTGTAAGTGCTTTGGTATTTGGCCGTGGAGTCTTCACGTTGCCACACGTTGCTTTCGGGGTCCACTAGGGCGGGACCACAACAAATGGGTGCGGGCTGAGCCTCGGCAAAGAGACTGCCCAGCACGGGTTCGGTGTTTTGCGCACGAGCAGGATCCACATTGAGCACCAACAACAACCAAGTGCTGACCCAAAAAAGCGAGGCCCAACAAAATGGGGAGTTTGATTTCTTGAGATTTATTTTCATGCCATGGTGATTTTAAGCCTTAATGCCTCCCCACCTTCGCCTCATCAAGGTACGACCCAGTGGCTTTTTGAATATTGGTGGACGGTTGAAAAAGTGATTGGTGACAAGGAATACAAGAGTAAACTTGATCCAAAATTCAAAGAACTTGCCCGATGGGTTAACCCACTCAACATTCGATGAGCCCAACTCAAAAAATCCTTCAATGCGCTCCATCAGGCTCAATGGACCCAAGAAAAAAGTCGCAAAAAGATCCAATTCTTGTCTCACCCAAGCTCGAACTGAGACTGCATATTTATTCATCATGAGCACCTGCCGACGCCTGCGACATGAATTTTATCAATGGGAAGACACGACCCTGATTCTGAATGTCTTGGGCACCCCAGCTGCAAAAAAAACCGCCATCGGCAAAGCCCTCGCGAATCAACTCAAAATCAGCGTGAGCGCCAGCCCCGTCAATGGCCGCGCCACCGACTTCATGGTGGCTTTTTTGGCCACTATTTTTGACGTCAGAATCAAAGATATCGAAGTTGTATTTGGACGAACAAGCATTCACAAACAACTCAGAATTCACAACCCCAAAAAACTCCCGCCCATGATTGACAGGGCGAGCGACAAAAAAACCAGCCCGTGACCTCAGTCAACCGCTTTCTCAGCTGAGCGCTTGTGGCTTGCCTTCTTGCCAAACCGGGTGCTTTTGCATCACCGCCAAAAAATCAGCAGAAGCTTCAAATGAACGCAACCAAGCACCAAGCTCTGGCCAAACTTGAACGAAGAACCAGGCGGGGTCGGTGTGGGCGAATTGCCGCACAAAGGGTGCAATGGCAGCGTCGAGCACCCCCCAATGCTCGCCCGATAAAAAGGCATGATCGCGCAGTCGTTTTTGAAGTTCGTGCAAAAATTTTGCGCCCTGCTCGCGGTGTTCCAGTCCACTGCTCAAACCAAACCGAGATGGGTATTTGTAGCGGTCCAGATGCTGCTTAAAAACCCCGTCGTTTTGTTCAATGAGTTTCAATCCCTGAATTTTTGGGTCATCCAGACAAGCCCACCAAGACTGGGGGTCTCGTTGCGACAAACACCAACGCATGATCGAAAAACTCTCATCGATGACCGACACCCCGCTGGGTGTCTTGACCCACAGAACCGGGACCGTGCCTTTGGGCGAGAGGGTGAGCAGGTGCTGGGGTTTGTGTTTGAGTTCAATTTCCCGGGTTTCATAGGCAAAACCACTTGACCTCAAGGCCAGGCGTGCGCGCATGGCGTAGGGACAACGTCGAAAGGTGTAGAGCACCAGGTCTGGCGTTGCTTGGGTCTGTACATATTCTTGTGGCATGGCGGAGATCGAGTCTGTGCTTAAAGCCGGAAATAAAATACCATGCCCTAGGAGCTTGCAGCGAGCAGCCTCTTATTGTCTCGCCAACCTAGATTGAAGCGGAAGTCGCTCGGGGTGGCTCGTTCGAAAGGGGTTAATGTCCAAGCCCCCGCGCCGTGTGTAGCGAGCATAGACACTCAAGCGACTGGGGTGACAACGCGTCCAAATGTCCATGAAAATGCGCTCCACACATTGTTCATGAAATTCGTTGTGGTCTCTAAAACTCACCAAATACCGCAACAAACCTTCTTGATCAATGGCATCTCCCGTATAGCGAATTTGCACGCTGCCCCAATCGGGTTGGCCAGTGACCAAACAGTTGCTTTTGAGCAAATTTGAACACAAGGATTCGGTCACCGGGGGTAGGCCGGATGTCACCTGCAAGAGTTCGGCTCGAGGCTGGTAGTCAATACACTCAATGTCCAAACGGTCCAAGTCCAGTCCTTCAAAGTCAACAATCCTCTCGCGTCCAAAGTGCTCAGGAGCGATCAACTCCACACCCAGGGCCAACGCCAAGGCGCTGTGGAGCTTTGTAGCATCCATGCTCGCATCTGCCTCAACAACACTGCCTGAGGCTTCCAGAGGTCTGATCAAAGCCTCCCCCATATCCCTCTTGATGCAAGCCAGCACCTCTTGTGCACTGTCAAAGGCGGTCTGGCTAAAGCTGTTGAAGTACAACTTCATCGACTTGCTCTCAATGATGTTGGGGCTGTCAAGCGGCACGACCATGCGAGCCATGGCGACCTGAGGTTTGCCCTTCTTGTTGAGCCAACTCAACTCATAGGCATTCCAAATATCCGCCCCCATGAACGGCAATGCGCCCGCAGTCAGCCCCAACTCGGCGCGTTTGGTCGAGCGAGAAATGGGATAGAGCAACTCGGCTTGGTATTGATCGATATAGGCCGTGGGCTTGCCCAGCCAAGAGAGTTCAGGCGTGTTCATTGGAAAAATTCAATCAAACGGCTCAGCACCATTGGTACCAAGCATTGGGGTAAATCGTGGGCCATGTCCTTGATCTCCATCCATTGTGCACCAGGAATTCTTTTGGCCGTGTCGATGCCGCAGGCAATGGGCACCAAGGGATCGGCCAAGCCGTGGATCACAAGTGTTGGCGCTTTGATGGTGTGGAGCAAGTGGGCCCTGGCCGAGTCGGCCATGACCGCAGACATTTGTCGCAGCACACCGCCTGGGTGGTAGCTGCGTTCAATGGCATTGACCACGCGCAAACGCATACTCTTCACGTCATCGCGAAACCCGGGACTGGCCAAGGCATCGAAGACACCCATGGCTTGGTTCACATAGGCCTCGAGGGTTTGCTCCTGGGGAGCTGAGAACATGCGCTCCAAAAGTGCGGCATCAGGCCCGGGCAAATCTTTGGCGCCGCTCGAGCTCATGAGGCTCACCAAACTGAGCAATCGGTGCGGCGCAAGGATGGCCAAGCGTTGCGCAATCATGCCGCCCATGCTCATCCCCAAAACATGGGCTTGCTCTACACCGCATGCATCCAGGACCGCCAAAGCATCCCCCGCCATGTCCTCTAAAGAGTAAGCGGTCTGGACCTTGAATCCCATTTTCTGCTGGAGAGCTTGCCACAGCAAATTGGGGACACCCTCGTGATCAAAAATAGTGGACAGACCGACATCTCGGTTGTCCATGGTAATGACCTCAAAACCGGCACGGGTCAACCCATCGATCAAAGATTGGGGCCAAGAGATGAGCTGCAAGCCCAGGCCCATGATCAACAAAACGCGTGCACGCGGATGAACCGACTGCTGCACCTCATTGAACGCTGGATGCACCTCATACTCAAGCCAGACTGCGTTGTTGTTCGCGCGCATAAACAATAAATTCGCCTCAATGGATTGCAAAAAAACCAAGTCTTCAAATATGACACAACTCTTGATGAGCCCCAAAGCCCCAAGTGTGCTACCAATCAGAGCCCTTGCGAATAGGCCTCGGCACGCCTAAAAACATAGCGCTCTGCGCTTGAGGACTTGGGCTCAAACGCATAGCCCTCCAAATCGAAATTTTTCAAGGCCTCGGGGGTTTTGATGCGCTGCAAGGCCGCGAAGCGCACCATGAGGCCACGGGCTTTCTTGGCAAAAAAACTGATGACTTTGTGGCGTCCATTTTTTTCATCTTCAAAAACACATTCAATCACCTGCGCACGCAGGGTTTTGAGGTCAACAGACTTGTAATACTCTTGGGACGCCAAATTGACCACCACCCGCGAATCTTCTTCATCCAACCGGGTGTTGAGATACTGGGCAATTCGTGGGCCCCAAAAGTCGTACAAGTTGCGGCTCTTGGCCACCTTCAAGGTCGTTCCCATCTCCAATCGGTAGGGCTGCAAAGCGTCCAAGGGTTTCAAGACACCATAGAGTCCACTCAAAATCACCAAATGGGACTCAAGCCACGCGAGGTCCGTTTTTTTAAGGCTCTTGGCGGCCAAGCCATCGTACACATCGCCATTGAAGGCAAAGATGCTCGGTCTTGAATTTTCAAGGGTGTCCGTAGCTCTCCAGTCATGAAAACGTTTGACGTTGAGTTCAGCCAATTTTTCGCTCAAACTCATCAAATCGGACAACTCAGAGACCGAGAGTTTTTTCAAATGCTTGACCAAGGTGGACGTTCGATCTGTAAAGATCGGTGACTGAGGCCGCAGGTCTTTGATCCCTTGGGGCAAGGGACTTTCATAGTCCAAGGTCTTGGCAGGAGACAGCAGTAAGAGCATGGTGAGTAAGGACAAATAAAAAATGGGGCCAGATCTTGGCCAAGATCGGCGTGAAGGGCAATGCGCTGGATTGGCCACGCCTCCTCTTAACCACGGCCTGAGCAGCCATTGTAGAACCGGATGGCGAATGCACAGACCACAGGCCACAGACCATGGACCTTGACCCCCATGTGAGCACCCCAAGAGCTCAGAAGGCGTCACCCGAGCGCTGCGCCCAGACTCAGCAAAACCAAGACTACTTCAAATCGCCCGCCAAACTGGCCAAAGTCTCAGGTGCAATGCTCACGTGCGCCGGGTAATTGGTGTGGTCGCATCCCAGTTTAACGCTCGCACCGGCTTTGACTTCGGCCACCATGGCGGGGGTCAACTCAAAGCGCACAAAATGCACAGAAGAGGTTTTCTCGGCATTCTCACGCTCGAGGTCCTCATCGGCAATGGCGTAGACATGTTCGTGGCCTTGAACCTCTATGAAGAGCCGGTCTTCAACACCGATGAGTCTGGCGAGTTCACGCTTGCGCTCGTTCACCTCAGGGTACTCGAGCAGCATGGTGGCCTTCCAATTGCTACCCGTGGGCACCAAGGGCGCGTAGGTGTCAATTTCAGACTGAATTTCTTCTTCTTCGAATATTTTTTCAATCCTGAGCATTTCCTGAATTTGATAGCGGATCGTGGTCTCGCTTTCAAACTGCAAATTCATGTTTTCCCCCAGGTTCACCGAACGCAGTTTGCGGTGCGCGATGATGTCGGCCTTGTGCAACTTTCTGTACTTGGAGTAAGCCTCCAAACTCATCAAATTGTCAACCGTGATGTGGCCCGTTTTTTGTAAAAAAGCATCCATGGCGTCATTCCTTCAATGTTTCAAATTTCGGTGCAAGACCAAACGCTGGCCATCTCTGGCTTCTTGGGGCTCATTGGTGTTCAAAGTCCGTAAGCGCGTTTGATCAAACTGATGGGGTGCTCAAGTTCGGGCACCACCAAACCTTGGGCTTCAAAGCCTTGGGCAATGTGGTGGCCACCCAGTGGGCAGTCGGAACTGATGAAGTCAGGGGTTGAGCCGTCCTTCATCAAGGCCATGGCTTTGACAACGGGCTTGCCAATTTTCATGGCCACATCGTGAAAGCCTTTTTTAACTCCAAAGGTGCCGGCATGCCCTGAACAACGCTCAATGGTGTTGATGGTCGTTTGCGGCACCAACTTGAGCATTTCTTCGGCTTTTTTGCCCACGTTTTGAACACGCGAGTGGCAAGGCACTTGATAGCTCACATTGCCCAGTGGCGTGTTGAAATCGGTCTTCAAAAGGCCATCACGTTTTCTGGCCATCAGGTATTCAAAGGGATCCCACATGGCTTCTTTCACCGCTTGGCAATCCGCATCTTGCGGGTACATCAATGGCAACTCTTGCTTAAACATCAAGGTGCAACTGGGCACCGCACTCAAAATGGCATACCCTTGCTTTGCGTAACGGGCCAAAACGGGAATATTTTTTTCTTTGTTCTCGTGCACCGAGTCCAAGTCGCCCAACTCCAATTTGGGCATACCACAGCAAGATTCTTTTTCCACCAAGACATAGTCAATGTCGTTGTGCTCCAAAATACCAATCAAATCCAGGCCAATCCCTGGCTCGTTGTAATTGATATAGCACGTGGCATAAATCGCGACTTTGCCTGGGGTCAAAGCCCCGTCGACCACCGGGTGCTTTGTGGACTTGGGTGCAGCAGAGCGAAATTTCTTGCTCGCCAGCTCAGGCAACCAAGCTTTCTCATCCACACCCAACACCGAAGACATGAGCGAGCGCGCCGCCGAGGTTTTATTAAGGGCATTGACCGCTTGCACCACAATGGGAATGCCAGCAAACTGCCCGTGCACGTCGGTGGAGGCCAAGAACTGCTCGCCCAAAGAGACTTCGCCTTTTTTAAATTTGATGGCTTTGGCCCGCAGCATGGTGTGAGGAAAGTCCAAATTCCATTCATGCGGTGGGACATAAGGACATTTCGTCATGTAGCACAGGTCACACATGAAACACTGGTCCACCACCTTCCAATAATCTTTTTTATCCACCCCGTCGACCTCTCCGGTCGAACTTTCATCCACAAGATCAAACAAAGTGGGGAACGAACCACAAAGGCTCACACAGCGGCGACATCCATGACAAATGTCAAAAATTCGCTCCATTTCTTTGACGCAGGAGTCCTCGTTGTAAAAATCTTCTCCCTTCCAGTCGATCGGATGGCGTGTGGGAGCCACTAAATTGCCTTCTGTGGCCATGGGTTTACCTTATCCATTTCAGCCCCCTTGAAGAGGCTCTAAAAAAACAATGATGCGTCAAGTCAATCTGCTTGACCCCGTAAAAGCAATGCTGCACTTGAGAGAAAAACTCAGCCATGGGCAAGGGGTCTTTTGAACCCAATGCCCAAGACTGAATGTTTGACCGCCCCTGCGTGCGCCCATGACTTTATGAGTTCATGAATCGGTTAATGGGGCTCATTCTTAGATGCGATCAATCAACGAGCTCGGCCAATGCTTTGGCATAACGGTTGGCGTGTGACCTCTCGGCCTTGGCCAAAGTCTCAAACCAATCGGCGATCTCATCAAACCCTTCGTCACGGGCCGTTTTGGCCATGCCGGGGTACATGTCGGTGTACTCGTGGGTTTCGCCAGCAACGGCGGCTTTCAAATTGTCACGGGTCGGGCCAATGGGCAAACCGGTGGCGGGATCTCCACACTGCTCGAGCCACTCAAGGTGACCGTGGGCGTGACCTGTTTCACCTTCCGCTGTGGAGCGAAAGAGTGCTGCCACGTCATTTTGTCCTTCGACGTCGGCTTTGTTTGCGAAATACAAATAACGGCGGTTGGCTTGAGATTCGCCAGCAAAAGCGTCCTTCAAATTGCCTTCCGTTTTTGAGCCTTTGAGTGCTGCCATGGAAATTCTCCTAAGAGTGTTACTGAATAAGTCCAGATGATTCACCATCCGAGACAGTGCATAGCGTAACTTGCCCAGGCACCCCTGTCCAATTGTCTGATTCAATCCCCGTAATAGTCCAGGACTATCGAATTAGCAGCCACGCTGCATAAATACTAAAGTGTTGCTTTTCTCAACGCCTGTCAATCCACGGCTTGATAGCCTGGCATTTGGGCATTTGAGTGCTTGGGCCTGCTGGATTGAAACACTCAAGCACTCAACGCAATGGCTCAACATTGGGGAATATTTCCCCATGAAAGTCGACCTTTAAAGACTAAAATTTGGCATCAATGCGCCCAGCCAGCCCTGCTTGGGGCTGGAGATTCAAGCCTTCTGTGCCCATACACACCCTCAAAAACGGTAACACCAATGAACTTCACCTCCTTTGACCCCTCCTCCTTGCCCCCGCCTGCCAGCGTGCAACAACTGCATCACTATGCCTACAGGGCCAAAGATGCGGAGGAGACCCGGCATTTTTACGAAGACATTTTGGGCCTGCCGCTTTACCACATCATCCAAAGCGATCATGTGCCTTCAACGGGTGAATATTGCCCTTACACCCATTTTTTCTTTCGCCTCCAAGACGGCTCATTCATCGCTTTTTTTGACCTCGGCGATGACACCGCAGCGCTACCCTCGCCCAACACCCCACTATGGGTCAACCACATTGCGTTTCGCGTGGACACCGAACTCGAGCTAGAAAACACCAAACAAAGACTGCAAGCCCACGGCATTGAGGTGCTCGGCGTGACCGACCACCATGTCTTTAAAAGCATTTATTTCTTTGACCCCAATGGTATTCGCATGGAGTTGACCGTTCAAACCGGCACCCCAGCACAAATGACCAAAGAAAGCCTGAATGTGCACGAGCGCTTGCAAGCATGGAGTGCTAGGAAAGCCGCCTGGCGGCTTGAAAACAAGGACGCGACACATGCTGTCAAGCTCAAGCCCGAAGTGAACGACCGCCCAGAGTTTGGTGCGTCCCATTGATTTTGACCTTGCTCAACTGTCACACAACTGACAGGCTTTTTTCACTAAAATGTCTTGTTAATCTTCTCTATTGCACTCCCCAATTGAGCACCAAAGCTGGCCGCGCGCCCGTTGGAAGCCTCTGGAACTTGCCCTAGCCGAGCCAAGTGAACGCCGCCCAAGCTTTAAGGCTTGTTGAACTCCTTTGCCACGAACCGTTGACCTCTTCATGACCACAGACACCACCGCCTCAACTGGTAAAGAAGCCCCTGTCCAGCAGCCTGGACTGAATGCCTTGTCCAAGTCTTTTGAACCTGCCGCCATTGAAGCGCATTGGGGCCCCGAATGGGAGAGCCGAGGCTATGGCGTCGCTGGCTATCGCGGCACGCAATCTGCCAAACCCGCTCAGGACAGTTTTGCCATTCAATTGCCTCCACCCAATGTGACCGGTACTTTGCACATGGGTCACGCGTTTAACCAAACCATCATGGACAGTTTGACGCGCTACCACCGCATGAAAGGGTTCAACACCGCTTGGATTCCCGGCACCGACCATGCAGGCATTGCCACGCAAATCGTGGTCGAGCGCCAACTCCAAGATCAAGGCCTCTCTAGGCTGACTCTTGCTGACTCGCTTGAAGCGTCACGACGCATGTTCACGGACAAAGTTTGGGAGTGGAAAGAAAAAAGCGGTAAAACCATCACCCAACAAATGCGCCGCATGGGTGACAGCGTGGACTGGACGCGCGAATACTTCACCATGGACGACCATTTGAGCCAAGTGGTGCGCGAAGCCTTCGTGAGGCTTTACCAACAAGGGCTGATTTACCGTGGCAAGCGTCTGGTCAATTGGGACCCGGTTCTCAAAACCGCCGTCTCCGATTTGGAGGTCGAAAGCCACGAAGAAAAGGGCTCGCTGTGGCTTATCGCTTACCCCGTGGTGGGTTCTGGCGAACGCTTGGTAGTGGCCACCACCCGGCCAGAAACGCTCTTGGGTGACGTCGCCGTCATGGTCAATCCCGAGGACGAGCGCTACAAAGCGTTCATCGGAAAAAGCGTGCACTTGCCACTTTGCAACCGGGAGATCCCTGTCATTGCGGACGACTACGTGGACCTCACATTTGGAACAGGCGTGGTCAAGGTGACTCCCGCGCACGATGTCAATGACTTTGCCGTGGGTGCGCGCCACAATTTACCCAGCATTGGCGTGCTGAACCTGGACGCGAGCATCAACCAAAATGCCCCTAAGGCCTACCAAGGACTCGACCGTTTTGAAGCCCGCAAACAAGTGGTCAAGGACCTTGACGCGGCTGGCTTCTTGGTGGAAGTGCGCGCCCACAACCTGATGGTTCCTCGCTGTGAGCGCACCGGTCAAATCATCGAGCCCATGCTCACCGACCAATGGTTTGTGGCCATGTCCAAAGTGGGCACAGACGACCCCACAGGAAAATCCATTGCACAAAAAGCCATTGATGCCGTGGACAGTGGCGCCGTCAAATTCGTCCCCGAAAATTGGGTCAACACCTACAACCAATGGATGAACAACATCCAAGATTGGTGCATCAGCCGCCAATTGTGGTGGGGCCATCAAATTCCTGCTTGGTACGACGAGAGTGGCCAGGTGTTCGTGGCCTCGAGCCGGGAAGAAGCAGTTGCACTGGCTGGTCATTCGACGCTCACCCAAGACCCCGATGTGCTCGACACCTGGTTTTCTTCTGCACTTGTGCCGTTTTCCACTCTTGGCTGGCCCAAGCCCACCGAAGACCTCAATCTTTATTTGCCAAGCTCAGTGCTGGTCACAGGGTACGACATCATCTTTTTTTGGGTCGCTCGCATGATCATGATGACCACTCACTTCACCGGTCAAGTGCCCTTCAAAGATGTCTACATCCACGGCCTTGTGAGGGACGCGCAAGGTCAAAAAATGTCCAAATCCGAGGGCAACGTTTTGGACCCGGTCGACTTGATCGATGGCATTGAGTTGGCTCCTCTTTTGGTCAAGCGCACGACAGGCCTGCGCCGACCCGAAACCGCCCCTCAGGTGCGCAAATCGACCGAGCGTGAATTTCCCCAAGGCATCCCCGCCTACGGCGCCGATGCCTTGCGCTTTACCTTTGCTGCCATGGCCTCATTGGGGCGCAGCATCAACTTTGACCCCAAAAGATGCGAAGGCTATCGCAATTTTTGCAATAAATTGTGGAACGCCACTCGCTTTGTGCTCATGAATTGCGAAGGACAGGACTGTGGCTTGAACCCCCACACCAAGGCAGAGTGTGCGCCCGGAGAAGCCTTCCACGGCTATATGCACTTTAGCCAAGCCGACCGCTGGATGAGTTCGCTCTTGCAACGCGTTGAGGCCGACGTGGAGCAAAGCTTCAAAGACTACCGACTCGATCAAGTTGCCAACTCAATTTATGAGCTGATTTGGAATGAGTTTTGCGATTGGTATTTGGAAATCGCCAAAGTTCAAATTCAACAAGGCACCGAATCCCAGGCACGCGCGACGCGACGCACCTTGATTCGAACCTTGGAGGCTTTACTAAGACTCGCCCATCCGTTGATCCCCTTCATCACAGAGGAGTTGTGGCAAAAAGTCGCTCCCGTGGCAGGACTTTGGCCTGAAGGTGAACAATTCGCGTCGGTGAGCATTCGGGCCTATCCACAAGCGCAACTTGAAAAAATAGACGACAAAGCCGAAGCCCATGTGAAGTCTCTCAAAGCCTGGGTTGAAGGTTGTCGAAATTTGCGTGGCCAAATGAACTTGTCACCCGCCAAGCGTGTGCCTATGCTTGTTTGTATCAACTCAGCCGAGGACAAGGCCTTTGTGAGCAGCATCTCTCCAGTTCTCAAGAGCTTGGCGAAATTAAGCGAGATCGAAATTTTTGAAGACGACATCCAATGGTCAAACGCCGCTCAAAACGCCAGCGTTTTGGTCATGGGCGAGGCCCGGATTTGCTTGTTCGTTGAAATTGACAAGGCCGCTGAAACCCAACGTCTGACGAAAGAGTTCGAGCGCTTGAGCCAAGAAATCAACAAGGCCCAACAAAAACTCTCCAATGAAACGTTTGTGAGCAAAGCCCCACCCCAGGTCATTGAGCAAGAACGCAACCGCATCAAAGAGTTCTCCTCTGCGCTCACCAAAGTCAGCGAGCAACTCGCTCGCCTAAAGGCCTGAGCACAAGCGCAACTGAGCCCATCGAGCCCACCCCCCATTCGAATCTACCCTGACCACCACCATGACAACTTCCACAGAACGGTCCTACACCAAGATGCCTTTGACCAAAGCGGTTTTCCCCGTGGCTGGTCTTGGAACGCGCTTCCTGCCCGCCACCAAGGCACAGCCTAAAGAGATGCTGCCCGTGGTGGACAAGCCCCTCATTCAATATGCCGTTGAAGAAGCCTATGAAGCAGGCATTCGTCACATGATTTTTGTAACCGGTCGCTCCAAGCGTGCCATTGAAGATCACTTTGACACGGCTTATGAGCTGGAAAATGAGTTGGAAGTGGCTGGAAAATCCGCGCTCTTGTCCTTGATTCGGGAGGTCCAACCCGCCGACATGCTGTGCTCTTATGTGCGCCAACCCAGGGCCTTGGGATTAGGACACGCAGTGCTGTGCGCGGAAAAGCTGGTGGGCGACGAGCCCTTTGCTGTTTTACTGGCCGATGATTTGATGCTCGGACCCGATCACGGCAAAGGCATCTTGAGCCAAATGGCAGATCTCTACATGCAAACCCACCAATCCATCTTGGCCGTGCAAGAGGTCCCCACCGAACAAGTTCACCGCTACGGCATTGTGAGCGGCAGCGTGACAAGCGACGGCCACACCCAAGTTCAACGCATCGTGGAAAAACCCCGTGCCGAGCAAACCGACTCGAGACTCGCCGTGGCTGGCCGCTATATTTTGAGCCCCAAGGTCTTTGGCTTGATTCAAGGCATGGGCCGAGGAGCTTTGGGCGAGATTCAATTGACCGATGGCATCTCTGAGCTTTTGAAGTTCGAGGGTGTCACCGCCTATCGCTACGAAGGCAAGCGCTTTGACTGTGGCTCCAAACTTGGGTTTTTGCAAGCCACAGTCGAGCTCGCCTTGAAACACAAAGAGGTGGCGCCAGAGTTTTCTCAATACTTGAAAGCGCTGATCGTCTGAGCGCCAAAGTCTGGAACTCAGCAAGGCAAGGATCCAAATTCCTTAGTCGCGCCGCTGAAGGACAAAAATAAACTCATTGCCCTGGGTACTTTGCTCGAGCAAGGTGTGGCCTGTTTGTCTGGCAAAGGCCTCAAAGTCTCGTGCAGCACCGGAGTCGGTCGATCGCACACGGATGCGTTGACCCGCTTGCATCCCTGACAAGGCTTTTTTAGTTTTCAAAATGGGCAAAGGACAATTGAGCCCACAGGTGTCGAGTTCGATATCGATGTTCATGTCTGGTGTGTCTTTGGTCTTTGATTGAAATGCTGGCCAGTCAAGGTTTAAATCAAACCCGGTCTTCCCAAGCCAGATAACGCGGTTCAATACCCAAGCCGCGCTGCCAGTCCGCCACCGCGTGACCCGTGCCCGCTGGCCAGCAAATGATCTCGCTTGGGCGTTGGAGTTGGTATTCGGCCAATTCAGGGCTCAAGCGAATCTCCCCCGTGGCGTGGGCATGGTAGACGATCAGGACTTGATTTTTCTTCACAAATTCATATACCCCGACCAAGGACAATGAAGTGACGTCCAAATTGGTCTCTTCTTTGATCTCGCGAGTGATGCCTTCTTGGGGCGTCTCATTGGCCTCCATGAAGCCTGTGATCAAAGCAAAGCGACGCCCCTGCCAGGCTGCATTTCTTGCCAGCACCACGTGCTCACCCCGTTGCACGATGGCCCCGAGTACAGGTGTCGGGTTGTTCCAGTGGGTCCACTCACAGGCGGTACAGCGCAAACGGGTGACGAGGCCGCCGTCTTCCTCTCTCGCCAAGACACTCAAGGTGGAGGCGCATAGGGGGCAAAATCGAAAATCACTCATGCTGGGAAAACGCCGGTGGACAAGTAACGGTCGCCGCGATCGCAGACAATAAAAACGATGGTCGCGTGCTTGACTTTTTTGGCCAATTCCAGCGCCACCCAGCAAGCGCCAGCCGCTGAGACTCCCGCAAAGAGACCCTCTTCTTTGGCCATGCGACGGCACATGACTTCCGCGTCGTGTTGGCTCACCTGCACCAATTCATCGATATTGCTGTCATCGTAAATCGCGGGCAAATACTCTTTGGGCCATTTGCGTATGCCCGGTATCCGAGAGCCTTCACTGGGCTGCGCGCCAATGATTTGAATCTTGGGGTTGCGCTCTTTCAAATACTTGGCAACCCCGGTGATGGTCCCCGTGGTACCCATGGCACTCACAAAATGGGTGATTTGACCTTCAGTATCGTGCCAGATTTCTGGCCCTGTCGTCTCGTAATGAGTTCTCGGATTGTCATGGTTGGCAAATTGGTCCAATACGCGACCACGGCCCTCTTGCTGCATGCGCATGGCCAAGTCCCGGGCGTGCTCCATACCACCCGCCTTGGGTGTCAAAATCAATTCCGCACCAAAGGCTTTCATGGTCTGGGCTCGCTCAATGGACAAGTCCTCGGGCATGATCAACACCATGCGATAACCTTTGATGGCCGCGGCCATGGCCAGGGCAATGCCAGTATTGCCAGATGTCGCCTCGATCAAGGTGTCACCAGGTTTGATCTCGCCACGGTCTTGCGCTTTGGCAATCATGGACAAGGCTGGACGATCCTTGACCGAGCCCGCCGGATTGTTGCCCTCGAGCTTGCCGAGCACCACACAGTCGTTGGCTTTCAGACTTTCGGCTTCAAGGCGTTGGAGGGCCGCGAGCGGCGTTTTCCCAACGATCTCTTCTAAAGTTTTGAAATGGGGTCTTGGATGTGTCATAATTGTCAGCTCAACACTTTGGCCGAAGTGGCGAAATAGGTAGACGCAGCAGATTCAAAATCTGCCGGTGCAAAACACCGTGCCGGTTCGATTCCGGCCTTCGGCACCACTCAATTGTATCGTTCCTGGGGTCTGCATCATTGCTCCAGGGACTTCAATGGTGGAGATTCTCCTTGAAGCCAACTTTCGCTCAATGCGACACCTCACTCGCCCAAGCCAGGCCGAATTGGGCTTTAGATTTTGGCATTGGGCGCATGCTCGCCTGGCACTGCCAACCTGCGCTTCACACCTCGACAACGCCCCTCCAACAAGCGTCAACCCCTAAGGCTTGTGCGCTGGTGTGGACAGTCGATGTTGGATATCATTGGACGACCCAAGGGCTTGGGCAACAATGCCGGTCCTCAGCACCGTCTACACCCCCGCCCACCCCCTCCAACCCATTTAAGGAGACCCCATGCAGAACTCAGTCTCGGTGAACCAACCCTTTGACCGCCAACGGCCAACACCCCAGTCAAACTTGAGGCTGATGTCGTTCTTGCTCATTGGCGCATGCGCCCTTTGTCCCAACATCCAGGCGCAGTCCTTCCCCAACAAACCCATCCATGTGATTGTGCCCTTTGCGGCTGGTTCTGCCACCGATCAAATCGGGCGCGCTTTTGCGGCCAAGATGGGAGAAGAGTTGGAACAGCCCTTGATTGTTGACAACAAAGTAGGGGTGAACGGGATGCTGGGTGCGGACTTTGTTGCCAAAGCTTTGCCCGACGGCTATACCCTTTTATTTGGCACCAACAGCACCAATGCAGCCCTCAAAAGCCTCATGAAAAAACTGCCCTACGACCAAGACACGGCCTTTGCGGCTGTGGCCTTCATGGGCTCAGTGCCCTTGATTGTGGCAGTCAACAATGAGATGCCCACCAAAACCCTCAAAGAGTTCATTGCTTTGGCCAAGTCCAAGCCTGAATTTGTCACCTTTGCCTCGGCATCAACCTCACAATTGGTCTCGTCTGCAATGCTGGCGGGCATGACGGGTGTGGAGATGACCTCTGTGCCCTACAAGAGTGGCCCCAACGCCATGACCGACTTGATCGGTGGCCAGGTCATGATGTTCACGGCTGACTTTGCCGTGATGCTCCCCCAAGTCAGATCGGGCAAGATTCGAGGCCTTGCGGTGACCTCCACGCAACGCTCCAAGGCCATTCCAGAGTTGCCCACCGTGAACGAAGCGCTCGGCATCAAAGGCTATGAACTGATCGCTTACTTTGCCAGCTTTGCGCCTGCTGGTACCCCAAGGGAGATCGTCATGAAGCTCAACCACGCGAGCAACACGGCCGCCAGCAGCAAAGAAATACAAGACAAGTTTGCCGACATGGGCTTTGAAACCGAGCCTGGCCCACCCGAAGCTTTGATGCAGCGCAGTAAGTTGGAAACAGCCAAGTGGGCCAAGGCCATTCGAGAGGCCAAAATCGAACCCCAATAGCCTGAATAAAAAGCTTGAGCACCCCAGATCAGATCTACCCAACCTTTCCATTGAAACCTCACGCCATGTCCACTTTGTTTTCCGCATTTGATTTACCCTCCCCCAAAGGCCCTTTAACCCTGGCCAACCGGGTGGTCATTGCCCCGATGTGCCAATACTCGGCCAAGAACGGCAACGCCACCGATTGGCATTTGATGCACTGGGGCAATTTGCTCAACTCAGGTGCAGCCATGATGACCATTGAAGCCACCGCCGTGTCCGCCGAAGGCCGCATCACACCAGACTGCTTGGGGTTGTGGGACGAAACAACCGAGCAAGCTTTGGCCAGCCAATTGAAAAAAGCCCGTGCCTTGGCACCCCACACCCCGGTTTGCATTCAACTCGGGCATGCCGGGCGCAAAGCCTCAAGCGCCGTGCCATGGCTTGGTGGCAAGTTGCTGACGCCAGAATCTGGCGGATGGCAAACCTTGGCGCCGAGTGCGGTACCTCACAACCCCAACGAACACGCGCCGGTGGCCTTGGATGCGGCAGGGCTGGAAAAAGTGAAGTCAGACTTTGTCGCAGCCGCTCTTCGCACTCAAAACATGGGCATCGAAGCGATCGAACTGCATGGCGCCCATGGCTATTTGCTCCACCAATTCCTCTCCCCCTTGTCCAACCACAGAACGGACGCCTATGGTGGGAGTTTGGAGGCTCGCATGCGTTTTCCTTTGGAGGTCTTCAAGGAGGTGAGACAAGTCTATCAAGGCGTCTTGGGCATTCGCATCTCAGCCACCGACTGGTCTCCTGACGGCCTCACGGGTGAGGAGAGCGCTGAATTTGCCGTGCGGCTCAAAGACATCGGGGCCAACTTCATCCACGTCTCCACCGGTGGGGTTGACCATGCTCAAAAAATCACCCTCACCCCTGGCTACCAAGTCCCGTTCGCCAAACAAGTCAAAGACAAATCAGGCCTGCCCACCACCGCGGTGGGGTTGATCACGAATGCCCAACAAGCCGAAGACATTGTCGCGCGTGGCGACGCCGATCTCATCGCCTTGGCCCGCGCCGTTCTCTTCAATCCGCGTTGGGTCTGGAGTGCGGCTGCCGAGCTTGGTGGGCACGTGCAATCGAGTCGCCAATATTGGCGGTGTCTGCCTAGAGAAGCGGCGCACATTTTTGAGTCCAGCACCAACGCACAACGCTAAACCGTTGCGCCATGCTCAACGCTTAAGTTTGCTTGAGCACCTTGGGGCCCCAGCCTTGTTGGGGACTCGGGTACTGAAGTCGTAGACGAAGCTCTCGTTTCATGCGCGCGTTGCTCAGTTTTCGCGACTCCTGCATAAAACTCCACTGCATGGGACTGACCAGGGCCTGAACCTGCTCACGGCACATGGCCTGAGGACGAGGGAGCTTGAAATGATCCGCCGCCAAGCCCATGTACTCGCCCATCAACCACACGCTGTCGTCATTGATGTTGAATGTTCTGAAGATTGGCCCGATGAATAGACTGCGCCAGCATGCCACCGCCAAGTCATTGGCATGGATGTGGTTGGTGTAGACGTCTTCAATGGGCAAGAGGATGGGCAAGCCCTTTTGGAGACGCTCAACAGGCGTTCCACCCTTGCGGTCCAAGGCATAAATGCCAGGTATTCGCAAAACGGCCACACCGCCTAAGCCAGGCTGCCCTGTGGCCAGCGCCTTGACCCAGCGCTCTGCATCGACTCGCCGCTTGGCCCGGTCCGTTTGTGCATTAAGGGCTCGGGTTTCAGTCACCCACTCACCTTGGCAGTCGCCATAAACGCCTGTGGTCGAGCCATAGACCAATCGCTGAGGTCTTGTCCGCTTGACCAAGGCTTGGAGCAAGGCGCGTGTTCTCTTGTCTGTCTCGCCATGAGAAGCGGGGGGCGCCAAATGCAAAACACGGTCCCCCAAACCGGCCAAGCGCGCCAAAGTTTGGGGGTGATCCAAATTGCCCAAGAGTGGGGTTGCACCCAAAGCACGCAGGCGATCTTTTTTGATACCACTGCTTGTGAGCACAATACACCGTTCGTTTCTCCGAGCGAGCTTTAAGACACGCTCACCCACATCACCACAACCCACGATCAAAAGCCTAGACTTTCTAAACCGCGCCGGTTTCGCACCCAAAGAGGTTGGAAGACAAGACAAATTAAGCTCCTTTTTCTAATCCAGGCCAATCAACCGTCTCCATAAGAATCAAGGCAGGTGATGGCGCTCCATGACCTCTATTTTGACGTTTTTTGCTATGAGCCCATCAAGTGGGGGAAGAAAAAAGCGAAACTCACCCTCACCCAAGCCCATGGAAATATTGGATTGAGCCCATGGACTTAGAATTCGACGTAAAACACCTTTTAACGATTGAAGCACCATGAGCTTTTCTGTCAGCATAGAACCGAGCGGTCGCGATTTTCAGGCGCGAAGAGGAGAAACACTGTTGTCGGCCGCCTTGATGGCTGGGGTGGCCTTGCCCTATGGCTGTAAGGATGGTGCTTGTGGGTCTTGCAAATGCAAGCTCTTGGCGGGCCAGGTGACGCACAACGCCCATCAAACCAAGGCCTTGAGCGAGAGCGAAGAAGCACAAGGCCACATTCTCACGTGCTGCGCGGTGGCTCAAAGCGACGTTACGCTTGACTGCCCACAAGTGCTCGACATCAATTTGCCAATGGTGAGGAAAATGCCTGTTCGGGTCGATCAACTCAACCTCCTGGCCCCCGATGTGATGCAAGTTTTTCTTCAATTGCCACAAAATGATGCGTTTGACTTCATCCCAGGTCAATACGTCGACTTTCTTTTGAAAGACGGCCACCGCCGGAGTTACTCACTGGCCAATGCTCCTTTCACCAAGACAGCAGACCAGCAGCCCGAGGCGACACCCCAGGATGCAGGAGCAGTGCCACTCAAACGCCATATTGAACTTCACGTGCGACACATGCCAGGTGGCATCTTCACCGATCAAGTCTTTGGTCTTTTAAAACACAAGGACATTTTGCGTATTGAAGGGCCCTTGGGTGGTTTTTATCTGCATGCATCTGACAAGCCCATCGTCTTTTTGGCCTCGGGCACAGGTTTTGCGCCCATCAAATCCATGCTGCAATCAATTGTGGCAAGCCACGATGAATCGCTCAAAGCGCGCGACCTTCATCTGTATTGGGGGGGCAGAGATTTGTTCGATTTGTATCAAAACGATTGGGTGATCGAGATGCAAAAAAAATTGCCCCGATTGCGCTATACACCGGTGCTCTCCGAGCCTCATGCTGCCAGTCTATGGCGCGGACGCGCGGGCTTTGTCCATTTGGCCGTCTTAGAGGACTACCCCGACTTGAGTCGCCACCAGGTCTATGCCTGTGGCTCACCCATTGTGGTGGAGTCGGCCAAGTCGGATTTTATGAACAAAGCACGCCTACCCATGGATGAATTCTTCGCCGATTCGTTTTTATCTCAAAAAGACAAACAATAAAACCCAAAACGTTGATCAAGCACACAACGCTGCACACATGAAACTCAAAATCAGGGGCCTTTTTGCCGTGTTGCCCATGTTGGGCCTATTGATTTGGGGTCTCTCCAATGCCCAGGCGCAAAACATGGTCTTCAATGACATAAAGCCCCTGCGCATCATCGTGCCTTTTGCCGCGGGTGGTCCCATCGACCAAACCGTGAGAGTTTTGGCCCAAGCGCTTCACACAAAACTGGGCTCCATCGTGGTGGACAACCACCCTGGTGCAGGGGGAAACCTCGGTATGACACTCTTGGCGCGCTCGCTGCCCGATGGCCGGACCATTGGGGTGGCCACCACAGCGACACAAGCCATCAACCCGTGGCTGTTTTCGCATTTGTCCTTTGATCCTGTCAAAGACTTTTCTCCCATCACCTTGATGGTCAAAGTCCCCAATGTGGTCGTGATGAATGCCACCCGCGCCAAAGCTTTGGGGATTGGGTCGCTTGCCGATTTGTTCGAGTACGGGACCGCCCATCCCAATGCATTGAATTACGGCTCAGGGGGCAATGGCAGTGCCGGGCATTTGAGTGCAGAAATGCTCAAATCTGAAGGCCACTTCAATGCGGTCCACATTCCTTTTAATGGCGCGGCTTTGGCACAAATGGCGCTCATGTCTGGGCAAGTGGACTTCAATGTCGATAACCTGGCCAGTGCCGCGGCCAAGCTCAAATCAGGACAACTGCTCGCGCTCGCTGTGACGAGCCCGGTCAGATCAAACTTTTTACCCGATGTGCCTCAAGTGGCTCAAACATTGAAAAACTTTGATGTTCTAACCTGGTGGGGCTTGAGCGCACCGGCCAACACCCCGAGTAGCATCCTTGCGCAACTTCACCAAACCTTTGTGCAAGCCTTGAACGACAAGAGTGTTGTTCAACAATTTGATCTGCTCATGAGCCCTGCAACCTCCAGCAGCCCTGAGGAGTTTTCTCAACTCATCCAAGCCGAGCTGCAAAAATACAAATCGGTGGTCAAGCTCAGTGGCGCCAAAGTCGATTAACGAGTGCGCTTTCAGCACGGGGGTCACTCAACCCTCAGCATTCTTCTTTTTTTCGCAAGTCCGGGCACCATCCCGATAAAAAGCGTGATTTCGGCGCTCGCTTGGGACTCAGTTGACATTCACTCGACATTAAACCTGCGTTACCTCAACAATGCCGCGGTGTTAAACCCCAAAGAAGGAACAACAAAATAAGTGTAAAGATTGCATTTGAACTTCATTTAATCATGTTCAGGCCGAATCCAAGGTTAAGCCCACCATTCTGATAGCAAATCGCTGTTTTGTTTGGGTTGGGTTTGATCAATGGTTGGAGCTATCAATGAATATGAGCATGCAAATGGCTTTGTCGATGTCAGGGTCATACGCTTCAAGCGTCCAGCAGCAAAACATGATGTCCAGGTGGCAGCAACAGCAGCAAAGCATGTCGAGTCTGCGCCAATCGGTGAGCTCAGGCGACTTGTCCTCCGCGCAGCAAGCCTATGCCGCCCTCGCACAAACCCAGGGACAGCACCAACTCAACCCCAATAGCCCCATGGCTCAATTGGGCCAAGCCTTGCAAAGCGGCAATTTATCTGCCGCCAAACAACAGTTGAGCCAATGGGGATCAAAAAATCCGACGACCTCGCAAGTCCCAGCCTCAACCAATTTAAGTGCCACCAACCAAGCCTTGACCAACACCATTGCACAAAGCTTGCAAGCGGCTGGCGGTGGTTCTTCATCAACGCCTTCAACTCCCAGCGCACAAGCGGCAGCGGCCATCCACAACTTCATGCAAAATTTGTTGGCCGCCACCAGCGCTCAAAGCACCAACTCAACCAGCACATCGGCCAATGCACAACTTGCTGCACCTGCGGCTGCCAGCACAGCCATGGCCAATGCCACGGCCAAGGCCAATGAAGCGCAAAAAAGAACCGGTGGTCACCATGGCGGACACCATGGCGGGGGGGGCGGCAAGAGTGCCCCAGTGGCGTCTTCTTCGAGCACCAGTTCCACCAGTTCCAGCAATTCAAGCTCCAGCACCAGCTCGACGGGGCTTGCTTCTTTACTGGCCAGTTTGGCTGCAAGCGTGTTATCAGGCAGCAGTTCATCGGGATTGGACAATTCCTCAAGTAATGGCTCGGGTAATGGCTCGGGTACCCCTTCCGACAGCGGTGCAGGAAATGGCGCGGCAGCGATACCATCCGCGGCGCCAGCCGACGCCAGC
>TBL_comb47_HYPODRAFT_10001180_pt1 | contig 34073 bp, 25 predicted proteins | sample TroBogypolimnion_40_FD_10682 | JGI IMG/M metagenome (IMG submission 10682)
CGATCACGATTACAACTTTGCCATAGGCAAACAGGTTTTCAGATGCAGCATCCACAGAAGTCTTAATGTCTTTCAGGATGATTTTAGCCTGCTGAAGACCATTAATCTTGGTAAGGACTTCAAGCGCCTTGCCATCACGGTTAGTCAGTGCAAGATAACGTGGAGTTTCAGGTACGAAGAACAACAATAGACCGAAAATACCTGAAGGTATTGAAGCTGAAAGAAACATCCATCTCCATCCGGTTTCATTGATCCAATCGATAGTCTGTCCATGTGCTATAAAATAGTTCACAAAATAGACTACCAACATACCGAAGATAATGGCAAACTGGTTAATTGAAACCAGGCGACCACGAATGTCTGCCGGAGCTATCTCTCCAATATACATCGGGCAAACAGCAGATGCCAGTCCAACTCCAATTCCACCGACAATGCGGTAAAAGTTGAACATGTACAGCAATCCCATGGTAGGTTCGCCTCTTTTGAAGAATAAAAATTCAGGAAATCCCGATCCGATAGCTGCTAAAAAGAAGAGCCCGGCTGCAATCATCAGTGATCTTTTACGCCCTAATTTTAAAGATACAATTCCAGAGAGCATACCTCCTATGATACATCCAATCAGGGCGCTTGAAATTGTAGCGCCATAAGCAAATGAACCAAGACGAAGACCATTTATTAAATAGGCCTGTATAGATTTTGCAGCCCCTGAGATTACGGCCGTATCATACCCAAAAAGAAGCCCACCCAAGGTAGCAACGAGGGTAATTCCAACTACGTAAAACGTATTACGATCCTTCATAGGACTATATGTAACAGTTGATGAGTTGTTCCAACATTTCCTGTTTGCCGCTTATTTGTTTTGGTTCGCCTGCAGCTTTGGCAACATTGTAAAGATCAGTCAGATTTAATTTGCCTGCTTCATATTCAGCGCCTTTACCTGCGTCATAAGAAGCATAACGGTTAGCTTTCAATTTCAGGTAATCCGAATCTTTTAACAGTTTGTCGGCAATAACCAATGAACGTGCAAAAGTATCCATTCCTGAAACATGAGCGATGAACATATCTTCCAGGTCGGTTGAATTACGACGTCTTTTAGCATCGAAGTTCACTCCTCCGGTTGTAAATCCACCAGCCTGAATGATTTCAATCATAGCTTCAGTTACTTCATAGACATTGGTTGGGAACTCGTCGGTATCCCATCCGTTCTGATAGTCACCCTTATTGGCATCAATTGAACCAAACATTCCGGTGTCTCTGGCAACGCGTAGTTCGTGAGCAAATGTATGACCTGCCAATGTAGCGTGGTTCACTTCAATGTTCATTTTGAAATCGTTTTCCAGACCATGAGCTCTTAGGAATCCAACAACCGTCTGGGTGTCGAAATCATACTGATGTTTCATTGGTTCCATTGGTTTTGGCTCAATAAGGAATGTACCTTTGAATCCCAATGAACGTGCATGATCACGAGCAGCAGCAAGGAACTTGCCCATGTGTTCCAGTTCACGTTTTGTATCTGTATTGTGCAGACTCATATAACCTTCGCGACCTCCCCAGAATACATAGTTTGATCCGCCTAAAGCAATAGTGGCTTCCATGGCGTTTTTAACCTGAACAGCAGCATTGGCCAATACATTGAAATCAGGATTGGTCGAAGCACCGTTCATGTAACGTGGATCGCTGAATACGTTGGCAGTACCCCAAAGCAATTTAATGCCTGTAGCTGCCTGACGTTCTTTGGCGAAGTCAATCATATTGGCTAATTTCTTTTCAATTTCGAAGACCGAACCACCACCAACAACGTCGGTATCGTGGAAACAGTAGAAAGGAGCGCCTATTTTGCTGATGAATTCGAAGGCAGCATCCATTTTCTCTTTAGCAGCAGTCATTGGGTCGGCAGCACCAACCCAAGGGAATACCTGTGTTCCTGGGCCGAACGGATCGCCACCATCGCCACAGAAGGTATGCCAGTAAGCTACTGCAAAACGAAGATACTCTTTCATGGTTTTGCCTAAAATTACCTGATTGGCATCATAGTATTTAAATGCCATAGGATTTTTTGAACCTGGTCCCTCGTATTTAATTTGATCAATACCAGGGAAATACTCTTTGTTTCCTTTAAATGCTGTCATTGTGTTTTGTATTTGTCCTTCCAGAGAAGGAGTTGTTAATAATTAATTTTTCAATAATTAATTTGAACCACATAGACACATAGGTCACATAGGAATATTTTTTATCTATGTGTTCTATGTGACTATGTGTTTATTATCTTTTTACATAGCCTTGACAAGTGCAGTTTTCCAGTTCTGATAGGCTTCTTCATATTGAGCCTTTTTGCTTAGATCAGGAGTTACTGTATCCAGTTTCTTCAGACTGGCAAATGCTTCTTTGGCTGAAGCATAATATCCTGAACCAATACCTGCACCTCGGGCTGCTCCAACCGAACCATCGGTATTGTACAGTTCAATAGTTGCTCCTGAGACTCCTGCCAGAGTTTCTCTGAAAATGGGACTAAGGAACATGTTGGCCTTTCCGGCACGTATTATCTGGGCCTTGATGCCTATTTGTTCCATGATTTCCATACCGTATTTGAAGGAGAATACAATTCCTTCCTGAGCTGCACGGAATAAATGTGCTTCGGTATGGGTGTTAAAGCCTAAGCCTGATATTTGTGCACCTATATTTTTATTTCTCAAAACACGTTCTGCTCCGTTTCCAAATGGCAGAATACTAACACCTTCAGAACCTATGGCTACTTTAGCTGCTTCCTGATTCATTTCTTCATACGAAAAGGCTTTATTTCCCACAGTTTTATTAAGCCATGAATTCAGAATACCGGTTCCGTTGATGCAAAGCAGTACTCCCAGACGGGTTGCTTCTGCAGTATGATTGACATGTGCAAAAGTATTTACCCGTGAATAGGGATCATATTTCACTTCACCGCTTACCCCGTAAACTACTCCTGAAGTTCCAGCTGTAGTTGCAATTTCTCCCGGATTCAGTACATTCAGCGAAAGCGCGTTGTTAGGTTGATCGCCTGCACGATAGCTGATCTTTGTACCTTCGGCTAAGCCCAGTTCAGCTGCTGCTTTTGCATTGACCACACCTTGCACAGAGAAGGTTGGTACGATTTCAGGGATAAACGATTTCTCGAAGCCATAATAATCCAGTACCATATTGGCAACTGCATTTTCTTTAAAATTCCAGAGAATACCTTCCGATAAACCGCTTGCAGTTGTCTTAATTTCACCTGAAAGCTTCATGGCAATGTAATCACCTGGTAGCATGATCTTGTCGATCTTCGAATACAATTCAGGTTCATTGTCTTTCACCCATTTCAGTTTCGATGCAGTGAAGTTTCCCGGAGAGTTAAGTAGATTCGACAGACACTCTTCTTCCCCGATTTCAGCAAATGCTTTATTGCCAAATTCAGCAGCACGGCTGTCACACCAAATAATGGAAGGACGCAAGACCTGTTGGTTCTTGTCAACCACTACCAGACCATGCATCTGGTAAGATATTCCTATGGAGTTAATCGTTTTAGGATCAACTTTCGACTGAGCCAGAACATCAGCCAGGGCCAGTTTAAGATTTGCCCACCACTGTTCGGGTTCCTGCTCAGCCCATCCTGACTGAACTGCCGTTATTTTCATTTCCTGTTTTGGGTAAAAAGCCGACGCTACACAATCACCAGATTGCCCGTCGATTAATGATGCTTTCACCGAAGAACTACCAATATCGAATCCTAATAAATACATATTTAGTAAGTTAAAAATTTAAATTTCAATGTTTATTTGAACCACACAGACACATAGATCACATAGGAATATTTTTTATCTATGTGTTCTATGTGACTATGTGGTTATTATCTTTTTACCTAACTTTTCAATAGCTACCATACCTCTACCTTTTTTTGAAAGCATCATACTTTTTTATCAAATCTTAGTAACAAAGATCACCCCTAAAACCTAAATCTTATCTATCTTATGAAAATAGAGGCCAATTGTAAGATTTTTAAGCCCTAAGCCCGAATATGGAAGATTCTTATTTCTGACTTCTGACTTCCTAATTTTATATAAAACCGTTCTGTTCTGGTATGCCCGACAAAACTAGGAGATGTAAACCCATTCTCAAAATAAGACCTCATGTTTTTAAACACTTATCAGATAGATTTACGTACTGTCAGTTTGGTAGGGATAACCAGGTTGGTCTTCTCTCCGGTACTGACAAACTCTGCAATTTTCTTACCCATAAGCTCAAAATCGGTTGAAATCACCGTAATACCTTCCTTGACATATTTTTTCATGGGGGTCTCATTGTATGAAATAACCCCCACATCCTTCCCCGGAATAAGGTTTTTCTGCTGACACTGGTCCAGAAACCGGGCTAATGTCCGATCACTCACCAGCAAATAAAGTTCCCCTTTCTGAAGATCAAATTTCTTGAAATCGTACAAGGTCTTATAGGTTATCTTGTAATCGGAACAGAATTTCTCGAAATAAGTAACAGATATTTTGGGGTGGTAGGTAAACGAAGGATACAAATACACGAAGCGATCGTATTTACGAATCAGATCAAGACCGCTTTTCAGCGAATCGTACAAGGCTTGTCCAAAATCCTGATAAATGGAAGATGAGCCTTCCTGAGTATTTACATTCCAGTCGATTACAAGCAATTTGCTGGCAGGAATCTGTTTTGTAATTTCGGGTACGCGTTCATGATCAAAATTCATGATGATATACTTGGTATATTTTCCCAGACTTTCTTTAATGATCTTCTCGAAGTCATCGATGTTGTAATGGTGGAAATGCAGATCGACAGCTATCGATTCAGGCAGATTCTCCAGGAATGAGCCATACAGAACCTCTTTATAGGCTTTGAAGGTATCGAGAAACAGGAAAACTTTGGTTACCGCTTTGGCCACAAAATAGCCCCTGTTTGGAACCGACTCAATCACTCCGCGATTCTTGAGTTCAGCATAAGCTTTGAAAACTGTGTCACGCGAAAGGGAACTTTCCTTGCACAACTGGTTCACCGAAGGCAGCATATCTCCGACCTTAAGTAAATTCCTGCTCACTGCTTCATTGACAGAATCAATCAACTGTTGGAATTTCAGTAAGTTGGATTGATGATTAATTGTAAAGTGAAATTTACTCTCCATGCGATCAGTATTAGGTGTTCTGTTCTGGTATGCAAACATACAGAATGCAATGGAAAAAGCAAAGCGGAAAAGTTAGAAATCAATTTGTTTATGCATTTCATATTTAATATTCCACTGCTATTAATTAACTTTGATCTCTGTTGAATCTCTTATCATCCGAGTCAAAGCACCGGTAAAAATGCGTGGTTGCAGCTGGTCGTTCAAGCAGTTCAAATGAATCGTCAATTGTATTTCCTTATGACCATAGACCTAATCTACAGGTATTCCCGATACGAATGATTCTGTTCCCAGTCATACCATTATCGTACCATTATCATACCTCTATCATACCACTGTCTTATATAATTCGATACAAATTCGATACAAATACGTAACAAATTCATAACAAATTCGAACAAATACGTATTTGTTACGTATTTGTTACGTATTTGTATCGAATTTGTATCGAATTATATAAGACAGTGGTATGACAGAGGTATGATAATGGTATGATAGAGGTATGAATCGGAACAGACTTTATAACTTGTAGAATAGCAGGTAGGAGCACTTTTGAAGTGTACAAAGTTAGTTCTTTTAGCATTAAGACAGGCAAAGGATTTCAGTTTAATTGCTCTGCCGACCTAATGAGGCTTTTGTCAATATGGCAAACTATTTGTTGGTTCATCAGGTTTTCTTGCTAAATTTACAAACCTATAACCGAAGCTAACTGTCATGATAAAATTACAATTATTAGCTATCATTCTCTGTCTTTCCCTTCAAGCTTATTCACAGAAATATGTAATGGTCTGGAATGATGAGTTTAACACGCCGGGTTTGCCCGATAGCACCAAATGGACCTATGAAGTGGGCAAATTACGCAATGCTGAACTTCAGTATTATACTTCCAAGCGATATGAAAATGCCCGCATTCAGGATACAACCTTAATCATTGAAACCAGAAAGGAGCCTTATCTTGGAGCCAGTTATACTTCGGCAAGCCTGGTGTCGACCTATAAAGGTGACTGGACTTATGGCAAGTTTGAGATCAGGGCTAAAGTGCCGGCAGGTAAGGGTACCTGGCCTGCCTTCTGGATGATGCCAACAAATGAAGAATATGGATTTTGGCCCAGGAGCGGTGAAATTGACATCATGGAATATGTCGGAATGAATATCAATAATTTGTATTTTACAGCACATTTTGAAGGGACTGACGGGACTGGACATCAAAGTTCGGGTGGTCAAACCTCTACGATTCCTCCTTATAGCCGGTTTGTGACTTATACCTTGATATGGACACCCACCAGGTTGGAATGGTATGCCGATGGCGTTATGTACTGGACATATACCGCACCTCCAACTGATCCACGGGTTTGGCCTTTCAATAAGTTGTTCCACATAATCCTTAACCTGGCTTACGGCGGATCATGGGGTGGACAGCAGGGTGTTGATGACACCAAACTTCCGGCCAGATTCTATATCGATTATGTTCGCGTTTACCAGTTACAGGATACTGCCGGTCCATTTTCGTTATCTATAGATCCGGCAAAAGGAGGAACGGTTGAGGTTTCACCCAGTCAGCCGACATATCCTGAAGGCACACCGGTTACGCTTACAGCCATAGCTGCTGATGGCTATCAATTCGACAAATGGTTATATTTGAGTTCGGCCAATCCGGTACAGATTGATGTTAATAAAAACCAGACGATCACTCCGGTATTTGTAAAAAAAAACGAAGTGATTTTGAACGGTGACTTCAGCAATGAATTAAATAGCTGGGGAGCATTGTATTTTTACAGTCCAACTACCACAGCAGCAACTATATCGGTGGTTGATGGTGTTTTTGTTGCAAACATCACTAAACCGGGAACTGCAAACTGGCACATTTGCGAGCAACAATTGAATGTTCCCTTGATTCAGAACATGACTTACAATATTACGTTCGATGCATGGGCCGATAACCCGAATACCATGGATGTTTTCCTCTCTAAGAACTACGGTGATTACGGAAACTACTATTCAACAGTAAAAGCCATTACTAACGTCAGGCAGACATTCACCTATACGGTAAAAATGGCACAGGCAACCGATCTCAACTGCAGGTTGGGTTTTGGGTTTGGACAGTTTGTTGGTAAGGTATACATCGACAATGTGAGCATGTTAAAAATGGACGTCACGGATTCAGAATCATTAACCGATCTGACATCCCAAAATATAAGGGTATTTCCAAATCCGGCTTCAGGAGTTCTGGAGATTTCGTTTGCAACCAGTCATGAACATCCTGTCACAATTGAATTATACAATCTTCAGGGTCAACTGGTTTCACGGCTGCTGGATAACAAAACCATGACTTCAGGACAAGTAGTTCATTTTAACCTGAATGAACAGAAGATTGGGAAAGGAGTCTACCTGCTTAATATTTCATCGAAAGATAAAACATTCACACAAAAGCTTGTAATCATTTAAATGACTCTTAATAATCAGGGAAAAGTAATCAGTGTTCAGTCGCAGTTGGCAGGACTCCTGCATGTGCTGATTTTGGAACGCTGAACACTGAATGCTTTCCCTTTCCTTTTTCCTTATTCTTCTTTCTATTTTCAAATAATCTCACTAAATTGGGTTATGTATTGACTTTTTAATTTATTTCTGTTAAATTTATGTCATAGTTCCATTTAAACTGACTTTAAACAATAAGAAAACGTATTTAAACCAATAAACCTAGACCTATGATCCGGAGAATTGCATTACTGATTTGTATGATTACCTGCATTCTATTAACTTCAAAACTGTCAGCGCAGGCACCCTATAAGGCGACCTGGGAATCGCTGGATTCTCACAAAATGCCGGCATGGTACGACGATGCCAAAGTGGGGCTAAGTATGCACTGGGGAGTGTATTCTGTTCCGGCATGGGCTCCCCGTGATAAAGAAATTTCGTATGCTGAATGGTATGGAAATAATATGGATGATAAGAGCAACCCAACTTACGATTATCATCGGCAGAAATATGGCAGTGACTTTACCTACGACCAGTTTATTCCGCAGTGGAAGGCTGAAGCCTATAAGCCCGGTGAGTGGGCTAAGTTTGCAAAAGATATGGGCGCCAAATACATGTTTATTACCTCCAAACACCATGACGGATTCTGCTTATGGCCAACCAAATATACTGACCGCAATGCGATGAATATGGGGCCAAAGAAGGATATTCTGGGTCAATATTTTGCTGCTGCCCGTAAGGAGGGTCTGAAAGTTGGCTTGTATTATTCGCTCTTCGAATGGCATAATCCGCTTTATACAGGGAAAGATATTCCTTATGCCGGATTGAAAAAGGTAAATAACTATGTGGATGATTTTATGATTCCTCAGATCAGAGAACTCATTGACCTCTATCATCCTGATTTCTTCTATTTTGACGGTGAATGGGATCATCCGGAGACATTCTGGAAAATGAAAGAGGTTGTTGCCTATTTTTATAACGAAGCAGCCAAACGGAACCAGGAAGTGTTCGTGAACGACCGTTTTGGCTCAGGAGAACGTGGTAAACACGGTGACCTTTATAATGTTGAATACAGTTTTGAAAAGGGGAATGAAGGTTTGCTGACCCACAAATGGTCGTTCTGGCAGGGAATCGCAAAAACATTCGGATACAACCAGGATACCGATCAGGAAGATTGCATGTCGCCCAAGCAATTCATCGATAAAGTGGTCATTGGAGTGAGCAGCAATGGAAACTTCGATATCAACGTGGGGCCGACCGCTGCAGGAATTATTCCTTCGTATGAACAGTATCCCTTGTTGAAACTGGGCGAATGGCTGAAAACCAACGGAGAAGCGATATACGGAACACGATATTGGACCACTCAACAAGAAGGTGATGCCCGCTTTACTTCGAAAGATAACCTGGTGTATGCCATCTTTTTAAAATGGCAGGGCGATGAATTCAAGTTGAAAGCAGTTAAACCGGTGGCTGGTTCAAAAATCACTATGCTGGGAGTACCCGGAGATTTGGACTGGAACTGGAATGAATCTGACGGATTAGTCATCAAATATCCAAGGCAAAAAGCCCGGCCAACTTCATGCAGTTATGCATGGGCTTTTAAAATCAAGGTGAAATAATACATAAATTAGGAATGAGTAGTGAGCATGGGGTCCTGAAACAATCCCGATATCCATCGGGACAGGATGACGGGGAAAGGTGAAATAGGAAAGAAGAAAATCGCAGGACATAAATATAATTGTCGTGAAGAAACTTTACTTATTGGTTATCATTCCACTGCTGATGGCAGCTATGCCAGGCAATGTAAAGAAGGCTGATATGGCTGAATATAAAAACTACCTGGCGTATTGCAATACTCTTGTTAATGACACTGTGGAGCAATTAGGCAGGGCCACCTATAAATTTGTGGTTTATCCGAAGGCTGATATTGTCCTTGGTAACGGGAAGGTGCTTCATGCAGGCGAACCTGATTACTGCTGGACAGACCCTTTGGATACGGTGTGGTTCCCAGTAAATTGTAAGGATTACAAAACAGGATCGATAAAGACTGCTCCTCCGATTCAAAGCTATTACTATGAGGTAAAACAGGTTTGCATTCATCGGAATCACATTTGCAGGATCATGCAGCGAAGAGCAACAGTGAGAGATTTTTATGAGTGGTGGATGGTTAGGAATTAGGAAAAAGAATTAGGAATCAGAAAAAAGGACTAATGACTCTTTCCTAATTCCCTTTTCCTATTTTAGGAGAATGATCTTTCGGACTGTATTTTCTAAAGAGTTGTTTACCTTCACCAGATAGGTGCCGGGTAACATCCCTTTACCGAAAGAATAAAGATGCATTCCTTCATCAATTAGTCCATCTGCAAGGGTTTTTATGAGTTTCCCTTCAATGGAGTATGCTGATAGATTTACTTTTTGCTTTTCTGGAATGGATAGTGATATTTGGACTTCGCAGTTAGCCGGATTTGGATAAATATTCAGCTGCATTTTCCCTGAAGGCTGAAGCATGGAATGGGTGTTTTCTCCTGCAATAACGACAAATTGAGGAGTCTCAGTCAGGTTCAGATCGATGGTTTGGTTTGCTGTGCTGTATTTGATGGTATCTCCGTCCAGATCCTGGTCGATTGGTATGATCGAATAAGCATACGCGGCTTTATAACCGGGATTAAGCTGATAGGTTGATGTGGTCCCATCATCATTTTTTGAATTGCTTTTACGGGTCCAGATAGCGTAAATTTTGTCGGCGTTTTCCGGATTATTAAATTCAAAACAATAGACTTCACTCGTTCCGGCTGGCTCTTTAAAGGCTACAACTTTCGAGAACCCGGCTTTCCCAAGTACATTTTGCATGGTGGCCAGGTAATAAAAAGACATTTTCCGGGTGTATTTGGAGGTTTTATCGGCCAGTATACCGCTTGCAGAGTATTGCAGAATATTTTTACTATCCACATCTGTATCCATAAACAGGAAGGACTTCTCGAATCCCAGTTTGAGTAAGACCAGGTATGAACGCATGATGTAGTTGGCTTGCTGAAGGGCAGGCGCGTAAGTGTACGAGTGCTGGTTATTGGCGGATAGATACGTATCCCAGCCAAATTCAGTCATCCAGATTGGAATGTTAGGGAGTACACGGTTCCTCCATTTGAAGAAATTACGGTATGCTACTTCAAAGCCGTATTTCTCGTTCTCGGGAGAATAGGCATTGGTCATATCGGTGCAGTAACAGTGCACATTGAGTACATCGAACGGGACCCGACCTCCTGAAGAAGTAAGCACTGTATTTACATAGGTGGTGTCATGTGACGATAATCCAGCCATTACATGTTTGGCATCAGGATCGACGGATTTGATGCCCAACAGGGGGTGAATGGCATCAGTCTGCACCCCAAAGCCATCATGGGCCGCATTACAGTATTTGGCATAATTTACCGCTGTCCATAAGGGAGTCTTCCAGGTATAATCGGGCTCATTGTCGTCTTCGTAATACTTTATAAGGTTCAGGCCTGTGGCTTTGTCTGCAGTTTCAAGCATTGAGGTAGCTATAGTTTTCGATCCGTATCGGGCAACCAGTTGACCAATGAATTCAAGTCGTTCAATGTAATCAGAAGCATTTGAACCTGTTCCGGTATTAGTGGGTATAGGGGAGGGGCCGGCCCATGCGGGTTTATCAAGCACATCGATCAACACATTCAGCCCCAAACGTTGACAGGCTTTCATATAGTCGGTATGTTCCGGCCAGGTATAACCCTGGGGTTGCATGGTAATGTTATCCCATTTGTAGAAATTATTGGCGGCCTCATAGATCGCCCAATTATGGTATTCCCTGATCCATTTTACACATATTGACAGGTCAGCCAGGTAGTTATTGTCATAGGCAGCCACGTTAGAGTTAACGCCCATGTAGTCGGCCATAGTTATTATGGGTGTAACCTGTGCCTGAAGCAAATTTGTGCAAAGGAAGAAGGAAAAGAGGAAAAAAGAAGCTTTCATGGTCAGGTTTGTTTTGCAGGTTAAAGCATATCAAAGATAGGATTAAATCTAATTCCACATGATTTTCCGGTTGCACCAGTTAAGCAAATAATTATCTTTATTGCGTACTAAATTTCCAAGCCATCATGCCACTTCTCATTGTTGGAATCGGAATACTGATTCTTTTATTACTAATCAGCAAGTTTAAACTGAATGCCTTCATTGCGCTGCTGATCACCTCTTTTGCGGTTGGTCTGTTGAGCAGTATGAATCCTTTTGATATTCTGGATTCGGTGCTGAAAGGCATTGGCGAGACCATGGGTAAGATTGTTCTGATCCTGGCTTTTGGTGCCATGCTTGGAAAAATCCTTGAAGAAAGTGGAGCTGCGAATACCATCACTATTCGGATGACCGAATTCATGGGAGTAAAAAATATTCAGTATGCTTTGATGATAACGGGGTTCCTGGTTGGTTTACCTATGATGTACAACGCCAGTTTCCTGGTTTTGATTCCACTGATCTTTACCTTTGCCGTCACCACCGGGTTGCCTATGATCTGGCTGGCCTTGCCGCTGCTATCCGCCTTGTCGGTAGCCCATTGCTTCCTGCCACCGCATCCGGCACCGACATACGTTTCGTTCATTTACGAAGCTAATGTCAACAAAGTATTGTTGTATGGATTAATCCCGATGGTTCCGGCCTGCCTTATAGGTGGGATATGGTTATCTCGGTTCTATAAAAAGATTGATGTAAAACCTCCCGTTGAATTGTTTCAGGAACGGCATTTCGAAAAGAACGAACTTCCCGGATTTGGGGTGAGTATTCTGTGTGCGGTCACTCCAGTGATTTTGATGTTGTTTGGCGCTTTGGTCGATTTGATTTTTGGACTTCCGCCTGTACAGGCAGAACTTACCAAACTTGGAATTGCAAATATTACAGGTTTTTACTCCCACATTTTTGTGGTAAGAGGTTACAGCGGGCAATCCATAACGATTTTCTCATATCTGCTTACCTTTTTGAAGTTTATTAGCGAAGCAAATATCGCCCTTTTCATTGCAGTGATAGTTGCGATTTTAGCATTGGGTCTACAAAAGGGAAGGACGATGAGTGAGGTGATGAACAGTTCCGCAAAATCAATCGGGGCTATATCAATGATTATACTGATCATAGCCGGAGGGGGTGCCTTCTCTCAGGTTCTGAAAGATAGTCATGTGATCGAATACATCCGTTCTATTTCAGATTCGATACAAATGAACCCGCTACTAATGGCTTTTCTCATTGCATCTGTTTTCAGGCTGGCAGTTGGTTCTGCTACTGTTGCGACACTCACCACGGCTCCTATCATGTTGCCGATAGCCCAGCACACCGGTACATCACCTGAATTAATGGTATTGGCTACTGGTGCCGGAAGTGTGATGTGGTCGCATTTCAATGATTCAGGTTTCTGGATGTTCAAAGAATATTTTGGACTGAGTGTGAAACAAACCTTTCAAACCTGGACTGTTATGGAATCGACCATTGGACTTGTCGGTATCATTACTGTACTAATTATGAGCGTTTTTATCTAAAGTCAAATGTTAAAGAAATCATAAAACTTCATTAATCATTAAACCTTTTAGATTCACAACCATCCAAAGAGAAATTTAAATCAAGTTTCAGAAAACGGATTTTAAAATTAAAGGTTATGAAAACAAAAGTATTAATGATTGCAGTGTTATTGGGTTTTTCAACAGTATTGATTGCCCAGCCAACAGAGAATGGTCCAAAGAAATCATTTCGAGGACATGAATATGAAATGCAAATGGAAGAGGGTCATGGTGGCTTCGGAAAGGGATTGAACCTGACTGATGCACAGAAGGATGCTTTTAAGCAAGGCATGATGGCCATGCAGAAGGAAGTAAAACCTCTTCGTAATGAACTTGGTGAAGCAATGGCTCACCAGAAAACACTTGTTTCAGTTGATAAGCCAGATATGGCTGCGATCAACAAGAACATCGAGAAAATTGGAGCATTGAAAGTTGAAATAGCCAAATTACAGGTGAAACATCGTCTGGATATGCGTGCACAACTGACTGATGAACAACGTATGAAATTTGACACATTCAAAGCAAACATGAAAAAAGGAAGAGGTCATGGCGGAATGATGCAAGAGATGCATGAAGGCATGGAATAATGTTTTGAATTAATGAAAGTGGTTAGAACGCTAAGGCTGTCTTGAAGGTTATACTTCCAGGCAGCTTTTTTTTATGGAGAAGAATCATCAGAATTTACATGTAATGAGTTATTTAAATGAAATCTTTTTGTAAAAAAGATTAAGTTCTCAAGATTAATGAGATTTTCATAGAAGATCTTGTCATAGATAATATTAAATTTGAAAGTCTCAGGATAACAAATGACAAGATCATGAAATGAGGTGAGATAATGAATCTAATAACGATTAAATTATTTCGTATTTTAAGCTATAGAAACTAATATAATAACCAGAATATGAAACCTGTTAAGACATTGAAGCCAAATCAGTATGCCCTATTGTTATTCTTTTCAATATTCATTCTTTATACCGCAGAAGCACAAACAATCCCTATGCCTAAAGATGTCAAATTTAAGATAGGTGATAATATGGATTGGGCAAATAAATCGTTTAACGATCATGATTGGGAGAACATTCAATTAGGTACAAGTTTAAAAGAAAGTGAAATTAAAGACAATATCTATATTTGGTATCGGATTAAATTAGTCATCCCTTCAAGCCTGAAAAGTGCAGCAAAGGGTTATGGGATAAAACTTAATCTGGGTAAGATTGATGATGTTGACCAGACTTTTTTAAATGGCAAATTAATTGGACAAACAGGCTCGATGCCTCCTCAATTTGTTTCTCAATGGGAAGCCGGACGTGTTTATACTATTGCAGAGAATGATGTCAGTTGGGACAATGAAAATGTAATTGCTGTAAGAGTGTATAGTAATGTTGGTGGTGCAGGTATGTATGATGGAATATATACTTATGCCCCAATTCAATGGTCAGATTTTATTTCTGTTCAGCATAGCATTACAGAAACAGCGAATAATGGATTTATTACCAAAATTGATTTTGTAAATCAAAAGAACATTCCATTTAGTGGAACGGTGAAGTACCGGATTGCTGATAAAAACAATAAAGAACTATATGTTGAAACAAAACCTGTACAAGTTCTGCCAGAGCAAGGTTCAAAGAGTGTAGTCACCTTCACGGATTATCATCCTGTAAACGACCAGATTTTTAAAGTTGGATATGAGATTACAGAAAATAATGGTTCCGCAACAGTTAAAAATGATGAGATCTATTTAGCTAACAAACAAATTGAAATTAAGCTTGCCGGTGAACCAAAGGCAGTTATAGAGAATAAAATTAAGGATGTATTTACTTCAATTTCTTTTCAGGATCAGCATTTGGATGGTTATCTTGGAAAACGCTCTGTTCAGAATCTGGAAGAGCGTCTCTTAAAAGTAGATGAGAACGGATTGATGGGTGGATATTTACATCGGCCAGGAAATCATCCATGGATTGGGGAGCATGTAGGCAAATATCTGGAAACAGCATGTAATGTCTGGAAAAACACACACGATGCAAGGCTAAAAAAGCAAATGGATCGCATGATGTTTGAACTCATTAACACTCAGTTGGAAGATGGTTATCTTGGGACTTACAATCAGGCTGATTATTGGACGAGCTGGGATGTATGGTCACATAAATACAATTTATACGGATTGCTTGCTTATTACAAAACAACCGGCTACAAGCCTGCACTGGAAACATGCAAACGAATGGGTGATTTATTGTGCATAACTTTTGGTAAGAAACCCGGGCAGCGTGATATTATTCTGGCTGGTGAACATGTGGGAATGGCTGCAACAAGTGTGCTTGACCCCATGGTAGAATTGTATAAATACACGGGCGAAAAAAAGTACCTTGATTTTTGCTACTATATTCTGGATGCCTGGGAGCAACCCAACGGTCCCAAAATAATCAGTTCGTTATTGACAACAGGTAAAGTAACTAGAGTGGGCAATGCCAAAGCGTATGAGATGCTTTCCAATTTTGTTGGACTGTCAAATTTGTACCGGCTTACCGGTGATGTAAAATTGTTGAAGCCTGTATTAATTGCCTGGCAGGATATTGTCACCAATAGGTTGTATGTTACAGGAACCACGAGTTCTTATGAACATTTTCAGGATGATGAAATGTTACCTGCGGAAAACAAAAGCGATATGGGAGAAGGTTGTGTAACGACTACCTGGATTCAATTGAATCATAATCTATTGGCAGTGACAGGCGAGTTAAAGTATATGGAACAAATTGAAAAGTCGATATACAATCAACTACTGGGAGCTGAAAATCCTGAAACAGGATGTATCAGTTATTATACGGCCTTGATGGGTAAAAAGCCATATAATTGTGAAATTACTTGCTGTACTTCGAGTGTTCCCCGCGGAATTGCCATGATTCCTTACTTTACTTTCGGCAATGTAAATAATATTCCAACCCTGATGCTTTATGGACCTGCATCCTATAAAGAAAATTTTACAACTGCTGATCACAAAAACATTAACTTATCCCTGCAGATTGAAAGTAGTTTCCCTGAAAATGGTGAAGCTTTGGTTGCGGTAAAAACATCACAGACAGCCTCTTTCCCCATTTCATTAAGAGTGCCGTCCTGGTGTACAACGTATATTGCCGAAGTTGGCGGAAAGCAATATAAAGGTTCTGCAAATCAATATTTAAAACTTGACCGGGAGTGGAAGTCAGGAGATAAAATTAAGGTGTCATTTAAAATGCCTGTTCAAATTCTGGATGGCGGTAAAAGTTATCCGGGTCAGATTGCCTTTCAGCGAGGTCCACAGGTTTTAGCATTTGATGATTCGTTAAATGCAGAATTCCTGAAAACAAATCTATTGAAATCAGATCAAAAACTGCAAGTTGAAATGCCTATAGCCTCAACTAATATAGATTTATTGCCGAAACAATGGATTGGAAAACAAGCCTATTTAGAAACTGTAATTGTCGACAAAGAGAATACAGCAAAACAGCAATTCGTATTGGTTCCTTTTGCAGATGCAAGTCAAACTGGTGGTGCTGTAAAAGTGTGGATGCCTCTGATTTACAAATAGGAACAATAACTATAGATAATCCATTTGATATCATCAATAATACAACTGAATTGTTTCAGAAGAACGATGATAAAACGAATGTCTGTCAAATATAAAAAATTAGATGCAGGGTCATGATCTGATCCTGCATCTAATGTTATTTTGTTTGAATGATTATTTCATCCAGTGATCGTTTCGGAACATGGTGTACCTGATTTTCGTCACGCCAGTATTTTACATCACCATTTTTCATTTCTTCCAGAACGACAGTTTCTTTAGGTTTCCCGAGAGCAAGAACATACAGGATTTCGTATTGCTCCGAGAGTTCCAATAATTGCTGAAGTTTATTTCGGTTTACAGAATGAATGATACAGCCACCAAAACCACATTCAGTGGCTCCGAGCAAGATACTTTGCATGGCAATTCCATCGTCGCAGAAGTAATTCCCTGAAATTAAGGTGTCATTGAGGAGCACAATATAGGCAGAAGGTCTTTCACCATCTTCAGGTCCCTTCCAGGTAGGAAGATACCCTGCCCAGTTAAGATGTTCAAAGATTTTTGCATTGAGTGATTCATCGGTGCTTAAATAATATTTGAGTGTTTGAGCATTAAGGGCTGAAGCAGAGTTTCGTGTCAGGTCTACCCATTCACGAAGCTGTTCAGTAGTGATTTTCTCAGATTGATAAAAGCGACGGTAACTACGGTTTTTTAGGATAAGATCTTTTATCATTAGATAGAGTTAAATTTTAGTATAAATATTAAACAAATGCCACTATAAATTTCTTAAATACCAATTTTGATATAAGCGGATTAAAACAAGTCAGAATGTGTTCCAGTACGTGTAAGCCAAATTTCATTTTCATCTTCAATTATTTTCCAGATGATTAACCAATCATTTTTTAAGTGACCTTCCCAATAACCAATGTAATTTCCTAATAATTTATGCGGTTGAAAATCAGGAGGAAGTTGACCAGCTTTTTCGAGGTCAATAATGGCTTGTTTTATGATCTTCATATCGAAACCCCTCTTATGAAGTCGTTTTACATCTTTTTTGAACCGATTTGTGAATATCAGTTGATACATTGTCAAGGAGTTTCAATGGTAATGGCTTAAATTCCAAGTTGTGAGAATAACTCTGATGAATCTTTTACCTTCTTTCCTTTCTTAGACTCCACATCACGAATTGCCTTTAGTGTTTCGTAATTAGGAACTGGTTCCTCAACAAGATGTACTTCCACATTCAATTTCTTCAACAGTTTTGTTAGAAACTCTTCTTCTGTTCTGTTTTTCGGTTTAATTACGATGGATGCCATTTTGAAAGATTTTAAGCAAATATAAGGCTTTCTTGTATTTATTTCCCTTGCGATATTAGGTTATTTTTGTCCTTCGAGAACGAATAAGGGAAATCATTTTCCCCGATTCCTCTGTCCTTGTTTGGCGTAGCAGCCATTTTGAAATCAATTACAGCACCTTTCATCAGTTCAAAGTAGTTCAGAAAGTTTTTGGTGTACTCTTTCCCGTTAAAGGTCGCTGACTGAATGTATTTATTCTCAGTATTGTTTTCAGGAGCATTAAGGATGACCTCTTTCCCATTTTCAAGCTTTATTATAATTTTTTTGAAAAGCGGTGCACCCAAAACATACTGGTCGCTTCCGGGACATACCGGATAAAAGCCCATTGCCGAAAATACATACCAGGCCGAGGTCTGACCATTATCTTCGTCACCGCAGTAGCCATCTGGGGTAGGAAGATACATGCGGTTCATCACCTCACGCACCCATTTTTGAGCTTTCCAGGGCTGACCGGCATAGTTATACAGGTAAATCATATGCTGAATGGGCTCATTGCCATGTGCATAGTTGCCCATATTTGCGATCTGCATCTCCCGGATTTCATGAATCGTAAATCCGTAATACGAATTGTCAAAAATAGGTGGAACTACAAATACGGAATCAAGCATACTAACAAACTGTTTCTTTCCGCCCATCAAATCGATCAAACCCTGTACATCATGAAAAGCTGCCCATGTATAGTGCCAGCTGTTTCCTTCGGTAAAGGCATCTCCCCATTTGAATGGATTGAATGGTTTCTGAAAGGTTCCATCCAGATTCCTTCCACGCATTAGTTTAGTCTCCGGATCAAACACATTACGGTAATTCTGGCATCGTTTGGCAAACAAATCAATTTCTTCCTGGGGGCGTTTCAATTCCTTTGCAAGACGGTAAATAGTCCAGTCGTCAAAAGCATATTCCAATGTGCGGGCTGCGTTCTCATTGATCTTTACATCGTAAGGGATATATCCCAGCCGGTTGTAGTACTCAAAACCTTTGCGGCCAACGGAGGTAAGAGGCCCTTCAGTCTTTGTATTTTTAAGTACTGCTTCGTAAAGTGTATTAATGTCATAACCACGGGCACCCTTCAAATAAGCATCGGCAATAATAGTTGCCGAATTGGATCCAATCATGCAATCACGGTGTCCCGGACTGGCCCACTCAGGAAGAAATCCGCTTTCCTTATAGGTATTTACCAATCCTTCCTGAATTTGTGCATTCAAAGAGGGAAATGCAAGATTGAAAAATGGGAATACAGCACGAAAGGTATCCCAAAATCCGTTATCGGTGAACATAGCACCCGGCAGAACCTTTCCGTTATATGGACTGTAATGCACCATTTCCCCATCCTTGTTAAACTCGAAAAACTTTCGTGGGAACAACATGGTACGGTACATGCAGGAATAGAATATTCTTGTTTGATCTGTTGTTCCTCCCTCAACATTTATCCGCGATAATTGCTTGTTCCAGATATCACGTCCTTTCGAACACACCTGATCAAAATTATCTGATCCAAGCTCTTTAAGATTCAAATCAGCCTGATCGAAACTGATAAATGAGGAGGCTACCCGGGCATGTACTTGTTCTCCTTTTCGGGTCATGAAAAGAAGGGCTGCACCTACATGATTTGCTTTTATTTCTGAAATGCCGGCAACCACAGCCGAATCACTCCAGACCAATTCTTCGGCAAATGAATGATCAAATGTGATGACAAAATAATTCTTGAAATTCTCAGGAACCCCACCGCTGTTGCGGGTTGTGTAGCCAATCACCTTATTTTCTTCCGGAATGATCTTTATATACGAACCTTTGTCGAACGCATCAATCAGCACCCAAGATTTTTCATTCTCAGGAAAAGTAAATCGAAACATTGCCGCACGTTCTGTAGGACTGACTTCAGTCGTCACATCATAGTCGGCAAGATAAACACTGTAATAATAAGGTTTTACGGTTTCAGCCTTGTGCGAAAACCAGCTTGCCCTTGAAGATCCCGAAATCTTTAGTTCCCCCGTCATGGGAAATATTGAGAACTGTCCGTAATCATTTATCCAAGGACTCGGCTGATGGGTCTGTTTGAAGCCCTGTATCTTATGTGCACTATAGGCATAAACCCAGCCATCGCCCATTTTGGCCGTTTGTGGAGTCCAGAAATTCATCCCCCAGGGCATGGCAATGGCAGGGTAGGTGTTTCCGTTCGACAGGGTATAGTTTGAATCTGAGCCCATCAATGGATTGACATAATCAACCGGTTGAAGATTTTGTGCCTGAACAACAGATGCTGAAACACAAAAAATTAAAGCAAACAAAAGCATTAATCTACTACACATGGTTATTTCAGTTTTTAAAAATTATGAATACGACTTAACCCAATTGCAGCCAATTCATAAGTTTTGTTGGTGTTAAGAAAGTCAATATTTTTGTTATTTAGGGCATCATGGATGTGAAATTTTTACTCCTTTTGTTCCCTGAATCCTCACCGATAATTCAGATTCCAATCTGGCTTACAATAAAATATTTCAGTTTGGAACTTACAAGCCTAAACCCATATTCTACAAAAGTAAACACAAATGCACTTCAATCTCAGATTTCGGTGAATTTTGCGTTCATATGGACTGTTTTGCTTAGCAGGCCTCACTTGGCAGATGAATGTAATTTTCAAAGTAAACCACTCAAAAGGTTCCAAATTCCTATCCGCCTACCCCTCAGCCTGCCACCCGCTCGCGTAGATCTGATGGGTATCTGTACTATATCTGTTGTATTTCGCTCATTTTAATACAGATAGACAACAAATATCCATTAAATTATGGGGAGCAGGTGGCAGGCTGGTGATAGCTTTACCCTTCTTTGGCTCTAAAGGACCAGGTGGTAACATCCTCTTTCTGGAATCCCCTTACATAAATGCTGAAATCTATTGTCAAACAGGTGAATTTATGTAACTGTTGCAGTGTATAATCTGTAAAGGAGCTAAAATCAAATAAAGAAAGGAGAACCTTATGACCGAAAGTGTTTATAAAATTATCGAATTGGTAGGTTCAAGCAGCGAATCGTGGGAGAAAGCTGCACAAAATGCCATTACAAAAGCTTCCGAATCATTGCGTGAACTGCGTATTGCAGAGGTAATCTCTATGGACCTGACCATTAAGGATGGTAAGATCGAAAACTACCGGACCAAGCTGAAGGTATCCTTCAAATATGAAGGTCACCACTAGGAAAAGGAGAGCAACAAAAAAAGCGGGTAATCTGACGATGCAGAATACCCGCTTTTGATTGTATTTTTGTTATTTATAGTTTTGTTGTCACAACCAGGTCAGCTCCTGCCAGTCCTGCGGATTCGGCTTTCATCCTAATTTCTCCCGCATTGCCTTTTGGTCTTAAGATCACAAGGCATCGTCCGTTGAAGCTGGTCACTGCCGGTGTGCGCAGGCTCTTCATATCTTTTGGATTGCCATTTTCAACAGCTGCCAGTTCACCCGCACCTTCAATCTTAAACTGAACAGGCAGGTTCGCATCCGGAACTAAATTACCTGCCTCATCGATTACTTCCACAGTCACATAGGAGAGATCATTGCGACTGGCTTTTATTTCAGAACGATCAGCCGTTAGTCTGACTTTTGCAGGTTTCCCTGTAGTCTTCAGAATTTTGGTTCCCATTTCCTTGCCATCCTGGAAGGCTATGGCTTTTAATTCACCGGCTTCGTAAGGAACATCGAAGGTGGCCGTCAGTTTTGTTGCTGGAGAAACAGCTTTTTTTCCTATGACTTTCCCGTTTAGTTCAAGCCTCACTTCAGGATAACTGGAATACACATTAACCTGCAGGATTTTGCCTTCCTGACCCGCCCAGTTCCAGCTTTGCTGCTCATCGGGCCATCCCCATAAACTGACAATTTCCTTCATTCCGGCAGGAACAGGTGCATGAACCGCCATTTCAAGATTACTGACTTTCCAAACCACATCGCGGAAGTAAGATTGTGGCTTCTTGAACCCGCAAACGTCGATATCACCGCAATAGGAATTGTACCAGGGCCAGTCCATCGAAAACTGATCCTTGCCGTCTATACTTGGCTGGGCATGTCCGATTCCAGATTCACCCAGGTAATCCATTGCAGTCCAGACAAAATCACCCAGCACGTAGGGGTGTTTTTCGACCATCAGCCAGTTTTCGAGCGCTTCCTTTGGAAAAGATTCAGTTCCTACCATCATGCGTTTTGGAAATGCTGCGTGATCGCTTTCATAATGCTTCCATAGATAATTATAGCCTCCCACATCCAACAACGCATAGGCAGGAATGCTGGCGTCCCAGGATTTTGCTTTATTGTCCCAGAAATCACAGATAGCTTCGGTTACAGGACGTGTAGTGTCGAGCTTTTTAATAATTGAGCTTAATTCTTTCATGATTTTAAGCCCTGATGAATCAGCCCGTTCGGGTATTTCGTTTCCAATGCTCCAGAGTATAACTGAAGGGTGGTTTCGGTCGCGTCTCACCATGGCTTCCAAATCCTGCTGATGGTATTTTTCAAAATAATTGCTGTAATCTTCGGGGGTTTTAGGCTTCAGCCATTGGTCGAATGCTTCATCCATCACTAAAACGCCAAGACGGTCGCAGGCATCCAGAAATTGTGCTGAAGGGGGATTGTGACTGGTACGGATGGTATTGAAGCCGAACTTTTTCATCAGTTCCACCCGTCGTTCTTCTGCACGGTCGATTGTAGCCGATCCCAGCGGACCATTGTCGTGGTGCATACAGCCGCCTTTTAGAGTTACCCGTTCACCGTTGAGCAGGAAGCCTTTTTCAGCGCTGAATTCAATGGAGCGAATTCCGAAGAGGGTGGTTTTCTGGTCAACTACGATTCCTTTATACCTGATTTCGCTGATTGCCTTATAGAGTTTTGGCGAATCGCACGACCAGCGGGCAGGGGTTTTAACTTCAATTGTCTGCTCCGCTTCAGCATTCTTTCCTGAACCGGTTTTCAGGGCTGATTCGGTTTGACCGACCACCGTTCCATCGGGAGATAGGAGTTGTGTCGATACGTTAACTTCCACATCTTCGGAAGTGATGTTGTTTACCGTAGTTTTTATATTTACGGTAGCTTTATCGGCTGAAACTTCAGGAGTAGTAATATAGGTTCCCCAGACAGGGATATTTACAAGGTCGGTAATTTGTAAAGTGACATGGCGGTAAATGCCCGATCCGCTGTACCAGCGGCTGTTTTTGCCGGGATTGTTTACCCAAACGGCCAATACGTTCTTTTCTCCGGCGGGTTTTAGATACGGAGTCAGATCATAATTAAAGGGAGTGTAACCATAGGCATGAAACCCGATGTGCTGTCCGTTAATCCATACATTGCATTCCCTGTATACGCCGTCAAAACAGATTTGTACCAGTTTGTTTTTTGTCGATTGATCGAGGGTAAATGTTTTCCGGTACCAGGCCATCCCTCCTTTGACGTGGCCTGTAGCTCCTTTGCCTTCGCTGTCCTCGGTGAATGGGCCAATCTGTTTTTTCCCGGCTTCCGCAGGCAAGTCTTCGATGCTCCAGTCATGTGGGAGGTCCACATTTCTCCATTGTGAATCGTCAAAGGCAACCGGATCAGCATGAGGGATTTCGCCGGTCATGAACTTCCATCCGGAATCGAAATTCTGTTCACGTTTGGTGAAATCGGTTTTCCCGGTCTGGCAGGAGACCAGAAAAACAGGAATAAATCCTATCAGAATAGCAGTGCCGAATTTTCTGATCATGTGGTGAAAAGTAATAAGCTGTTTTGTTTTCATAGGTTTCATTTATCATTTGTAAAAGTAATTATTTTTTCTTTTAGGGAAGGTTTACATCGCTTTAAATAACTTCATATCTTTTAGTTCTTTGTAGCTTGCAGGTAATTCATTTTCATCCAATGGAAGCTTGATTTTCGGATCAGTTAATCTGGCTTCTTTATCTTCAGGAAAAGCAAGAGGAACTTTCCGGTTGGTCGACCAGGCCTGATTACTGGTAAATGAGGCGCCGGTATAGTTTCCATTGACAAATGAAACAGAATGACCGGTGATCAGGAACAGGTTGTTCCGGAATATGAATCCCGGATAATTGCCCGGATCAAAGCTAACGGCATGACCATAGCAGTTGACCACCGTGTTTTCATAAATCTCGCAGTTCGATATCGGCTCAGGTGAACCGGATGAAATCCACATCAGAAATCCTGCCTGTGAGTTTTTCCTGCCATCGTTGTAGCTGATGTTGTTACGGACAATGTTGTTTTTCCAGACTGATGCCCCGTAATACTGGAACAACCCGTAACCTGAACCTTCGTTATTGGCCGAAAAGTTATATTGCATCACTGAATTGGTGATTCCACCATCAAGATCAAACCCTCCTCCGTCTTTCCCTTTTTCAGAAGTTCTGTTGTCGTGTGAATAACAATACTGAATCGTGATGCTGTCCGATTGGTAGGCCCAGATTCCAACAGGACCGTTGCCATCGCGGGGCATGTCCCATCCGTTTTTCATGGCTTCACAGTATTCGATAGTTCCATGGGTTACACCCCCAATCAGTATTCCGTTTCCGGAGTGATTGTTTTTTACTTCCGGACAACCAGGGTTATTTTCAGCCACACAATTGGCTATGTACAGATTGTGAAAAGTCTTTAGTCCCGAACCTTCCAGTCCTCCGGCATCCTTTCCGTCAGATTCTACATTGATGCCTGAAAATCCATTGTCGTGTGCGTAAACATTTGTGATCCGAAGGTTTTTACCACCCACGGCCTTTATCCCGGACCATAAGAATCCGCTGGTTTCAACACTATCGATGAGGCAATTCTGAACTTTTCGGAATTCAATACCGCTGCCCTTGTTTCCGTTCAGACGGCCATTGCCTGTCAGTGAAAGGTTTTTTACCTGAAGCCAGGCACAACTGTCTGCCAATATTGAATTGTCTGTTCCACCATTCAAAGTGGCTCGTCCCCCTCCATACGAGCCAATAGTGATGGGCTGCTCTTTAGTCCCGTTAAGGCCTTTTACCCGGAGAGTTCCTGCAAATGATTGACCTCCTGCGAAAAGCACCGAATTCCCTGTCTGAAGGTGAAGCGAATTGACCTTTGCAATGGTTTTATAAGGTCTTATCAAAGTGCCCGGGTTGGCATCATCTCCCAATTGTGCATCGACATAGAAATGTGATGGAGTAGGGGAGCAACCAAACATCAGTAGCGAAAACCAAAACAATACAGGTATAATGGATTTTGACAATGTCATAATTGGGAGTTGGGTTATTTAATGAATTTTTGTTCTTTCAGAAAGGTAGTCATTTTTTTGATAGTAGGAAGAAAGTTGGGATTGCTTACCGGCCAGTCGCATGAATGATCGGCATCTCTGACAGGGATCAGTTTACAGACATTACCGGCTTTTTTCATTAGGTGAGTAAACTTTTTGGCAGTTTCAAAAGGAGTGGTGGTGTCTTTTGTCCCATTCGACAGTATTGTTGGTGGCCATCCCTTCTGGATATGCAGAATGGGCGAAAACTCAGGATGAGCATCGAAAAACTCTTTGCCAAATCCTTCACCCAGAACCGGATTGTGAAGTACCAGGGCATTGGGCTTCGAACTGATGTTTAGATCTTCGCCCGGAGTATCTCCGCCATTTAAAAAGGTACAGGCAGCCAGATGCCCTCCCGCAGAGCCTCCGGCGGCAATGATCCTGTTGGGGTCTATGCCCAGTTCTGCAGCGTGTGTACGTACATACCGGATTGCCGATTTAGCATCCTGAATACATTCTATCGGTGATGTTCCATGTCGTGATTTTACCCGGTAATCGGCTTCTATGCCGATAATTCCATGGTCGCGAAACCAGGCCGGATTGGGAATCTGACCATATACATCGCCCCCAACCCAACCTCCTCCTGTGAAATAAACAATGGCAGGCAATACTTTCGTAGTCTGGTGCATAGGACGAAGTATATACAGATACATATCCTCCTGAGGGGTTTTCTTGTAGCGTAATTTTTCAGCCAGGGCGGCAAGATTTCTTCCTGTCAGTTTATAGCTTTCAGTAATGTTTGCCAGCGAAAGTACTGAATCTTTCCTTACCGGTACAACTGAATGTTGGGCATATAGCGTTTCAGTGAACACAAACAGGATGATGAATAACAGATGTTTCATGGTTACAGGATTTAATTTCAACTCACTTAAGACCTATAATAGTAGCCCTTTGCGATTTGCTTTTAAAGTGGACAAATGCCTCCGCAGCTTTTACTCCTGCCTCCATCCCCCTGAAATCTTCCATGGTCTTAAAGTCTGTATCATAGATCTTTTCCGGGCCTTGAGTCTTGTGTGCCATCATGGCTGCCTTTTTCCTATCCCGGACCGCTGTGATGTCTACATAATCTGTCGGGAAAAATCCGATCGTTTCGCTCCCGGTATCTACCTCATAGTAATAAAGATCAAAACTCTGTTCTGATCTTATCCAGGCGGTATAGGTCAGACAGGCGGTCACCTGGTGATCCATATGTGAATCTAATGGCCACTGCGTAAAAACAATATCAGGTTTTACCGATAAAATCAGAGAGGTCATCTCCTCAGCCCTTTTCTTGTTTAATTCGGTATGATCGTCAATCTGGCCTGCAAACAGTGCTTTTGCATTTAATATCTTACAGCTTGTCTCGGCTTCTTTGGTGCGTAAATCAGCAGCCTGTTCAAAGGATAGGGATTTATCACCTGCCCATGCTTCACCCCTGGTCAGGTAAAGAAAGCTTACTGAATGTCCTGCATCGCTGTACCGGGCCATTGTTCCGCCACATCCGAATTCAGGATCTCCGGGATGAGCACCAATGCAGAGTATATTGAGTTTCTTTTCCTCCTGTGCAGCAACCGGTTGAGGAACAGACGTCTCATTGGCAGATGCCATCGTGGATGAAATTGACAAACCACCCAATGCCAATGTGCTTAATTTGATAAAATTCCTTCGGTTTGATTCTCCTTTATTCATTCAATGAGGTTTAATTTTTATTCTAACCACAAAGACAGCAGGACACGAAGTCTCACTAAATATATTGACTGGGCATCAAACTTTGGTGTAACTTTGTGTCCTGGAGCCTTTGTGGCATTTTTTTATCTTACCATTTATCCGTGCGGAAAGGTGCCAGTGGCAAGCCTTCGGTACTGAAAACATCAGGCATGGAAGTGTTGTCGAAACAGAACCTCACGGCAACGGGTACTTTCACCAATTTCGAAGAAAGGATAATGTTCGTTCCATCCATTTTGGCGGTTGCTGGTACAAAATTCTTGTCTTCACCTGCAATCAAAAATTGCACAGGTGTTTTACCTGTTGATTTTAGTCCGGTGATTACATTACTGAATGTCAGTTTGACCTTGTCCTTGGTTACCTGCATGGATTGAAATGCCGGGCTTTTATAGACGACGATGTTTTGCTTGTAGGTTTCAGCCAAAGCATAATTTGCAAGGCGTTTACCCACATCCAGCTTGTTCTTTGGGTGAATGTCCTTGATGTTGTCAACAAGATCTGTAATAACAACCATCCCGGTATTTGGAACGATTTTGGTTACAAGTTCCTGCTGTTCACGGATATATTGTGATGTTCCTTTATCGCCGTAATTAAAAGGTGCAATCTGTACCAGGTAGAAAGGGAAATCTTTTTTGAAGTCGGCGCGCCAGTTCTCAATGAGTGTTTTCATCAGCAAAGAATATACCGGATAGTTTGAGCAGTTCGATTCTCCCTGGTACCAAATGGCTCCAGCTATTCCATAGGGTAGAAGCGGGGCAATCATTGAATTGTATAAAACACCTGCAGTTACAGGCCATCCGTCGAAATGTTCAGTTATTTTGGACTTGTTCAACTCAGGATTGTTTTCGACCCTGCTTTTTTCGATCCATACTTCAGCTGGAGTTCCTCCCCATGCCGAAACGATAATACCTACCGGAACATGCAGCTTTTCCTGTAATTCACGGGCAAAGAAGTATCCTGTTGCACTGGTGGCGCGCATGGTTTCAGGAGTACACATGGTCCAGGTAGCCTCACAGGTTTGCTGTGGATACTCGGCACCTATTTTTTGTACATGAAAAATGCGGATATTTGGATTATTGGCTTTTGAAGCTTCCTCTTCGCCGTTAATCAGCTTCCAGTTGACGCTCATTTCCATGTTCGACTGGCCGCTGCAAATCCATACTTCGCCCAGCATTACATTTTTCAATTCGGCGTTGCCGCTTCCTAAAAATTTAATGGAGTAGGGGCCCCCGGCGCCAATGGTCTGAATGCTGGTTTTCCATTCTGAATTGTTGTCGGCTTTTACTTTTACAGTGTCTTTCGTGTTCCAGCTGGCTACAATTTTTACTGTTTCGCCTGGTCCGGCCCAGCCCCAGATGGCTACTTTTGAATTTTGCTGCAATACCATATTGTCTGAAAAGACAGATGGAAAAGTGATTTTTCCGAACATATTCATGCTGAATATAGAAAGAATCACCAGTGTTAATAAGATGTGTTTCATTGGATAAAGGTTTATTGTTTATGTTAAAATTTAAGTTTTAATGCTTGAGTCTACTCCGAAAACCCTCTAATCAAAATTAAACGCTAAGACATGAAGATACGAAGTAATATCCCGAGTACTCGGGATTTATTATCTTTGTTTTATCCCGATCCCGAGTGCTCGGGAGGGATTAATTCTTTGCGCCTTAGTGCCTTCGCGTTAAAATTGACTTTTCGGTGCAGACTCAATGCTTTATATTCTGATAAGGTTAATAAGGTTGTAAGGAGTTGGGATGAGTTAATTTACTAAGGTTAAAAATCAAAATATAAGGTTTGCCAGTTAAATCCTTCAATACATCTCCCCTCTTTCTCACCTTCTCACCTTCTCACCTTCTCACCTTTTCACCTTCTCATTTTCTCATTTTCTTCCCATCGTCTCCTCGTTCCGACTTTCTCCCGCCTGTGTCGGGCAGGTTTTTTCCTTTTTCCTCATTCCTTTTTTCTCATTAAAGTCTCCAGGAATCTTTCCATCCGATGACCGGCTTATCACCTTTGAATTCTATCGGCAGCCAAATATACCGGCCGTCAATGTGGTTTTCAGGGGTCCATCGATCGCCCATGTAAATATAACAATCTTTTTTGCCCTGAACCTGCAAGACATACGTACATTGTGAATGAAATGTCAGTTCGGAGTCTTTGCCCACTGCAGGATTGCCAAGTTCAGTCCAGTTACCGAAAATCTGATCAGCGACTGCCGAACGTGCTGCGTTGGGATCCCATCCGGTGCAGTCGGACGCGATGATGTAATATTTTCCCTCCCGTTTAAACAAAGATACGCCTTCCATATACCTTCCCGAAAACAACCTGAAATACTCACCTGAGTAGGTTAGATAATCGTCGCTGAGTTTTGAAATCTGCAAGGTGCTGTTTTCTTCGGAAGAATATATGTGGTAAGCCGAACCATCGTCATCAACAAACAGGTTCATGTCACGTGCCATTTGTCCGCCTTTAAAATCACGGCCCAGCAGATTTAATGAATCAGGTGGAGCAGGCAGGCAACCCTTACCGCCGCAATACGAAGCTTTCACCGTTGAGGCTACCGGTTTTTTATGAAAGGGCTGTACATTGACGGGCCAATAACCTGCATTGGGTCGAAAGCTATTCAAATACGTAAAAGGACCTGTCGGACTATCGCTCACTGCAACTCCGCTTCGGGCAGCATCATATCCCTTGTCTTTCAGTTCAAGATGAAACCACATCACATATTTTCTGGTCTTTGCATTGTAAATCACCTTTGGGCGTTCGAGTATACAACCTTTGGCAATGTCGCTTTGCGGATTAGTTTCATTCACTTTCAGTGCGATTCCTTCGTCTTTCCAATTATAGAGGTCATGCGATGAATAGCAGCTAACACCAACCTGGGCTGTATTCCCGATTTTACCACCCACCTTGTACTCACCATACCAGTAATAAACACCCTGGTGAAAAAGCACTCCGCCTCCATGAGCATTGATGTGCCTGCCGTTATTGTCTTTCCAGATTTCTCCAGGGGTAAACTCTTTTAAGGATTGCGCGTTCAGATTCAAAACGCAAGTAGAAGCAAGAAATAGTGCTAGTAATCTTTTGATCATTTTGGTTGGGTTAGGTTTTAAACAAATCTGATTGTAAAGTTAAAACCTTCAATTGAACCAACAAGAGAAAAGAGGGGAAATGGATTGAATAAAAAGGAAAAGGAAAAGCCTGCCAGATGCAGGTGGGGAAAAAAGGAAGAAAGTCAATTCAAATGGAGTATCCTGATCGTATCGGCATATTACCCAGCTAAGCTAAACATTAAATATGAAATTAACCGGCAATCTAAAAGCAACAGCTCCGACGAATGTGGTTCATCGGAGCAATTGCTTGTTTCTGACTTACAACCTTCTTATTCCTTGCCAGAACTGAACAGCTTGATGAGAGGTTGGAATGCTTCAACGAATTCATCACCAATTTTTTCTTCAGTAACATCTTCAAAAGCAAGAATCTTAGTATTTTTTAGTTTAAATTTGGACTCTAGAGTTGGCTCAGATGTGTCAGCAATACTAAATTCAATTTTCATTTTACCCTCATCAAGCATCATCTTCATGCTGAACCAGTCAATGCCTCCAAATTCCACTACCAATTCTTCACTGTTATAGCCTATCTTGGCATCAATCTTATACTCGCAAAGTGTTTCCTTAATATCTTTTAAAACGGGCAGAATCACTTCTTTTCTTAACCGTACATATATCTCAACACTACTTTCTCCATTTCCTCTCTTGGAATGAGAAAGTTCTTTCGCTAATTTTTTCTTCCAGTTCATTCTATTGATTTTTAGTTTTATTAAATAATATCAACCTGATTACTTGCAATATTGCAATAAAAGCTCTTTTGCCTCCACATAACCCAACTCTACTGATTTACTTAAATCTGCACATCCGCTCTCTTTTTGCCCTAATTTGATTTTTGCCAAACCTCTATGGCTTAATGCTCCACCATAATTAGGATTAATTTCAAGTGCTTTATTACTATCAATTATTGCTCCGGAATAGTCTTGAAGAGAATTTTTTGTAAAAGCTCTCATGCTATAAGCCTGTGCATATTTTGCATCAATTTCTATTGCTTTATTACAATCTGACAAAGCACCTTCATAGTCCTTAAGTTCTTTTTTTGAAATTGCCCTATAATAGTATGCATCTAACGTTTGGGGATAAAGTTCTAAGACTTTTGAAAAATCTGTTATTGTATGATTGTAATCTTTTAATAAAAGATAAGCCAAACCTCGTCTAAAATAATAATTCCCATTATTTCCATTATCAAAGATTGCTCTAGAAAAGTCTGATACTGCAGCGGAATAATTTTCTAACCCATAATTTGCTTGGCCAGATAGAAACATAGATCTATCAGTTGGAATAAACCAGTAACTACTTTTTGTAATATCTTCTAATACACCTTTATAATCAATTAATTGCAATTTGCAATCCGCACGGTTTAAATAATAATTTGCTATTACTTCTGGGCTAATTTGGAAATTCCAACTCTGAGTCTTTTCAGTTGGACAAAGTTCTATTGCTTTTGAAAAATCTTCTAATGCACCAGAAAAATTGTTTAAACGATACCTGGTAACCCCTCGGGAATTATATTGTTCAGGATTATTCGGATTCAGCCTTATTGCATTTGTATATTCAGATATTGCTCCAGCATAATCTTTTGATTCTGATTTTTCATCTCCTTGTTTTATGTATTTATTTTCATTCTCATAAGGAGTGAATTTAAATAACTTCTCAAAATCACTCTTTTTTAATTCAAAATAATTTTCATCAAAAGGGTTAACAAATGAAGACTTCCATTGAAATCTGACAATTGTTTCACCCTTTATTATCTGGGATTTTATTTTGAAGAGACTATCGCCTTTACAATAATTCGATAATACATTTGATCCTTCTCCTATAAGCAGTAATCTGATCATTTCTTTATTTTGAATTGCTAATTCCGGATTAAAAGATTTGACTTTATCATCTGCAAAAACATCACAGTATCTAATGTCAATAGTAGAATAGGATTGGCCATCTGCGGCGTTAATGATTGCTTCTAATCTTTTTAGACTAGAACTTGTAAATGCGTATGTATTCAACAGTCTCTCGTTACGCATAACTGTAAATAAATAAAAGGTTCCTCCTTCTAATGAAAATTTATACGTTTGCATGTATTCAAATTTAAAGTTTTCGCAACAGGCTAGGTAGTTTTCAGTTTGTTTCCAAAACTTTCCATCTTGGTTTTCCATCCTTGACCAACCTGGAATATTTATTAGTTTTTCAGACTGAGAATCCATGCTATACTTTAATTTTTGCCGTGCTTCGTCATTTCGTTCCTGTCCATTGGAAATGAATGAAAAGATTACACAAAAGCCTAATAATAAAATGTTTACTTTTTTCATAGCTACAAGTGTTTGATAATTAATGTCAGATTAGTTAGAACCCCTTTAACTTTTCTTCTAAAGCTCTTTTCTTCTCTTCTATTTTGCTTTTTTCATTAGCTATAGAATCCTTTTCGGCTTGTGTTTTTATTTTATTAGAAGTAAAAGCATCTCTTCCCAGAAGAATATACTCTGGTATATTATCTTTCATTGTTATAAGATCGATCCCACCTACCTTGGACAATGATTCTTTAGTAGGTTTTTGTAGTAATAATTCTTTGTTAAAATACAAAAATAGTTCAGTATCAATGCCCTGATTGTCTGCGTACAATGGTGATTTTTGAATTGGACCTTCCCTAAATAAACTGATTTTTGCAATTGAATTATCGATTGGTGATGATATTTGATAAGTTCCACTTGCTCTGCTTAATTCTGTGCCATTTATTGCTAATACGCGAAAAGTAAAATGCAGGTCATCAAAATTAATAGCTACAATAGCTGTTAAATCAGTTATTTTTGTAAAAAAATGTTTTTTTAGTATTTCTTTTGTTTCAGAAGTCAATTTATCAGAAGTTGTTCCTTTATCAGAATTTTGTGCTATATCTTTTGGTCCTTCGACCTTGATATCTTTAGTTTCTGGACTTCCACTCAGCTCATTATATGCTTTTAGATAGAGAGCAGCAAATTTTGCCCCATCTTCCTCTGTCGAATATTTTGTTTTTAGTTGTTCTGAAAGTGCTGTCAGTTCACTTCCAAGTTCTTTAGCTTTAGCTATATCTGAATTATCTCCAGTTGCAATTCTTTTAGAAATCTCGGATACTTTCCAAGTCAGTTCTGCAGTCTTTTTTGCATCTTTCTCCATACTACTACCTCCACATCCAGAAATGAAGAGAGCCATGATAATAACGAATAAAATGGGTTTCATAAAATTTAGATTTTTAGTTTGAATCTTGCAATTAGGCAATTATCAAATTTAGTAAACCAACGCCAAAGTCTCTTGGTTAATGTATAAGCGTGGGGATATTTGGATAAACGTATAGTTTGTGTGATTTAACGCAAAAAGAAGTTTATCAAAGGTTGTTAGAGTTAAGTTAAATGGAGTAGAGAAGTTACATACTAGAAATATAAGGAATAATTTCTTCTTGCGACCAAAGAAAGAACTCAGCTGTTCATCTGCGGTTTAAATTAGCTTATTAACCGCAGAAAGCTGCAAATACAAATCTGTTGAATGGGTTTTAACCTTTTCCCAACTCCATCGGCAAATACAGTTCTACCTTCAACCCACAAGGCTTGTCGTTTTCAAACAAATCAATGTAAATCAGTTGGTATTTGGCAGGCAAATAAGAAGGATTGAATAATTGGATGCGTGACTCGGTAATCGTTCCACTATGTTGACGGTCTTTTATTAGTGGCAATTGTTCGGCCTTACGCGCGTTGTCCCTTCCAATTCCGTTATCTATAACGGAGCATTTAAGCAAATCTATTTCTACTCGTTCAAATATAATCGAAAGGTTTCCTTTCGATTCCATGTTCATAAATCCATGTCTGATGGCATTTTCGGCAAACGGCTGTACCAACATCGGCGGCATAAGAAAGCTCCGTGCATTTTCCTTATCAAAGCTCTGAA
>TBL_comb47_HYPODRAFT_10001181_pt1 | contig 34068 bp, 29 predicted proteins | sample TroBogypolimnion_40_FD_10682 | JGI IMG/M metagenome (IMG submission 10682)
ATCCAGCCTAATCCAACCTAATCAAGCCAAAAAATAAAAACCCAACCTTAAAGCGCCTTGACTCACCCCATCCCTCGACCAGTCTCCGGCCATTTGCACTCACCTCTGGCCCGGCCAAAAAGCCCAGCAAAACCGCCTAAACTCGCCTAAACTCGCTTATGCATGAGAAATTATTCACAGCGGCGCTATCTCACGCCAACACCCCAGGCCGCCAAGGAGAGCCGAATTCAATTCAGTCGCTGCGCCTTCGCGCCTTCGCGTGAGTCATTCTAAACGGGTCAGCACGAGGGTCACCCGGCGGCCCATTCCATGACCAACCCCTTTACGAAACAAAGTCCGGGCCGCCGTGTTCACTCGGCGCACCCGGACCTCGATAACACTGCAACGCGCGGCTTACCTTCCCTTGGGCAGGGCGGTGAGACCGGCATAGACGGCGTTCTTGCCCAAGATCTCCTCGATGCGGAGGAGTTGGTTGTACTTGGCCAGCCGATCCGAACGGCTGAGGGAGCCGGTCTTGATCTGGCCGCAGTTGGTGGCCACCGCGATGTCGGCGATGGTCGAGTCTTCGGTCTCGCCCGAGCGATGGCTCAGGACGGCGGTGTAGCGGTTGGTTTGGGCCAACTCCACCGCGTCCAGCGTCTCGGTCAGCGAACCGATTTGGTTGACCTTGACGAGGATGGAATTCGCGGTCCCGGTGTCGATGCCCTTCTGCAGGAACTGCACGTTCGTCACGAAGATGTCGTCGCCGACCAGTTGCAGCTTGGATCCGAGCTTGTCGGTCAGCGTCTTCCAGTTCTTCCAGTCACCCTCAGCGCAGCCGTCCTCGATGCTGACAATGGGATACTTGTTGGCGAGTTGAACGTAGAAATCTACCAACTCGTCCCCCGAGACGGTCTTGCCGGTGCTTTTCTTGAAGGTGTAGGTGCCGTTGCCGTTGTAGAACTCGGACGCGGCCACGTCCAGGGCCAGGAAGATCTGCTTGCCGGCTTTGTAACCCGCGTCTTTGATGGCCTGGAGAATAGACTCGATCGCGTCCTCCACGCTGTCGAGTTTCGGGGCGAAACCGCCTTCGTCCCCGACCGCGGTGCTCAGACCACGCTTCTTCAGAACGGCCTTGAGGGCATGGAAGGTCTCGGTGATCGCGCGCAGGCCTTCGCTGAACGTCGCCATGCCATGCGGCTGAATCATGAACTCCTGGAAATCAATCGGGGCGTCCGAGTGGGCCCCGCCGTTGATGACGTTGGCCATGGGCACGGGGAGGACTTTGGCGTTGGGCCCGCCCAGGTACTTGAACAGGGGGGTGCCGATGGCCTCGGCGGCCGCCTTGGCATTCGCGAGCGAAACGGCCAGAATGGCGTTGGCGCCGAGCTTGGATTTGGTTTCCGTGCCGTCCAGGGCCAGCATGATCTGGTCCACCGTCAATTGGTCCAGCGCGTCCACCCCTTTGAGGGCGGGCAGGATGATCTGGGTGACGTTCTTGACCGCTTTCGAGACGCCCTTGCCGCCAAAGCGCTTCTTGTCCCCGTCGCGCAGTTCGATCGCCTCATTTTCCCCAGTGCTCGCGCCCGAGGGCACCGCCGCCCGGCCCATAGCGCCACCGGCCAGCAGGACGTCGACCTCGACGGTGGGGTTGCCGCGGGAGTCGAGAATTTCACGCGCCTTGATATCGTAGATTGTGCTCATAATGCTTAGTTTCGTATTCAGTTTACAGCATTCAGGTTGCCGAATGTGGGGGATATAATAGAATTTCGGGTAGATTGAGCAATATGAAAAGCTACCGACAGGTTTATGCGAATTGGCTGGCCGGCCTCGGAATGGTCCTCGCGGTGCCCGCCATCGCGCTGGCCGGGGACCGGACCGACGCGGCCCGCGAGATGAAGACGCAATTGGTCCAGATGATCATGCCCTACTGGTACGATACCACGGTGGACCACCGCTACGGCGGCTACCGGCTGGCCGACGACGCCCGCGGGCGGGGGACGGCCACGGAAAAACAGCTTGTCACCCAGGCCCGCATGGTCTGGGGCTTCTCCCACGCCCACCTCAAGGGGTTGAGCGACGGCAAGCGTGACTATCTCGGGGCCGCCAAACAGGGTTACCAGTTCCTGCTCGACCATTTCCTGGATCCGAAAAACGGCGGTTATTTCTGGACCACCGACCTCGAAGGAAAACCCACCAACCAGCGGAAGATCGTCTATGGGGAGTCGTTTGTAATCTACGGATTCGTCGAGTACTACCGCGCCAGCGGAGACAAGGCGGCCTTGCGCCACGCTCTCGATCTCTACGCGGTGCTCCAGAAGCGCGCGCACGACGCGAAACATGGCGGCTGGGTGGAGCACTTCCAGGCGGATTGGACCCCGATTCTGAATCCTGGCCCCGAGGCGATCGTCGAGGTGGGCGGCCTCAAGAGCGCCAACACGCATCTCCATCTCATGGAGGCACTCACCGAGCTCTACGCGGCCTCGCAGGACGCCGCCGTGCGCCATTCGCTCGAGGAGGCCCTGGAAATCAATACCACTCGCTTTTACCCGTTGGACCCCGGCCAATCCAGTTTCCATCGGCAGCCCGATTGGGCCCCGGTCACCGCAGCCTCCAGCGCCGGGCTGTCCTACGGGCATAACGTCGAGTTCGCCTGGCTGATGATTCGCGCCGAGTCCGTTCTGGGCCGCAAACCGTCGTGGGCTCACTTTGACGCCCATATCGTTCACGCCTTGAAATATGGCTACGACCATACCCGAGGCGGGCTTTACAGCCGTGGCCTGGACCATCAGCCGGCGACCGATACCGACAAGGTGTGGTGGGTGCAGGCCGAGATGATCGCCGCGCTCACCGACGGCTTGAAACACCAGGACAACCCGGCCTATGCCGAGGCGTTGGATAAACTGCTCGGCTTTCTGGCCAAGTACCAGGCCAATCCCTCCGATGGCATCTGGCTGGACACCGTCACCGCCGATGGCCGTCCCAAGGCCACCGGCAAGGCCCACAACTGGAAGGGCAACTACCACGACGTGCGCGCAATGGTGAAGTTTATCGAGGCCTTTAAATAACAGAGAAGTTCAGCCAAACCTCCCGTGCCAGCTTGCCAGGCCGTACTGCTCCCGGACGAGGGAGTCGATGCGGTCGTGGGGAATCCGGGTGAGTTCCTCGGTGGCTTGCCAAGCCGCGCGAAGGGCGGTTTTGACTTGTTGGGGCCTCAGATTGAGGTTCCTCAGGAACTCCCGGTGGGGCCGGTTGACCCGGTAATCCGGCTGTTTCGAGGGCATGGGCAGGGCAGTCTCGATTAGGGAGAGGTCGAAATCGAGAAGAAAGGTCCCGTGGAAAAGCAGACAAAGTCGTTTGCGGCGTTGGGCGTTACCCGAGAATTTCAGCCCGCCCACGGCCAGGTCCGTATGGCCCTTGAGGTCGACCTTTGTGCCGAGGAGTCCCTCCAGGGCGGCCTGGTTCCGGTCGAGAATGAAGCGATTGGTGGCGTTGATGCTCGCCAGATGAGGGGAGTCTTCGATCCGCAGGACCAGCGAGTAATTGAGGCATCCGGGTCCTTGGAGGACGGTGCCGCCGCCGCTGCAACGGCGCAGGACCGGGATGCCAGCCTGTCGGCAGAACTCGAGATTGACCTCGGTGGAGAGGCGGTTCGCATAGCCGACGACGACGAAGCTCTCCGCGGGTTCCCAGAACCGGAGCACGCCGGGACCGCCGGCCTCCTCGAACTGGTCGAGCAGCGCTTCGTCGCAGGCCAGGTTCTCCGCCGGCGTGGGCCAGGTCAGGTCACAGTGTTGGATCGCAGACATTTCGGTTCCGTGCTATAGTATTCCGGCCGTCTAGGGAAGCCGATTCGTTCTGTTGACAGCGGCGCAAATCGGGTTAAAGTCAATGCCATTTTATTTGTGATCGTGAAAACAACCAAAGAATCGGAAATTGCGAGTGCCGAACCGGCCAATAACCTCCCGCCAAGCGGGGAGACCGAGATGCTGGAGTCGTTGGGCGCCGTAGTGGGTTACGCGTTGCGGCGGCAGACCCGAGAACGGACGGCGCAGTTCTTCGATAATCTCAGCGGCCGGTTGCGGGCGGCGGGCGTGGAGGCCCCCCGGGTGGTGGGAACGCCCTATGTCAACACGCTCAAGGTCGAGGAGCAAGCTCCCTTTCCCGGCGATTGGGAGATGGAACGGCGGATCAAGAGCTACGCGCGGTGGAACGCCATGGCGATGGTGGTGACGGCAAACCGCGAGCACGGCGGGCTCGGCGGGCATATTTCGACATACGCCTCCAGTGCAACTCTTTACGAGGTTGCGTTTAATCATTTTCTGAGGGCGCGCCACGACGACTTTGTGGGCGACATGGTGTTCTTTCAGGGCCACGCCGCGCCCGGCATTTATGCGCGCGCCTTCCTCGAGGGGCGGATTGATGAGAAGTTGCTGCATAACTTCCGCCAGGAATTGGCCGAGGGCGGCGGACTATCCTCTTACCCGCATCCCTACCTCATGCCGGATTTCTGGCAATTCCCCACGGTCTCCATGGGCCTGGGGCCGTTGTTGTCGATTTACCAGGCGCGCTTTAATCGTTACATGCGGGCGCGCGGTCTGACCGAGGGGCCCGAACCCAAAGTCTGGGCTTTCGTTGGCGACGGCGAGAGTGATGAGCCCGAGACCTTGGGATCGTTGACGTTGGCGTCGCGGGAAAGTTTGGACAACCTGATCTGGGTCGTAAACTGCAACCTGCAGCGCCTGGACGGTCCGGTGCGTGGCAACGGCAAGATCATTCAGGAGCTCGAATCCATGTTCCGCGGAGCCGGCTGGAACGTGATCAAGGTGATCTGGGGCTCGGAATGGGATGCCTTGCTCGCGGCTGACCGGAGCGGGTTGTTGCTCAAACGCATGGAGGAGGCTGTGGACGGGGATTACCAGAAGTACTCGGTGGAACCTGGCAGCTACACCCGCCGGCACTTCTTCGGGAAATACCCGGAACTGCTGGAACTGGTCAATCATCTGAGCGACGAGGAAATTCACAAACTGCTCCGGGGCGGGCACGATACGCGAAAGATGTACGCCGCCTATCACGCCGCGGTCAACCATAAGGGCCAGCCTACGGTGATTCTCGCCAAGACCGTCAAGGGCTACGGCCTGGGCGAGGCCGGCGAAGGCCGGAACATCACCCATCAGCAAAAGAAACTGAACGAAAAAGAGCTGCGCGAGTTTCGGGCCCGGTTCCACATCCCGGTGAGCGACGAGGAGATCGCTCAAACCCCGTTCTACCGTCCTGCGCCGGACAGTCCGGAGACAAAATACCTGCTGGGCTTGAGGAAGCAGCTCGGCGGGTTTCTGCCGCGCCGCATCGTGAGTGCTCCGCCCCTGGACGTGCCGAAGCTCCCGGCGTTTTCCGAGTTGCTGCGCGGATCGGGTAAGATGGAGATGTCCACCACGATGGGGCTGGTCCGCCTGGTCAGCTTGTTGATCCGGGACAAGACCATCGGCCGCCAGGTCGTTCCCATCATTCCGGACGAGGCCCGGACCTTTGGTTTGGATGCCCTGTTTCGGGAAATCGGCATCTACTCCACCAAAGGGCAGTTGTACGAGCCGGTCGACAGGAAATCCCTGCTCTATTACCACGAGGCCAAGGACGGACAGATTCTCGAGGAGGGGATTACGGAAGCAGGCTCCATGGCCTCGTTCATTTCGGCCGGCACCGCTTACGCGAGCCAGGGCCGGAACATGATTCCGTTTTACGTTTATTATTCCATGTTCGGTTTCCAGCGCATCGGAGACTTGATGTGGTTGGCTGGGGATATCCGGGCCAAAGGCTTCCTGCTGGGAGCGACTTCGGGCCGGACCACCCTGAATGGCGAAGGGCTCCAGCACCAGGATGGTCATAGCTTCATCCTCTCGAGCACGATTCCTACCTTGCTGACCTACGATCCGGCCTTCGTTTATGAGATCGCGGTCATCGTCGCCGACGGTCTGCGGCGGATGTACGTCGAGGGGGAAGACGTCTTTTATTATCTGGCCCTTTACAACGAGAACCTGCCGATGCCGGCGATGCCCGAGCGGGTCGAGGAAGGCATCGTGAAGGGGCTTTACAAGTTCAAGGCTGGTCCGGAAACCAAAGGGCCCAAGGCGCACCTCCTGGGCAGCGGCACCATCATCCGCTCCGCCTTGCAGGCGCAGGCGATCCTCGGGGAGCGCTACGGGGTCTCGGCGGATGTCTGGAGCGCGACCAGCTACAAGTTGCTCCGCAATGATGCCCTGCGCGCCAAGCGGTGGAACATGCTGCATCCGGCCCAGCCGGCTCGGAAATCCTATGTCGAGCAACTGCTGGCGGCTGAAACCGGGGTGTTCGTGGCCGTGTCCGATAACCTCAAGATCGTGCCCGATCAAATCGCTCCCTGGGTGCCGGGCGGCTTGACCACTTTAGGCACCGATGGCTTTGGACGGAGCGACACTCGCGAGCGGTTGCGCCGCTTCTTCGAGGTGGATGCCGAGTCGACGGTGATCGCGACGCTCTACGCCCTGGCCGAAAAAGGCCAGGTGGAACGAGTCGTGGTCCAGCAGGCGATCCAAGACCTCGGGGTCGATCCTGAAAAGTCGTATCCCGCGCTGGTCTAGTCGGCAGGCGCCGGCCGCGGGTTCAGAACAGCTTGTTGAACAGGATGCCCATCACGCTGAGGGGTCCCTGGTCTTCCAGGCTCTCGGTGGCGCTGTCCAGCTTCTTGAGCGTCAGCCGGGCGTCGTTATAGAGCTCGCGGTCGTTGATGATCTTGCCGACCGTTCCCTGGCCTTGATTGACCTTCTGGAGGATCTCTTTGAGATTGGTCATCGTGGTGGTCGTCTCCCGGTACAGGGTATCGTCCGTGAGCAGTTTGCCCACAGTTCCATGGCCCGAGTTGATCTGGGTGACCGTCTGGTTTACCCCATCGACGACCTTGCGCGCGTCGGCGAACGTCGTCTTGATCTCGGTGGCGGTGTCCTGGAGGTTGGAAATCGTGGCCAAGGTGGTGTTGTAGAGATTGTTGTTATCGTAGATGAGTTTGCCCACGCTTCCTTTGCCTTCGGAGATCTGCTTGGTGATCAGCTCGATGTTGGCCATCGAGGCGACGATCGAGGAATGCGTGTCCGTGAGCAGGCTGTTGAGCGGTCCCAGGAGATTATCGATCTTGTCTCCCGAGAAGCTCTTGGTGACATTCCCCATGCCATCGGCCACGCTGCTTAATTTGGCAAACATGGCGTTGATGTCCGGCGTGTCGTTGGTCGAGGCGATATTCTGATCTTGCCCCAGCACGGGCGAGGTGGCTTTCCCAAAGTCGATGGCGACGAAGTTCTGGCCCATCAACCCGGCAGACTTGATCCGCGCCACGGAGTCGGTATGGACGCTATTGGTGATGGAGACCTTCATGGTGATCTTGACCTTACTGCGCTCGAGATCGAGGTCGATGCTCTCAACGCGTCCAATCTCGCGCCCGGCCATTTTGACGCGATCCCCCACCTTCAGATCCTGGATGTCGTCAAACTCGGTGGTGTAACGGACGCCTTTGCGGAAAAGGTCCATGCCGCCCACCACTTCGAGGATTAGCACGGCGGCAATCACGGCGAGGGCGACGAAGATGCCCAAACGGGTTTCAAGCGAGTTCTTCATAAAGTCTAGGTTGGTTTCTCGAGGGGCTCGATTTTAAGTCGATTTGAAATGGTGACCGGCGGGGGCGCTGGCGACGTCGGCGTCGGCGCGGTGAAAGTCGGCTTGGATGAACTCCCGCACCAGCGGAACGGTGCTGTTGCGGATTTGGTCCGGGGTGCCCAGGGCTACAATGCGGCCTTCGTTGATGACCGCAATACGGTCGGCGACCCCGAAAGCGAGGTCGCGGTCATGCGAGACGACTAAGGACGTGACCCCGATGCGGTCCTGGAGTTTGGCGATTTCCTTGCAGATGACCACGGAGGACAGGGGGTCCAATTCGCTGGTCGGCTCGTCGTAGAGGATAAGCTGGGGTTCGATCACCAGCGCACGCGCGATGGCCACGCGTTTCTTCATGCCCCCAGACAAATCGCCGGGCATTTTGTTTTCCGTGCCTTTGAGACCGACCACTTCGAGCTTGTCAGCCACAATGCGTGCGATCTCCTCCGGCGGCTTCAACCGGTGCTCCGTGAGGTAGAGTCCAACGTTCTCGGCTACCGTGAGCGAGTTCAGCAGGGCGCCGGACTGAAAGACCATCGCCAACCGGTATTGGGCCATGACTTCGGGGGATCCGATGGGCCGGCCATCGATGAGAATCTCTCCGGCGTCCGGCTCTTCGAGCCCGATGAGGTGTTTGAGCAGGACCGATTTCCCGCTGCCGCTGGGCCCCATGATGACGAAGATCTCCCCGGGGAGCACCTCGAAGTCCAGGCCGCGCAGCACTTCCAGACTGCCGAAGCTCTTGCGCAAGCCGCTGACCCGGAGGCTGATCCCCTGTTGGGTTTCCTTGAAGGCGGGAGTGTTCATCAACTCATGAGGAGACGGGTGAGGAGGTAATCAAAGATGACAATGAGAACGATTGAATTGACGACCGCCTTGGTCACGGAACGCCCGATGCCGCGCGGGCCGTCGCGGGTGATCAGCCCCTGATGGCACGAGACCGTCCCCACAATCCCAGCGAAAATGCAGCTCTTGAAGACACCGTTGACCACGTCCTTCACTCGCACGATGTCCCGCAGGTTCGCGAAAAACGAGGGTGACGGAATATCGATTTGATGGTTCACCATCGAGACAAAGGAACCGCCCAGCCAGCCAACCAGAATGGAGAAGATGACGAGCAGGGGGAGCGCGAGCACGATGGCAATGATGCGGGGCAGGACCAGGTAATGGATCGGGTTGATGTTCATCGTCCGGAGCGCGTCAATCTCCTGGTAGACGCGCATGGAACCGATTTCGGCCGCCATGGCGGACCCGATGCGGCCCGCAATCAGCACCGACATCATTACCGGTGCCAGTTCTTTGCAGATGGAAATACCGACCACACCCCCGACGGCGCTGGCCAGTCCACGTTCCACCAGAATGGGGCCGGTTTGCAGAGCGATCACAGCACCGATGAACAACGACAAGATGCAAACCATGAGCAGGCTCGCATTGCCGATCTCAAAGAACTGTTCGAAAACCTTCTGGCGCTGCCGCCAGGCCTGGGGTGCGGCCAGGAGCGTTCGCCAGAACAATACTATCATCTCGCCGATATTTTGAAACATGAGCTCTTGCCCGGGTTATTGTGCCTCGCCCGCCGATTCGATCCTCAGCCCGCCCCCTGACTGGTTGAGGCGGTCTCGAACGCGCGCGCAGGAGTATTGTTATCCAAAAGACCCGGCTTGCGCAATCTCTATGCAACCGGATCGGGCATTTCCGCAAGCCTACACCGGCAGGGGCGGATTCCAGCCGCTGGGACTGGGGGCGGTCCGCCGCTCACTTAATTTCAAGCTGCGCGAACGGGTTGTTCGCGAATCCGCTGGCATTCGTATCCGCGCTTTGCGGCCTTGGCATCCGGCTGATGGGTACTGGGCTTGAATAAACCGGTGGTTGGTCGACCGCCGCAGGTTCCGATGCCATTCCGGCGTCAGGGGGCGATTCCTCCGGCTGAAGCAGGGGCTCGGGGGCGACCTCGGGTTGGTGGGGATTCTTGGCCCTTTGGCTGCGGGGCAGGGGGGTGATCATGACGTTGATTCCCTTGCCGACGAGCTTAGGTTCAAAGTCCGGATGGCCGAAAGGGGCGACCTGCGCGAGGAATTTCTGCACCACCTGGAAACCGAACTCCGTGTGTGCCATCTCGCGTCCACGGAACTTCAAAGTGACCTTGATCTTCATATCCTCGCAAAGAAACCCGATGGCGTGCTCGGTTTTCACCCCAAGGTCATGGGGGTCGATCTTGGCACTTAACTGGATCTCCTTGACCCGGTTGGCGTGCTGGTGCTTCTTGGATTCTTTCTCACGCTTGGCCTGTTCGTAGCGGAATTTCCCAAAGTCTACGAGGCGACAGACGGGAGGGGAGGCGTTGGGCGCGATTTCGACCAAATCCACCCCTTTGGCTCGAGCGAGGTTCAGAGCATCCCCCAGGTTCATGATGCCGAGTTGTTTGCCTTCGTCCCCGATGACGCGCACTTCACGGGCGCGAATCTTGCCGTTCACCCTGACAAACGGAACCAAGGAAGAAGGAGTACGTGAAGGAAAAGGGCGACTCAAGACACCCTCGTCGGTTGAAGCTTATTCATGCATTAACACAAGTCCAACATACGGGCACAGCCTGCCTACGCACCTGTGCTCACTTTTCCTGCATACTACAAAACGGGCCCGGATGCAAGCAAATTATGCAAGCTGCTGGATCTTTCCTTTCGGGCAGCGCATGGGGCGGATCCTCGGCTGGGGAAGGCGCACGCCAACACCACGACACGCTAAGTTGGGCTGAGGCAGGCGGGAGGAATATGGCTGAGCGGGACCGGGAGAGAAGGCTGGCTCATGAGGGGGGGAGCCTGTCAGACCACCACAATAAAAGAGCCGGGTACAAAGTCATACCCGGCTTGACGATGGCGTCTCCAACCTGGTTGGAGACGGTGCGTTACTTATTCGTGGTCCCAGTGCTCGCCGGAGCATTCGTGCTCGGCGGAGTTTGGGTTCCGGAGTCATTGTTACAGCCAGTGAGCAGAGCGCCCACAACGAGACCCAGCAATACGATCAGAGTATATGTCCTTTTCATAGGTGACTCTAGCTTTTCTCAAATTGGCGCAAAGCACAAGGAGAATCTGCGTTCAACCCGAGGCAACTATCGTGCCCGCACCACCACCGTCGCCGGCGCCAGTTCATCAGCCTCGGCTTTGAGAGTTATCTTGCCGGGCACGCCCGTCGGCCGGAGGATTACGAGGCAGCGGCCCTGGAAGGTCTTTCGTTCCGGCGCGTGGAAACTGGCGGGGTCGCAAGGATTGCCGTTCCCCGTGGCCGCCAGTTCCCCTTGGCCAGTGGTGGTAAAGCGCACGGTAACTTCCGGGGTGGAAGTAAGTTGACCCGCGGCGTCGATCACCTCGACAGTGAGGTAGGCCAAGTCGTTTCGGTCAGCCCGAATGTCAGCCCGGTCGAGCACCAGACGCAGCTTCTTGGCTGGTCCGGCCGAGTGCAGTGTGGTGCTGGCCACCTCTTTGCCGTCCACCAGGCCGATCGCGCGGAGTGTGCCCAGCGCGTACGGGACTTCAAACCGGGCGGTGAGGCGGGTGCTTGCAGAAACCAGTTTCTCCTCCACCTTCTTGCCGTTGAGTTCAAGCCGCACCTTTTCGCAACGAGAATAGACCGCGACTTTCATGGGGTGGCCTTTTTCGACCGGCCAAGCCCAGGTTGGCTGTTCGTCAGGCCAGCCCCAGGCGCTGACCTTCTCGCTACGCCCCGGCAGCAACGGGACCTGTACGGCCATTTCGATCTGGCTGCGGCCCCAGACCACGTCGCGGTAATAGGATTGCGGCTTCTTGAACCCGCACAGGTCGAGGTCGCCACAAAAGGCATTAAACCAGGGCCACGGCATGAGCTGTGGGTTCTTTTCGTTGTCCAGCACCGTGTGGCCGATGCCCGCCTCGCCCAAGTAGTCCAGGGCGGTCCAAACAAAGTCACCAATGACGTAGGGATGGGATTCCACTTTGGTCCAACCGTTGAGCGCATCGCTTGGGAATGACTCGGTGCAGACCATTACTCGGTTGGGGTTGCGCGCATGGTCAGACTCGTATTTCTCCGGCAGGTAGTTATAGCCGCCGACGTCCAGGTTTTGAAAGGCGGGGTCCGACATCCGGTCCCATTGCTGCCCGGGCCAATCCCAAGTATCGCAGATGGCGGCGGTGACCGGGCGGGTGGCATCGATGGCATGGACGAGGTCACGCAGTCGCCCGGCGAGCTCCGGCCGAGTGAATCGCTCATGGATTTCGTTGCCGATAGACCAGAGGATAACGGAAGGATGGTTCCGGTCCCGCCGAACCATCGAGGCGAGGTCGCGCTCGGCCCATGCCGCGAAAAAGCGATGGTAATCTTGCGGGTTCTTTTCCACCTCCCATTGGTCGAAGGCTTCATCGATGACTAGCACCCCCAAGCGGTCGCAGGCATCAAGGAATGCCGGAGAGGGTGGGTTGTGGCTGGTGCGAATGGCGCTGAAGCCGTTGGCCTTGAGGAGTTCGACCCGGCGTTCCTCAGCGCGGTCGATCGCTGCGGAACCCAGCGGACCGTTGTCGTGATGAACGCAACCGCCTTTGAGCTTCAACCTCTCGCCGTTCAAGCGGAAACCGTTGGCCGCATCCACTTCGATGCGGCGGACGCCGAAGGCCACATCGGCGCGATCCGTGCTCTTGCCATCGACTACGACTTCCACCTCAGCACGATAAAGCGACGGCGTTTGCAAACCCCACAGTTTTGGCGATGCGATTTGGAAGGTATGCTCGACGGTGTTGCTGCTGCCGGCTGGGAGTCGTACTGCCGATTCTACGGTCTGGATGGTCTTGCCGCTCGGGGCGCGCAGTCGGGTACGAAGGACGAAGGCGGCATCAGTGGCGCGTCCATTCTCGATAGTCGTCGCGACGACCGCTGAGGCCAGTTCCGGGGAGACCTTCGGGGTGGTGACCGCGATTCCCCAGAGCTCCACATGGAGTGGGTCGGTGACCGTGATCCATACGTGCCGGTATAAGCCCGAACCGGAGTACCAACGGCTGTTCTTGCCCTCGTTACGAACACGGACGGAGAGCACGTTCTCTTGGCCGGCGGACTTAAGATGGGGGGTCAGATCGTAGCTGAAACCGGTGTAGCCATAAGGGTGATTGCCGAGGTGCTGGCCGTTGACCCAGACGTCGGAGTCCATATAAACCCCGTCGAACCGGACCGAAACGGTCTTTCCGGCATCCACCGGGTGCAAGCGGAAATGGCGTCGATACCATCCGGTACCGCCGACGACATGGCCGGTGGAAGCCCCCCCCTGGCTGGCGCTGGGGTCGAACGGGCCGATCCGAGCGATGGGCACACCCGCCGCATAGATACCCCCGTTGCCGGTGCCATCGAACACCCGGACTGCCACCACGTCGGTCCCGTCGCCATGGGCCACGCCCGCCGGGACGCGGTAGCACCGCTCCTGGTCCCAGGCGCTGTGGAAATTGGGTGGAAACGAACCCATCCCGCCGATGCGGACACCGTTGAGATAGGTCTCATCGACATCATCGATCTTGCCCAGCAAGAGATCCACCTCCTTGCCTTCAACTTCCCGGGGCAGGACGATATGTCGCCGGAACCAACCATAAACATTGTCCTCGGTGTAATTGGAATGATGTTCCCAAGTGTCCGGCAAGACCACTTCCTCCCAATCGGCATCCTTGAGCCCGGGGCTTTTCCAGGCCGGATCGTCGCCTTTGCGGAACCGCCATTTGCCCTCGACGACCGGTATGGCGGGGAGCGTACGGCCCGACGGCTCCAGGTCTTCGATGCTCCAATCGTGCGGGGCACTTACGCTACGCCAGGCGCCGTCATCGAACTCGGGCCGTTCCGCCCCAGGGGCGTCCTGGTGCAGAAAACGCCAATCTTCGTCCAGGCTCCGCTCGCGTGAGCCAATGGCGGGATCAGGCGCCGCCAGGACCGTCAGCGTGAGACTCAAGGAGGCTAGGCCCAACCGGGCACTACCTCGGAACCAGGTTTGGATCATGCTCAAGCGCCTTTCTTTCCCTTGCGCGCGGTCGGTGCGGGTTGGCCATCGACGCCACCGGGCGGCTGTTCGTTGGCATACTGGTCGTCGTCTTTGACTTCTTTCTTGAGCCGATAGAGTTCGGTCTTGAGGCGGGCGACCATTTCCTTTTGGGCCGGATCGTTGTAGAGATTGTGCAACTCATCAGGGTCTTTCGCGAGATCATAGAACTCCCACTGGTCCTTCTTCCAGAAATAGATGAGCTTGTGGGTGGTGGTGCGGACCCCGTAATGCGCGCGGGTATTATGGTCGCCCGGATCGTGGTAGTACCGATAATAGTAACTGGTTCGCCAATCGGGTGGGGCCTCCCCTTTGATCAGCGGCACCAGGCTCTGGCCTTGCATGTCGGCGGGGATTTTGAGGCCAGCGAGGTCCATAAACGTGGGCGCAAAATCGGGGTTGATGGCCATGGCTTTTTGCACCGAACCTGGCTTGGCTACTCCCGGCCAACGGACCATGAACGGCATGATGATGGAGGCCTCATACATGAACCGTTTGTCATATAAGCCGTGGTCGCCGAGGAAAAACCCCTGGTCGCTGGTGTAAATGACCACGGTGTTGCTCAGGCCGTTTTTATCCAGCCAATCCAATAACCGGCCCACGTTGTCGTCGATGGATTGAACGCAGGCCAGGTAATCCTGGAGGTAACGTTGGTATTTCCAGGCGTTGAGGGCCTCCCCCGTGAGCGTTTGTTTTTGGCCGTTGATGAGAATTTCGACCTCAGTGGGTTTGACCCCCAACCACTGGTTGCGGGCGGGGCCGGTCAGGTCGGCGGGCGGTTCCAATTTCAGGTCGCGCCGGGTGAGATCCTGGAAGACCTTTTGCTCGCATTCGCGGATGGCGTCGGTGCGCGTCGAGTAGTCATCCCGGAGGGTGGTGGGTTCGGGAATGACGCGGTTGGCGAACATCGCGCGATGGATCGCGTCGGGTTCCCATGGACGATGCGGCGCCTTGTGGTGGCACATGAGGAAGAAGGGCTTATCCTTGGGCCGGTTCTTCAGGAAATCAATCGCCAGATCGGTGATGATGTCGGTCACATAACCCTTCACCACCTTGCGCCCGTCCGGAGTCAGAAACGCGGGGTCAACGTAGGCGCCCTGGCCGGGGAGGATGCTCCACTCGTCAAAACCAGTGGGGTCGCTGCCCAGGTGCCATTTGCCGAGCATGCCGGTGTGGTAGCCTGCGGCTTGAAGGTATTTCGCCACCGTTGGCTGCGTACCATCGAACCGATTGAACGTGGGGACGCCGTTGAGGTGGCTGTATTTGCCGGTGAGGATGGTGGCCCGGCTGGGACTGCAGATGGAGTTGACGCAAAAGCAACTGTCAAAGCGCACCCCGGCATTGGCGATTCGATCCAGGTTTGGGGTGCGGTTGACGCGGCTGCCGTAAGCACTGATGGCATGAGCCGCGTGGTCATCACTCATGATGAACAGGATATTCGGACGGCCATCTGCCGCTGGGAGATGTAGGGCTGACACCATGGCCAGGGCGGCCACAACGAGGCTTTCGAGAGTCTTCATGCAAACGATTTTGCTCGGTGCCGGCATTACTGCAACCAAAAAGCGATTTCGGGCGCGTCGTGGAGCGCGCGCGGACCCCAAATATACCGGTACAATCGCTTGCTTTGTCGCGCCGATACCATTAGAGTGACTGTGCATTTAGCCAACTTGCCAATTTAGAGGCAGGAAGATCCTCAATGAATTTTCTTCAGTGATGATTTGAAACCCGAGCGTCGGGAACACCTTGGAAAAGCAGTCGACTAATTCAAAGCATCATTATGAGTACAAAACTATACGTCGGCAATCTCCCCTTTGACGTTACCGAAGCCGACCTGAGGACCCTGCTATCCGAGCATGGACCGGTTGAAGAGATCGCCGTGGTTATGGATAAAGTGACTGGCAAGGCGCGGGGTTTCGCGTTCGCCACCATGAACACCCAGGAAGCTGCCAATGCGGCCATCCAGGGCTTGAACGGCAGAGACTGGAAAGGCCGCGCGTTGACGGTGAACGAAGCTCGTCCCCGCGAAGACCGGTCGGGTGGTGGCGGCTACGGTGGCGGGCGCTCGCGCTCTTAAGTTTAGCCTATGCCTTTCCGCGTCTTTGGCCTTAACGCCAATATTCTCAAAGCCGTCCAGGAGGCCGGCTACACCGAACCCACACCCATCCAGTCGGCGGCTATCCCCCTGATTACCGCCGGGCACGATCTCATCGGCGTCGCCCAAACCGGCACCGGCAAGACCGCTGCCTTCGTCTTGCCGATCCTCGGCAAGCTGGCGGGGCTCAGTCCCCATCCCGGCTCGCGGGCAATTCGCGTTTTGATTGTGGCGCCGACCCGCGAGTTGGTGGCGCAGATCGAGGAGAACGTTCGCGCTTACGCTCGACACCTGTCCCTGCGTGCTGCCACCGTCTATGGCGGCGTGGGCGAACGGCCCCAAATCGAGGCGCTTCGCTCCGGCGTGGACCTCGTGGTGGCGACCCCTGGCCGACTGCTCGATCTCATGGGCCGGCGGCTCTGCGACTTTTCCCGATTGGAATTCCTGGTCCTCGATGAAGCCGACCGAATGCTCGACATGGGCTTCCTGCCGGACATCCGGCGCATCGTCAAGGCCTTGCCTCAAAAACGGCAGACCCTCCTCTTTTCCGCCACGCTTTCTCGCGAGATCGAAGCAATCACGCGTGAGTTCCTGCGCTCGCCCAAAACCATTCAGATCGGGCGCCGGGCCAGCCCCGCCGAAACCGTCACGCAATTCGTGTACGAAGTTCCCAAACACCTGAAGCCTGCGTTGCTGGCGCACTTAATGCGCGACCCAAGCCTCAACATGGTATTGGTCTTCTCGCGCATGAAACATGGCGCCGACCGGGTTGCGCGCAACCTTGAGTCCCACGGAATCCGGACAGCCACGCTCCACTCCAACCGCTCGCAGAATCAGCGGTTGCGGGCCTTGAAGGACTTCAAGTCCGGCGCGGTTCGCGTACTCGTGGCCACCGACATCGCCGCCCGCGGCATCGATGTGGACGGCATTTCCCATGTGGTCAACTACGACTTCCCGATGCATTCGGAGGATTACGTCCACCGCATCGGACGGACGGGCCGTGCCCATGCCGTGGGCGACGCCATCAGTTTCGTCACCCCTGAAGATCTGAGTGCCTTGCGATCGCTCGAGCGCTTCATCGGCCGTGGAATCGTTCGCAAACGTTGCGAGGGGTTCAATTACTCGGTCGGCTCTCCGGCGGGTACGCCAGGGGATCAACGCGGGCGGCAGGCCGTTCAGGATCGGCCTCATTCCAGACCGGCCGTGGGACGTTCGCGCGACGATAGTTCCGCCCATCGCCGCTCCAACCCAGCCTCCGTCGGCCGCGGAGATCGCTGGCGGCGGTGAGTGGTTCGAATTATCCGTTAGTTGTTTGCGGAGTACGCGACCACGGGGTATGGTGTAGCAATCCCCGGGGAAACCGTTAATGCCGTGGATGAGTAAACCGTCAAACGAAAGAACAAAATCATGGGCGACAAGTCCCCAAAGTCAAAGAACAAACAGACCTCCCAAAAGCAGACCAAGACCAATACCGTGGTGCAGAAGAAGCAGCAGGCCGTCGCTGCCAAGCAGGTAGCCACCAAGAAGAAGTAATCACCGTGTGGACCGGCCAGCGGCGATGCGAACAGCGATCGCCCTGGCCGTTTGACTCCAACCGACGTCCGTGGGTGCGTCGCCGCTCGGGTCAGCAGTAAATTCCACCACTCCGCAGCCCGGGTGGACCCGTGGAAACCGAGACCTAGGCGCTATGGTCCTTACACCGCGAATGGTCGCCGTGCGGTGATTAGCTGTTGCTAAATACCACAACGATACCTGGGCTGTCCCCCTTCAGGGACTGGAAATCCGCCAGCGATAACGCAATGGCGGTTGCAGCTATTGGTCCCATGTTGGAACCCGGGCGGTTCCACCGTCACAGCAGAATTGTCAAAACCGAGGTCGAACCCGATCAAAGTAAATGATCACGGCTGCGACGAGGAAACTCATCAGCAAGCCCACCGCCAGCACACCAGCCACAACTTTTATCTTCCTACGCCGGTCAAAAGGGTCGCGAGTCATGTTCGGTTACCCGCTAAGCCTTCAACCAGTGTTGAGGCCGCTTACGGTTCTTGCCCGATGGCCGTACCAGTTCGACGAATTCGGGCATATCGAAGCTCATTTTTCCCTCGATGATCTCCAACAAGGCAATGTCCGCCACGCCGAGTTTATCGGCATCCGCCACCATGGGCCGGTTTTTGCCGCCGCCGCCGGAGTTCAACTGGCGAACGCGCCGTGAGACCATATTCACCAGGACGTGGGGGTTGAGGACGATATCGAGGGCTTTTTTGACGAGAATAGCATTCATGTGTTTTGGTAAGATGTGAACCTGGGGAACTGTCTCCCTTGAAAACAGAGTTTTACGCGCCATGGGCTACCGCTGGGGGTGGCGCTTGCGGAGGGGGGCGGAACCGTTGGAACGTGAGGTGCGGCTCGGTTTCATCCCTGCAAGTGTCTGCGAGTGGCTCAATTTGGCCCGCATCGAGATATTGGCGTTGAGTGCCCGTGAGATCGGGCAATTCGCCTTGGCTCGCAAAGCTGCATCGACAAAGTCGCTTTCGGCTATCTTGGGCACTGTGGCGACCACATCCAGATGAACCTGGGTCAGTGTCCATCCGCCGGTGAGGTTTTCCATGGTGACCGTCGCGCTGGTATCGATTTGGCTTGGACTGTAGCCCGCCGCTCCGATTTCATTGGCCAGAGTCAACGAGAAGCTCCCCGCGTGAGCGCACGCGACCAATTCCGTGGGATTCGTTCCCGGTCTTTTGATGTCTCCGGCGGTGGCGAATAGGGCCATTTTCAGCCCACCACTCGGCGTGCTCACGGCGCCCTTGCCGCGTCGGCGTGTCCCCAACCAAAGGACGGAAGCCTTCCGAGTATATGGTTTCATCACCCCTATAGCTTGGCGGGATCACGGCACGCGCGCCAATACTTAGAAAGTGGCTTGGCGATAGCTTTAGACTATTGACCGGTTGCTAACGCGACTGAACCTGCTAAGCTTCCCTACACGTTATGGAACTGCGTCACCTGCGTTATTTTGTAGCCGTGGCGGAAGATCTGAACTTCACCAAGGCGGCGGCCAAGCTGCATCTGGCCCAGCCTTCGCTCACCCGTCAGGTTCATAATCTGGAAGAGGAGATCGGGGTGCGCCTGCTCAATCGGACCAAGAGCCAAGTGGCTTTGACCGAGGAAGGCCGGGCCTTCTTGAGCGATGCGCGGCGCATTCTGGCCTTGGCGACGGAGAGCATTCGCGCCGTCCAGCGTTTGAGCCGGGGGGAAACGGGCCAGTTGAATATCGCCTACCTGTCCAATTTCGATTTCGAGCTTCTTCCCGAAACGCTCGCCGCCTTCCGCCTGGCGTTTCCCCACATCGCGCTGAACCTTTTCGATATGACCCCGGCGGAGCAACTCCGCGCTTTGGAAGCAGGGAAGATCAACCTGGGTTTTGTGGGGCTGCCCCCGCCAGCACCCATTGCCGGCCTGCTCTGGGAGAGCATCGCCTGGCATAGAACTGTCGTGGTGCTGCCGGCGAAACATCCGTTGGCCCGCAAGCGCCAAGTCAAACTCAATGAACTGGAGAGCCTGTTCTTTGTCGGTATGTCCGAGAAGACCCATCCCGGGTTTCGCGACTGGCTCAACCGAACCTGCCAACAGGCGGGCTTCATTCCGAGGGTGTTGCAAGATGCCGAGTTGGAGCCCGCCCTGATGATCTTCGTCGCCGAGGGCCTGGGTGTGACTCTCGCGCGCGAGCCGATCAAGAAACTGCCGCATCCCGGGGTCGCTTTCCGTCCGCTGGATCCCCCGGTTAAGAGCGAGTACTGCATCGCCTGGAACCGGAACAACGATTCGCGAGCCCTGCAGGAATATATCCAGATCGTCAAAGGCCTGGCGGCGCGGGGCCGCTGACTTGGGGTCAACCCGCTGCCGCCTCCACAAAGGCCTGGAGGTTTTCCGTGGTCACGCTGGGCGGCATGCCGCCGGCGCAGGAGAGGATGAGCCGGGAGCGATCCTTAGCTTCGGCCAGCAACCGGCGCACCGCCGCGCGCACTTCCTCGGGAGTTCCTTTCGCCAGCACATCGCGCGGAGGGACATTGCCTAACAGGGCCATTCGATTCCCTGACAGCGCACGCAATTCGGTGAGTGTATTGTAAACTCCGGGGTTGTACAAGTTCACCCCCATCTCCGGATAGTAACGAATCGACTTGGCGCACTCGGCGTCATTGTGAAAAAACTTGACGGAAACCTCCACGTCATAGAGCTGGCGAAAATAGGGAAGACCGAATTCCTTGAAATCTGCCCCGCCCACGAATCCGACGATGTCGTCGAGCATCATGATTCCGTCAATGCTCGCAAAGGTGTCTCGTTGGAGTTGATGCCATTGCTTGAGAAAGCCCGTGATCAGGCGGAGTAGCTTGTGGGCCCTCTCCGGGTCGGTCTTGAGCAACATGAGAAACTCAGTCATGCCCATTAGAAACGTGGCGATATTCAGCGGGCCGCGGGAAACGGAGAACCGAATGCGATGACCCAACGCTTCGATGCGTGGGCGAGTGCTGCGCAGCCGGTTGAGCATGAACGGCAGCAACCCGTCGGTGGCCGGGTTGGGGGTTTCCAGATCGTCGATCTGGAGCGGGTCGCGGATCACCTTTTCGGCGAAGGGAAACTCGTTCCCGTGAAAGACGCACTTGGCTCCAAACGCCGACGGCTCCGTACACATGCCGAACTCGGACCAGAATCCGGGCAAAAACATCACCTCGGGAAAAGTCTCGATGGCTTTGTGGTTGGCTTCGAACCACACACCTTCATTGGTGAAGTAATCCAGGATGTTCCGGCCAAACCAATTCGGCAGCCAGGGACAATCAATGATGAACCCGATGGGGGGACGATCGAATGACTTGCCGCGAACGACATCCAGCAGTTGATTCCAGTGATAGTCAGTCATGTTGAGCCTGTTTGCGTTCGTTCTTGGTAGTGGTTTTTCCGCTCGGACGCAACTGAATCTGTGAGTTCATCGGGCGCGGGTCGGCCCGCCTGGCCCCCTCCCGCCGTGCAGGTTCCGTTTTGCAACCCGGGAGCTAGTCACACGCCCACGGCGTTCTTTTGCGGACGCTGCGTAAACGCTGGTAGTGGGATCCCCCCTTGCTTCGCCCGTCGAGGTGCATCCCTCAGGTCCCGTTCCCGGTCTGCGGAGGGACCACCGGTTGGCGTTTGGCCGATCGGATCACTTCCTGGCGTCGCAGGATGTCCAGACGATCTTTCTCCGAGGTTGCGGGTTGATTGAGTTCCAGCATCAGACCTGCCATCTCCCGATCGAGGGCCTGATTGCGCAAGGTTTTCGTCACATCCGAAAGCTGTTGGGCCGGGTTGGGAACGGGACGTGGGTCCGTGACCGCCTCGGTCACCAGGCTGCGCAACTCGGCCCGCGTCAACTCCGCCACAAAGGCCGAGAGACTGGTCCAGGTCTGCTGGTGGTGTGCCTGGATTCGCCGTTGGACAATCTCGCGGGCCATTGGGTGCTGTATCCACTCTGGTTTCAGATAGGCCGACGCCCAGGCAGCGAGGTCGTCGTTCGCCAGTAGCAGCCTGAGCAACCAGTATTCCTGGGGGCTGGGGCGTTGGGCCGGAACCGCATCCTCAAAAGATTCATCGGTGTCTGCGGGCGCCAGGTCTGGTTGTCCTTGGGCGAGTTTGTTGAATTCCACGCGGACCGCTTCCGGTGCCACACCCAGGCGTAGCGCAGTTTTCTGGGCATATTTATCTATGATCACGCTGTTGGCCGTCTTGTGAACCGCTTCCGACATAGCGGCGAGCACCGCCAGCCGCCCTCTATCCGTGGTCACTTCGTTCGTGGCGCAGAGGCGGTTGAGGTAGTAATCGAAGAAACCCTCAGCCTTTTGCACCAGTTCCTTGAAGGCATTCCCCCCTGAGGCCTTGATGAAACTATCCGGGTCGTGCGGCTTGGGGAGGGTCACCACGCGCACCGCCAGACCTGAGCCGAGCAGATGGTCCAAGGACCGCACCGCGGCATTCTGACCAGCGGTGTCAGAATCGAAACAGAGCACCACCTCCTTGACGTACCGTTTCAGGATGCGCGCATGGTCGGCGGTGAATGCGGTCCCTTGAGGGGCCACTATATTCTGAACCCCCGCCATGAAACAGGCTATCAGGTCGATCTGTCCCTCGCAGACGATGGCGCAGTCGGCTTCTAAGAGCGCTCGTTTGGATTTGTCCAAGCCGAAAAACACCTTGCTCTTGGTGAAAATCGGAGTTTCAGGGGAGTTGACATATTTGGCCGTCTTCTTCTCATCACCGCGGAGCACCCGGCCGCTAAACCCGACCACCCGGCCCTGGTCGTCAGCAATTGGGAACATCAGCCGGCCACGGAAGCGGTCGTAATAGCGCCCCGTTTCCTCCTTATGGAGGATCAACCCCGCCGTTTCCACGAGCGTCAGTTCGTGCCCCTTGCTCTTGGCCCAATTGACGGTGTCATCCCATGCTTCGGGGGCCGCGCCTAGGCGGAAGAGTTTGACCGCCTCCGCCGAGACCCCCCGTTTGGCCAGATAATCACGGGCCACCTGGCCCGCCGCCTCGTTGGCGAGCGCATTCTGCCAGCGTTGCGTGATCTGCTCGTGGATCTCCAGCAACTTGTCCTTCAGGTGCCGGGCTTGCTGTTGAACCGGGTTCTTGTCGAACTCGAGTGGAATGTGCGCCCGCTCCGCCAGCCGCCGAACCGCTTCCGGAAAATCCAGGTTCTCATAGTCCTGCACGAATCGGAAGACGTCGCCTCCCTTGTGACAACCAAAACAGTGGAAGGTCTGGCGGTGAGGGTTGACGTTAAAGCTGGGCGACTTTTCCCGATGAAAGGGACACAGGGCCACAAAATTGGCCCCGGCTCGCTTCAGCGGCAGATAGGAGCCCACCACGTCCACGATGTCGCTGGCAGCGCGAACTTGCTCAAGATTCTCCTGCGAAAACATGCCGCCCATAGCTTAATTCGTCAAAAAAAGTGGCCGCCGCCGCCGCGTTCGATGGCGGCGCACCCACATCCACTGAAGCCTAACAGAAGGGCCGGCCCGGTTCAATGTTCCAGTCCGGGTATTCATGGAAGTCACCGCCCGGCCCCGGGGTCGAAGACGCGGCTGGTGAGACTTGAGCCCGATTCCGGTGTTTTCTGATTTGTTACCGATCTCGAAACCTGCTTTAATAGCCGGACATGAAGAAGCGTCAGGCAGTGATTCGTCGCGAAACCAAAGAAACCCGGATACGGGTGCGGCTGAACCTGGACGGATCCGGCAAGTCGGCCATTCTCACTGGGATCCCGTTTTTTGACCACATGCTGACCCTTTTTGCCAAACACGGTGTGCTCGACTTGGAGTTGGAATGCCGCGGAGACCTGGAGGTGGACGCGCACCACACGGTCGAGGACTGCGGGCTCGCGCTGGGGCAGGCTTTCGTGCGCGCGCTCGGAGACAAATCAGGGATCCGGCGGTATGGGACGGGGTTCGACCCTCGAAACCCTGGTTGTGGAGAGGCCTACGTCCCCATGGACGAATGCCTGGCGCGGTGCGTGATCGACTTCAGCGGACGTTCCTTCCTGGTGTGGCGGGGATTGAACGATCTGGCCCACCGTTCGATCAGCAAAGCTGAGCAACGGCAGGATATGTCCTCGGCCTTTCGGTTCGGCCTGGCCCGCGAGTTTTTCCAGGCTTTTGCCAACGAGGCCCGGTGTAACCTGCATCTGGAGCTGTTGTATGGTGACGAGCCCCATCACATCGCCGAGGCCTTGTTCAAGGCCTTCGCGAAGGCCATCGATTTTGCTTGTCAGCGGGACCCACGGATTGTCGGTCAGCTTCCTTCGACCAAAGGAAAACTGTGAGCGGGGTTGAATAGCCATCGCATGCCAGCCGTCGAACCGATGACTGAAAAAGATCATTCCTCGACTGAGGATCCGGCGCTCGTAAAAGCGGCGCAGCGGGGTGACATGACTGCCTTTGAGGAGTTGGTTGCCCGGCATCGCGACAAGGTGTTCGCCCGGGCCTTCAGTATGGTGAGGAATGAGGAAGAAGCGGTTGATCTTTCTCAAGAGGCGTGGGTGAAAGGCTGGCAACGGCTGCCCCAATTCCTCGGTGAGTCCAGTTTCGGGACGTGGATTACACGGATTATCATTAACCTGTGCTTGGACCACTTGAGGAAACAGAAGCGGCAGCGGGTCGAGTCCATCGAGGCCATGGACGAGGAGTCCGGCGGGGTGGAGCGGCAGATGCCGGTGGTGACCCCGAACCCGACGGCCAACCTGGAACGTCAGGAGTTACGCAAACGGATTGACCAGGCGCTGGGCCAGTTGTCTTACGAACATCGCACCGTCCTGGTGCTCCACGAATTTGAAGAGATGGAATACAAAGAAATCGCCAAAACCATGGGTTGCTCAATCGGCACCGTGATGTCCCGGCTGTTTTATGCCCGCCGAAAAATGGCCGCCTTGCTGGCCAGCTTTAGGCGGCAGGATTTGACATGATCGACAACGAACTCATTTGAAATTGCAGGCTCACCTCGATGGGGAACTCTCCCCGGCCGAGGCCCGGCAGGTCGAGGAACGACTGGCCTCGGACCCTCAGGCGCGAGCTCTGTTCGCCGAATTGGCGGCTATGGCCTCCGTCTTGGCTGAATTTGAAACCGAAGTTTGCCTGCCGGAGTCGAGGGAGTTTTTCTGGTCGAAGGTGGAGCGCGAAATCCGCCGCGAGTCGAGCCGTCCGCAGGTCGCCCCCCGGCCTCCGTTTTGGGCCGGTTGGCGCCGGTGGTTGGTGCCCGCTGGGGCCGTCGCCACGGTCGCCCTATCCGCGCTTCTGGCCACCCGCCCGGGCTTGTTGCCGGCCGTGCAGGCCGACATTGCCGACCCCGGGGCTTTCACCTACCGCGACTTCGCCGCGCGCACCACCTTGGTTTGGCTCTCCTACCCTGCCGAAAATGAGTTTGCCGATAACGACCCAGCGGATACAATGGATTAGTTAATGAGAAGTAAACTGATGTTTGTGAATCCGGCGGCTTGCGCGGTGTTAGGGCTGATTTGCCTGGTGCTGGGTGCAGAGCGGCTAGCGGCCGCCGACACCGATGCCAAGCTGAAGCTCGAGGCTCAACTCATTTGGGGGACCAACGACCACCAATCCCCGGACCCGACACATAAGCCGGTGGATGCCGACAGCCTCAAGAAACTGCAGGGTCTGCCCCTGAAATGGACCAACTATTTTGTCGTCAACCGTAAAGTCATTGAGGTCAGCACTACCGCTCCGCTCAAAACGGCGTTGAGCGAGAAGTGTGAAATTGAGGTCAAGAATCTCGGTAACGCCACCGTCGAGGTGGCGTATTTCGGCAAGCGCGAACGGGTAGTTAAGCAGGCCCTTCCCAAGGGAGAGACGCTGGTGCTGGGTGGCAACGCGCCTAACTCCACCGCTTGGCTGGTAGTCTTGAAACGGCTCGAATAGACAGTGCCGGGGAAGGGACATCGGGCTGAACGCCCCCGATGATACGAATCCAAGCGAAGCACAAACGTTCGACCTACGTCGGATGCTACTCAAGATCGTCAGCCCACAACTCAGATGGAGTTGTGGGCTACCCGCAGCGGACATGCAGGGTGGGCGTCTGGCGCCAACCCCGGGGATCCAGGAGTGGGGAGACCCTTCTTATTGGCCCACGGTAGCCAGTTCCTGGTTCGTCGCAACGTTGACGATCTTGAATTGTTCGGCGTGCAGCGCGGGATCGGCGCGGAACGAGAGCTTCCCGAAATAGCGTTTCTCGATCTCGATGAGGTGCTTTTCATCCTCGGTGCGCAGGCGATCGAGAATGGTGGGATGAACTACAATCCGGAGTTGGAAATCTGACTCATCCCGCGAGCGTTTCTTGAGGATTTCGCTGAGCTTCCGCTGAATTTCAACACTCATCGTGAGGGCGCTCTTGACCTTGCCCCGGCCTTTGCAATACGGGCAGTCGTCATAAACGGCGGCGTTGACGCTTTCGGAGTGGCGCTGGCGGGTCATCTCCATGAGGCCAAGCTGGGAGATGGGCAAGATATGGGTCTTGGCTTTATCCCGTCGCAGGCCGTCTTTCATGCGCTGATAGACCTGTTGCTGGTCGCGCCGCGATTTCATATCGATGAAATCCAGCACGATGAGGCCGCCCATATTCCGCAGCCGCAATTGGCGGGCGATTTCATCGGCCGACTCCAGGTTGACCTTCAGGATCGAAGTTTCCTGATCCTTGCCGCCTTTGTGGCGTCCCGTGTTGACATCGATGGCGACCAAGGCTTCCGTTTCGTCGACGACGAGATAACCGCCGCTCTTGAGATGGACCTGCCGGGAGAAGGCGTTCTCCAATTGGCGAGTGATGTTGAAGCGGTCGAAGATCGGCTGGGCCTCGTTGTAGAGTTTCACCTTGTCGGCGGCGCGTTTGGCTTTGATCTTGAGCATCATGTCGCGCATACGCTCGTAGGCCTTGGCGTTATCAACGACGATGCGCTCGACGTCCTCGGTCAGGAAATCGCGGACAGTTCGTTCGATCAAGTCCGGCTCCTGAAAGACACAGGTGGCAGGGGGTTGCTTCTTGATGCGTTCCTGGATCTGTGCCCATTCCTCGAGCAGCAGGGCCATATCCCGGACGAAATATCTTTCCTGCTGGTCTTCGCCGACGGTCCGCATGATGACACCCATGCCCTCGGGAATGCTCAGCTTGCGCAGGATGCGTTTTAAGCGTTGGCGTTCCTCCGGTTTTTCGATCTTGCGCGAAATGCCGCTCTGGTCGGAATTGGGCAGCAGCACCAGATAGCGGCCGGGCAGTACGAGGTTGGTCGTGACCCGGGGACCTTTGGTGCCGATGGGGCCTTTGGTGACCTGCACGATGATCTCGCTGCTGGGGGGGTAGAGGCGCGGGATGTCCTTTTGCGTGATCTTCGGCTTCTCCCGGCGTTTTCCTTCCCGCTCGACGATCTCGACGCCGCTGTCAAACGTGCTAGGTACGATGTCCCAATAATGGAGGAAGGCGTTTTTCTCGAACCCGATGTCGACAAACGCGGCCTTGAGGCCGTCCTCGAGGTTGCGAACCTTGCCCTTGAAGATGCTGCCGACCAGGCGTTCCTCGGTCGTGCGCTCGATATTGAATTCCTCGAGCCGCCCCTCCTCGAGCACGGCCACGCGGGTTTCGAGGCTCTCGGCGTTGATCACCACTTCTTTGTGGATGCGCTTGACCGGCTTGATCAGCCGTTGGACTTTCTTCACCAACGAACTGGCCGCCGAACGGATGGTTTCCAACAGGCCCTTGGATTGTTCCGGAACGGTGACCGGCTCGAAGGGTGCTTCCTCCTCGACCTGCACCGGCGTCTCGAGGTTCGGCTCGCGGAAGTCGCCCTTGACGGTTTCCGAGGGTTCCTGTTTGCCTTCGGCGGGCAGCCCGAAAGCTCGGTTTTCGTCACGCTCGATTTCCTGGGCGTGACGGTGTTCATAGACTTTTTCAGGGGTGGGCGGGCCGCCCACCGCTTCCGCGCGAGCCTGGAGCGCTTCGCGGTCGTTCTTTGGAGGTTGGCTGTGTCCCAGCCCGCCGGTGGGGCGAAAACGCATGTTCCGGCGGCGCCGGGAGAAGTTTCGGTCACTCATAGTTAATAAGCCTTTCGATAGATATACACACTTTGTAACAAGCCCATGGCGATTAACGAGCCGAGCACTGAGGACCCACCATAACTGAGGAGTGGCAGTGGCACGCCCGTCACGGGCATAATGCGGATGTTCATGCCGATATTGATGAAGACATGGCTAAAGAGCAGTGCTACCACCCCCACCGCCAGCAATTTGCCCAAGCGATCGCGCGCCTGGCTGGCGGTTCGGATTCCCGTGAAGAGAACCAAGCCGTAAAGCGTGAGTACAGTCACGCTACCGATGAATCCTTTCTCCTCGGCAATGACGGAGAAAATGAAATCGTTGTGGGCCACGGCACGCGGCAGATAGCCGAGCGCATTCTGGGTCCCGCGTCGCCAGCCTTTGCCCGTGAGGCCACCCGAGCCGACGGAGATCAACGCCTGGCGCACATTGTGCGAATCGTCGAATTGAAGCTTGCGCAGGCGTTCCCGATCTTCTCGCGAGGCCCCTGAGCGTGGGGCGTATTCCCGATCGAAATAGACCATTAACCGGCGCTTTTGATAGTCTTGCAGCTTCACCTGCCAGTTGGGCGGGGCAAACAGGACATCCACCAGGAACAGGGCACCCAAGACCCCCATCGCCCCTACGGATCGGATCAGGTAGCGGCGCGGCGTCCCCGCGACGAACATCATCAGCAACCCGGTTGGCAGCAGGACCAGCGCGGACCCCAAGTCGGGTTCTTTCATGATGAGCAGGAACGGCAGGAGCATCATGCCCACGGGCTTGAAGAAGTTTCCGGGCAGCGCCAATTCGTCCACTGGCCGGCTCAACTGGTGGGCCAGGGCCAGGATGAAGCTGAGTTTGGCGAATTCCGAGGGCTGAAACTGCCAGAATCCGAGGTCGATCCAGCGCATGGCTCCCCAACCTTTGGTGCTGCCGATGCCGGGCACGAGCACCGCGATGAGCGGCAGCAACGAAGCCCAGTAAATGACCATCGCCCAGCGTGAGATGGTCCGGTAATCCAGGAGGGAGAGTCCGGCGGCCGCGCCGGTTCCCACCACGTACCAGAGGATCTGCCGCACCCAGCTCTGGTTATGCCACGCCACCGCCCCGTTGGCTTCGTTCGCCATGCTGGCGCTATAGACGAAGGCCGCCCCCAGCAGCATGAGCCCCGCCAGCGCTGCGACTTGCAGTTTGTCGAAGCGCGACCGTGGCGCGTTGAGAATGCCGGTGCTCAGGTTCATTTTACGGCGGCCACGGACTGGCCTTTGGTGAATCCGCCTTCCAACCGTTGGAGTGTCTGGTAAACCTTCTGCGCTACGGGGGCGCAGGTCTTGCCGCCGGATCCGCCGTTCTCGACCATGACCACCACCGCGTACCGGGGAGTTTCGTAAGGAGCGAACGAGAGGAACCAGGTGATGTGTTCTTGCAGGACACCATGGGCATCCTTCTTTTGCGCGGTGCCGGTTTTCCCGCAGATGCGCAGGCCTTCCACAGCGGCTTCGCGGCCGGTCCCGTCCTTGTCTTCCACGTCTGCCAGCATCGCTTCGCGCAGGATGGAGAGCGTGTGTGGGGAGACCCCCAAGAGGTCCCGCACCTGGCCACCGGGCAAGACGACCGGCGGTTCAGTCGAGAACGGGTCCTGGGTTTGGATGCGGGAAACCAGGCGGGGCCACCAGACCTTACCGCCGTTGGCAATCGCCGAGGCCATCACCGCCATTTGGAGTGGGGTCACGTCCGTGTACCCTTGGCCAATGCAGAGGTTGGCCGTGTCGCCTTCCGACCACCGGGCGCCGACCTGTTGGAGGGTGGGGAAGTTGCCGGCCACTTCCTGACGGGTCACCATGCCCGTCTTTTCCCCCAGGTGCAACTTCTGCCCCACACGGACGATTTTCTCCGGCCCGGTTTTCAAGCCTTGTTTGATGAAGTAAGTATTACACGATATTTTGAGCGCGCGGCGAAAATCATACATCCCTGCAGGAGCTGTGTCCTCGATGGGCTTGCCGCGCCGGGGCTTATAATATCCGGGGTTGTGGATCTCCTCGCTCGGGTCCATGCCATCCTCCAGACAGGCCATCGCGACGACGGTCTTGAAAATGGATCCGGGTTGATAGTTTTCCTGGGTGGCCCGGTTGATCACGGGGCGTAGTTTGAGGTCATCGCGCCGCTCCATTTCACCCTTGGGATACCCCTGGACCGCGTCGTTGGGATTTACCGTGGGGGAGGAGGCCAGGGCCAAGATGTCTCCCGAATTGACGTCCATGACTACGACGGCTCCGAGGGTGTTCGGCCCGAATACTCCCTGGAGCGCCCGTTCTGCGGCCTGCTGGACCCTCACGTCCAGGGTCAGCGTGACGCCATGACCAGGTTCAGCGGCGCTCCAGACGTTTTCCGTCTGGCGGTAGCCGACGTTATTGACGAGCACCGATTTGCCCCCCGCCGTACCGCGTAACTCGGTGTCATAACCAGCTTCGATGCCCAGCACCCCACGATAATCCGGTAGCCAATAGGAAAAGAACGACTCATCCCCCGCTACGGATCGGTCGTCGCGTTGCAAGTAACCTAAGACATGGCCGGCAGTGGTTTGGAACGGATAGACCCGGCGGGATTGGATTTCCAGGTCCAGGCCGGTGCAGTTAAAACAGGATTCTTCGAACCGGGCGATCTGGGTGGGGACGAGGTTGGACATGACTGGGCAGGGCAGGGCGAGGCGGGTCTTGTAATGGTTTACGAAATTCACCGGGTCGAGAATCACCGGCGTGCCCAATTGCTGACTGACCTGGCTCACCAGGTTGCTGGCGGCCTGGTAGCGGGCCTTCCAGGTTAAGGCTTCCACCTCGTTCTTCTTGAGCCGGACATATTGGGTTTTCACTCCGCCAAACCCGAGCCACCGTTTCCAGAATGGACCGGCATTGGTCACGACCCGGATGGGGCGCAGCCGGCTGTACTCGCGGGTGAACGCCTCGCGCATTTCTTCCAGGTAGAGGCTCAGGTTGTAAGTGGGGCGGTTTTCGGCGAGCACCACCCCGTTGCGATCCAGGATGTTCCCGCGCACGGCCGGGACGCGGACGGTGCGATAGGATTGGGTCTGGAGCGAATCCTCATAATCGCGCGAGGAAACGATCTGAACCCACCACAGCCCCGCCAGCAGGAGGCACAAACCACCCAGGACCATCGCCGTCAAGGCCCGCAGTTGCGGGTCGTTTTTTTTGAGTTGGTCGAAAACCAGCATCAGCTTCTCCCCCGTCGGATTTCCCGATCCGCGCGGAAACTGGTTTCCGGGGCGCGGCTGTGAACCAAGGCCCGCTCCAGCCTGGCGAACAGGTGGAAGCAGGGCGGAGTGACCAAGGCGCCGCCCACTCCCATCACGGCGAGCTGCCAGAGGGTGCCCCATCCCAACAAGGGCTTGTGACCCGTCGTCATGAGTATGATCAAGGTCAGCGCCGGCACTGCAGTGCTTGCCGCTAGCCCCAAGACGAGTTGGGCGAATCGCTGATCTCGCAGGATCAACTCCCGCCCGCCGTAGATCACCACGCCCACGGCGATTAAGGGCAGCACGCTCACTCCCAGCGGGTTGACGGAGATCGAATCCAAGAGCAGTCCACCCGCAACTGCCAGGACGGTGATGGTGAGCATACCACCGGAGAGGGCCGCATAGACCATTAACGGGGGCAAGAGGTCCAACTGCACGCCTACCAGGTGCCGGAAGCCGCCGAAGGCGGCTTCCAGGAAGACCGCCAGATACGCGGTGGCCAGGACAAATAGCAGGCTCAGCAAGCTCATTCGGTCAGCACCCACACTTCCTCGAGGGCATCCAGGCGGGCCGCCAGTTTCACCCTCGCGACCGTGCCAAACCCGTACTCGACCGGTTGGGAATCCACCACCTGGCCGATGAGGATATCCCGGGGGAAAATCCCGCCTTGGCCGCTGGTGCGCACGGTTTGGCCAGGCTTCAGGTTTGCGCTTTTCGACAAATAGCCCAACTCGACCAAGCCACTGCCGAGGGGGCCGGAAGCGCCAATCACCCCCATGTCGCGGGTTTCGTTGTCTACCAACGCGGCCACATGAACATTCGGGTCGCCCAGCAGCACGACTTGCGAGCGGGTCAAGCGTACCGAAGCAATCCGACCCACGAGCGCGCCATCGGGACTGAGCACGGCGCGGTTGGTGGTCATGCCATCCCGGCTGCCCACATCGATTTCCACGGAGCGCCACCAGTTTGAGGGTTCACGCAGGATGACGCTGGCGAGTTTGAAGCGAGAGCGTTGGCGTGGTTGCCAGCCCACGAGTTGTCGCAAGCGCGCGTTTTCGCGCTCGGTGCCCTCGGCCAGGGCGGCTTGCAGCCGGAGTTCCTCGTTCTCGCGGCGAAGCGTCTCATTTTGCTGCACCAACTCGCCCCGTGGCTGGAGGGCGCCGGTTGCCTTGCCTGCCAACTGATCGGCGGAGTGCACCAGGCCCACCAAGGGGAGGAAGAGGCTTCCGATGGTCAGTTTCAGCCGGGCCGTGGCCCGGCTGGGCAGATTCAAGATGATCAGCGTTAGCAGCACAACCAGGCTCACCGCAATATAGTGAGGACGTTTCAACATTCAGCCATTCACATAAAACCGTAGCCAAGCTTGGCATTAACAGCCCGCTTGGCGGTCGCGGACTACGCGTCCGAGACATACAAAACAGTCAACCCCGGCGTCTGTCGGGGTGGCATTCGGTTCGATGATCGGGGGGGGGACTACTTGGAATTGGAAGAAACCCGCTTGAGAAACTGAAGTTCCTGCAGCACTCGTCCGGTGCCTTCGGCCACTGCGCTGAGCGGATCGTCGGCGATGTGGACCGGCAAGCCGGTTTCCTCCGCCACCAAACGATCAATTCCGCGCAGTAAGGCGCCACCCCCGGCCATGACGATGCCTCGGTCCACCAGGTCGGCGGACAACTCGGGCGGACATCGTTCGAGGGTGATACGGACAGACTCCAAAATGCTGGAAAGCGGCTCTTGCAATGCCTCGCGAATCTCCTCCGAGCGAATCGTCAGTGTCTTGGGCAGCCCGGCGCTCAAATCGCGTCCCTTTACTTCCATCGTTAATTCTTGCTCCAGCGGAAAGGCAGAGCCAATGCGTATCTTAATCTCTTCCGCTGTGCGTTCGCCGATCATTAAGTTGTAGGCTCGCTTCATGTGTGCGACGATCGTTTCGTCGAATTCGTCTCCGCCTACCCTCAGGCTGCGGCTGAAGACGATGCCGGCGAGGGAGATGATTGCGATTTCGCAAGTGCCCCCGCCGATGTCCACGATCATATTCCCCGCGGGTTCATGAACCGGCAGACCGACCCCGATGGCCGAGGCCATGGGTTGCTCGATCAAATACACTTCTCGTGCGCCGGCATGGGTCGCGGAGTCTTTAACAGCCCGTTTCTCTACTTCCGTGATCCCCGAGGGAACGGCGACGACTACCCTCGGTGCGATCAGTTTTCGATGATGGACCTTTTGGATGAAGTGGCGGAGCATCGCTTCGGTAATCTCGAAATCGGCGATCACTCCATCTTTCATGGGGCGGATTGCCACGATGTTCCCGGGTGTGCGACCCAGCATCCGTTTGGCTTCCTCGCCTACGGCTAGAACGTTGGTCGTTCCCGCTTGAATCGCCACGACCGACGGTTCCCGCAGGACGATCCCGCGATCTCTCACGTAAACCAGCGAGTTAGCCGTACCCAGGTCTATCCCAATGTCATTGGAAAACAGGCTCTTAAATTGCGCAAACATGCATTTTGCCTAACCGAACGGCTAGCTTAAAAGCGCCCGGCCTAAAAGGTCAAGAATATTAACCGAGGTTTCGCATTTCCTGCGGGGTCGGCCGGGACCGGTGACTTGGGCCCCCGGGCGGGCAGGTTTTGGGAGTGATGGTGCCGACACCAACCAACCCAGCCGCCCGCTCCGACGCGGTCGGGCTTCGGATTCACAACTTGGTAATGTCCTTATTCGCGGCCAGGATCCACGCCGACCGGTGGGCGTCAAAGCCGATCCGTGGGTAGTAGGCCTCGGCTTTTGGGGCGGCCAACAGGATGATTTTCGCTTGGGCGCCCAGCTTCGCCTGGGTACGCACAATCAACTGCCGGCCAATGCCCAGCTTCTGATAGGCTTCATCGACCGCCAGATCCGAGAGGTAACAGCAATACTCGAAGTCGGTGAGGGAGCGCGCCACTCCGACGAGGCGGTCGCCGTCCCACGCGGTGCAGAGGAGGTTCGCATGACGGAGCATGGCCTCGAGGCACTTGAGGTTTTCCACCGGACGGCGCTCGGCCAGGGTCGAGCGACGCAAGAGGTCAATAAACTCGGGCGCGCTGATCGGACGCGAATCAGAGTATTGAATAGACATTGGGTTTCACGATTGAGGTTCATCCGCGCGGAGGAACAGGCCGTCTCGTTAAGGATCTCCAGAACAGCGGCCAGCCCAATTGGTCCGGGGAATCTCGAAACCGGCACTGCCGCTGACTGGAACTGGGGAGGGCCTATTTCTGGTCGAGCTTTCGGAGGGCGAAGGCATAGGCGCCAATGGCCACGGCCTCGCTGGTGCCCAGGCGGGAGACGCCCACGCCGATGCGAGCCATCGGATCGTATTTAAGTTTACGCTGGCTGCCGGGGATGGTGATCTCACGCGTCGCGCCCTTGAGGAACTTGCGGCGTTCAGCGGCATCTTCGAGGT
>TBL_comb47_HYPODRAFT_10001182_pt1 | contig 34051 bp, 32 predicted proteins | sample TroBogypolimnion_40_FD_10682 | JGI IMG/M metagenome (IMG submission 10682)
TGTCCCTGACTCAGAATGCTCTCCAGCATACTCCAAAAAAATCCGTTTACAGCCTTTCGCTTTAAATTGCTTACACCCATTCAATTTGTTACTAACAATAACGTGCTAAAATTAAACAAATTTTCTCAGGTCATTCCCAATAAAGCCGCATTTGGAATAGTCCTTAGATATTAATTAAGCCAACGGCAAGGGCTAATTGGAAGAAAATGGTTAATTTTAAACCGTCAGAAAACAGTATTTTTCCCTTTTAAGAAATTCATGAATAATCCACAACCACTGGTATCCATTATTTCACCGACTTACAACCACGAAAAGTTTATTGCCGATTGCATTGAGTCGGTATTGGCTCAAACTTACGCCAATTGGGAGATGATAATTATCGATGATGGCAGTACTGATACAACCTTTGCTGTAGCAACTGAATATGCAAAAAAAGATTCACGCATTAAGCCATTTACGCAGAAGAACATAGGAATTTTCAGATTGGGAGAATCCTATAATTTTGCCCTCTCTCATTGTCAGGGCCCATACATTGCAATACTTGAATGTGACGACGTCTGGCTGCCTGAAAAACTGGCAATACAGGTGGAAGTATTGGAAAACCATCCTGAATGCGTCCTATCGTGGGGAAAAGCATACCTTTCGTCTATCGATCTCTCCTACAACTATTTTCTGGCTCCCAAAAACAGTGATGATCAGCATCTTTTTTACAACGATCCTCCGGGTGTTTTCCTGAAAAAATTTATTTATCATACGCTGATTCCGGCTCTTACCATCATGGTAAGGCGCGAGGCATTGCTTGATATCGGAGGGTTTATTCAAGGGTTCAACCTGCCGTTAGTCGATATCCCAACTACTCTTGAATTGCTCATGAAGGGTAAATTTGCCTATGTGGACCAACCGCTTGGCAGTTGGAGGATCTATCCCAACCAGGTAACCAAAACCTATACAGGCCAGATGACGACCAGTTATTACGCACTAATTCAATCGGTTATGCAGCGATTTCCGGCATTATTTGAGTCTCATGGTCTGACCAAAAAGGAGATTTATTATCATTTTCGCAACCGACTGGTTATCAGCTATTCCCGCTCAGGGCGATATAAGTTAATTCGTAAGGATTTTAAAGGTGCACGAAAAGATTATATCCACTCAATTATCCATTATGGCTGGACGCAACCGATATGGAAATTACGGTCCCTGGTGGGTCTCTTTTTTAGTCTTTTCAGAATGGATATCGAATGGCTTGCAAAAATTATAGGAAACGCATCCTACAAATAAAAAAGGATTCTAATTCTAAATTAAGCCGATAAATTTATCGGCTTTAGCAGGAAGGGTACTTTATGGATCGTTAACTTAAGTGAATAATCTTTGGATCGATTTTCCCCGTTTTTTGCGGCTAAAATCCGTCATTACCCTGTTGGATAAGTCTTGTTTTAATTCAGGTAGTATTTGTGGCGTATTCAGAATTAACTGAGCAATATCGTTAGGATTGCGCTTTACAATATAACCGGCTTTACCTACAACTTCCGGCAATCCCCCCTCATTGGTGACGATTGGCATGCACCCATAATACATTGCTTCAGCCACAGAGACTCCAAAAGATTCGGACCTGGATAGTTGGCAATAAAATTTTGATTTTTGATAATATGCGGGCAATTCGGAATGAGGCACCCAACTCAATATTGTCAGATTGCCGGGTAGTTCTGTCAGTAAATCAGATATTTTAAATTGATCTAAACCAATTATAAAAAACTGATAATCAGGCAATATTCTTGCAACTTCTATAAATGTTTCGATCCCTTTCAGGTAGAAAGAACGTTGATTTTCAATAAACCCCACAGTGAGAATCACATCTGCTTTTGCAGCATTCAAATCCGGTAAAACAGTAAGATCAATGCAATTGTGGACCAATTGTCGTTTAGATCCCGGAGCTAGAAACTTTACTTTTCTGTCGACATAACTTGAAACTGTTAGGTTCAGTGCGCTTAATTTAATGGAATTGACGCAAAAAAATGCCCGTAAACCTGAGCAAAGTGCACCGTAATTCAGATTTTTTAATCGGGCAACCTCATAGCCTCCTATCACAACATATGACTTTTTTCCTGACATCCGGGCAAATAACACCGGCAGAAGCGAGTGATAATCCGCAAACCATATATAAACTGAATCATAGCGCCAGAAATTGGTTGTCAGAAACAAAAGCTGCCTAAAAAGCTTAATCCCTGTGCTTATAATTCCCCTTCCAATTTTAAACTCGTATTTTGAGACATTCGCAAATTCAGACAAAATCTCAAAATCTGCTTTTACAAAGGAAGAGAAATTAACATATACAAAAAGAATATGCTTCTTTTTCATAATACTTTGGATATTAATCAGTTCTGGAGAATGGATGGGACGACAAGGCCTTTCCGGCAAATGGATGAAACTCCCCTTTCAAGCCTATCGGTGATTGATTACGGATATCGTAAACAATCTCAATCGATTTGCGCGCCTCGCCAATTTCAAATCCATTCCCCTTTAAAATCTCTTCATAACTCCGGGTGTGTAAATCGGTAAATCCTTCGCTGAATTCAATCTCCTCACCCTCCATGGTGATTGACCGGTAGGTTGTTTTTCCCTTTTCTTTAATCTCCTGAGGTAATGTATCACTATTGATACTCAGAAACCATCGGATTCGTGCTTTTTCAAGCATAAGAATACCGGAAGCCCTGTCGTGGGTATGAAGATTCACTATATTTTCTTTGACATCACCGAAAATCCAGGTTAGCATATCAAAAAAATGGATCCCTATATTAGTGGCAATTCCACCCGATTTCGAAAGATCCCCCTTCCAAGAGGTGTAATACCAATTCCCTCGTGAAGTGATATAAGTCAGGTCAATATCATAAACTTTGTCAGCAGGTGAGGACTTAATCTTCTCCCTTAAGGCAATTATTACCGGATGAAGCCGAAGCTGCAAAATTGTATAGATTTTTTTGCCGGTATCCAGGGCAACCCTCTCCAGTGGCTCAATATTCCACGGATTAAGCACCAGGGGCTTTTCACAGATTGCATCAGCACCGCGACGTAACGCCACCCGGATGTGGGCATCGTGCAGGTAGTTTGGCGAAGTGATACTCATATAATCAATTGCCATACCCTTATCGTATTTCAGTTTCTCAAGGTACCTGTCAAACCGTTCAAATTCGACAAAAAACTTTGTATCAGGCGAATAACTATCCATTACCCCTACGCCATCGTAAGGATCATACGCGGCAACTAGTCTGTTTCCGGTTTCTTTGATTGCCTTCATGTGTCGGGGGGCAACAAACCCGGCCGCACCAATCAATGCAAAATTCTTAATGTCAGTCATTTATTTAGAAATAAAAAGTTCCACTAATTTCATTCTTTCTTTAGGAACAAAGAACAAATCACCGTTAATCTCTCCCCGTTCCTTTGTTACAGCATGAAGTAATCCTCCACTGAGATAAAATGGCTTGTAAGAAAACGAAGCAAGAAAATCGCTGATTTCCTTCCTATTAACAGGCTCAATCTCAATCTGGATGATTGGATGAAATAGTTCCAGCAAAAACCCGAGATAGGGAATAATATGAACCTCATAACCCTCTACATCACATTTGATATAGTCACATTGTTTCAGATTCTGGAAAACGGTGGCAGGGGTGTACATTTTTTCGGGAAATGTGAACTCAAATATTTCATTTTCATCTTTATTTAACACCCTGGTCAAACCATGACGAAGGTATTTATTGCTTTTGGGAATCCCCATCACAATCGGTTTATCATCCTCTTCGCCCAGTGCAAAAGGGATAACTGTCACATTAGAAAATCCGGAAGTATTAATTGTCAGTATTTTACGGAAAAGAGTCACAGGTTCAACGCAGTATACTTTACCGGAAGGTCCAGCCAATCGGGCAAACAATCGGGAATAATAACCAAGATTAGCCCCAATATCAATTATATGATCGCCATTTTTAATTAACTTCTTTATAAAGTAATGACATTCAAAGGTTATATTCTTCTTTAGTATTCCAAAAGAATAAGAAATAAAAAAGAGCCTGCTCACAACAAGCAAATATTTCTTTACTCCAAGTATTTTATAGAGGGCTTGTTTGATAACCATTTTGTTGATCTTTAAAATCTTATGATCCAATTTAGCGAATTATTCTAATTTATTAACTCCTTCAGTCGAAAGAATATATTTTTCACCGCTTTCCGGACAAATCCCGATTCCTTCACTGTTGAATTCAAGTTTATGTCCATATTCACTCACCCATCCGTTTTGCCTGGCCGGATTGCCGTATACCAGGCCATATGCCGGAACTTCTTTTGTAATGACTGCTCCCGCGCCAATCATAGCATAGCGCCCGATTTCGTTACCGCAAACAATCGTTGCATTAGCTCCTATTGTTGCACCTCTGCGGACTATCGTTTTTTGAAATTCAGCCTTCCTGATGATCGCACTTCGAGGATTAATGACGTTTGTAAATACCATCGAAGGACCAAGAAAGACATCATCTTCACAGATTACTCCGCTATAGATCGATACATTATTCTGAACCTTAACGTTATCGCCAAGAACAACCTGGGGTGCAACGACTACATTTTGTCCGATATTGCAATTTTTGCCAATAATGCACCCCGACATGATATGACTAAAATGCCAGATTTTGGTCCCTTCGCCAATATCGCAATTTTCATCAATTATTGCGGAAGCATGTGCATAATATTGTATCATAATGAGTTAATAGATTTTATCAGAGAGTTAATTACCCAGTCCTGCTCCTCCCTTAATAATTCCGTATGCATAGGTAACGCTAAAACTTCCTGACAAAGTTTCTCGGCAACCGGGAAGTCTCCGGTTTTGTATCCAAGGTAAGCATAAGCTTTCTGTAAATGAAGCGGAGAGGGATAATAAATCATGGTAGGAATGCCGGAATTGTTCAGGCTTTCTTTAATCTGATCTCTTTTACTAATTTTTACAACATACTGATTGTAGGTGTGTTGGGTCCAGCTGTTTTCAACAGGTCTGAGAATATGGCGGTGGTCCTGCAATAATTGGTCATAATAATTCCCGGCCTCCTGACGGCTTTTAATATATTGGTCCAGATGCCGAAGCTTAACCCCAAGTATTGCAGCCTGAAGGGTATCTAATCGTGAATTGCAGCCTATCAATTCGTAAGTGTATTTTTGTCCCTGGCCATGACGGGAAATCATCTTTGCCCTTTGCGCAAGATCCTTGTCATTTGTCGATATTGCACCACCATCTCCAAAACATCCAAGATTCTTTGTCGGGAAAAATGAATGAATATTGATATCTCCCATTGTTCCGGTCATCCTTCTGGTCCCATCCCTAAAAATGTAATCTGAGCCAAGTGATTGCGCATTGTCTTCGATTACTTTCAATCCAAAGCGATGTGAAATATCCAGAATTGGCTGCATATTAACTGATTGACCAAACAGATGTACTGCGACAATTGCCTTTGTACCAGGTGTAATACGTTCTTCTATGAGATTTTCATTAATATTAAAGGTATCTTCCCAAACATCAATAAATACCGGTATAAGTCCAAGCAAGGCTGCAGCTTCAGCTGAAGCTACATAATTAAACGATGGCATCAGTACTTCATCTCCCGGCTTGAGACCAAGCGCCTGATAGGCAATCTGAAGCGCATCAGTCCCATTTGCACAAGGAACTACATATTTAATATCCAAATAGTTGGCTAATTCATTGCCAAAAGTTTCGACGGGTTTCCCGTTTATAAATGCTGAGGAATTAATAACCTCAGATATTGCCTGATCAATATTATCCTTTATCCTCAGATATTGCCCGTGGAGGTCAACCATTTTGATAGAATTCACCATAATCCTGTTTAAATCGCGATTACAAAATTGCTAATAATTTTACGATTGTTGAAGGATTCTTCCATTTACACTCACTTAATATGAAAAAGGGTTTTAAAGTATTCATTTTGAATATTAAGTAGCGCCTCGCTTGCCGTGCCGGAAATCCCATTAAAAACCGGTTTTTTTCTAATTAATAATCTCATTCAATACCTTAGCCAATTGAGCAGTCAATCTCTTCCTTGTGAATTTCTCAATTCCCTCTCCAGTGTTAATCAATTTATTATGAAGGTATTTGTCATACAGGTCCATTATCATATTCCTAATCTGATCGATATCATTATAAACGGTGATTTTGCCTGCTCCTGATTCCTCGAGAATTCCGGCAAGGCTTCCATCAGTGGGTCCAATCGCGAGAATTGGTCTGCGGGCGGCCAGATATTCAAAAAATTTCCCTGTCAGAATTCCCCTTGCATTAGGACTGTTGTGATTGATAACCAACAGTAATACTGCAGATTGTTTCATAAAATTTGCTGCCTGATCATGTGTTACATATCCGGGAAGTTCAAGTAGTTTTTCCAGATTCTGAGACCGAAGGTCATCAATTACTGAGTCATCAACTTTCCCCACAAGTCTGATCACAAGATTATTCTTAAAACCTGGAAGTGTTTCCTTGAGTTCAGCGAGCACATGCCATAAACCCTTTAAATTAAAACCAGGGGGAAGTGCTCCAATATGTGATATTGAGAATCTGGTATCCAGAAGCGCCTGATCACTGACTATATCGTCCGGATCGAATCCATTGGTAATAAGATGAACATTTTTGCTCCCCATCTTTTCATAATTTGTCTTCATTTCCGGACTCACAACCACCATAGCATTGCAGGTTGTAATCGTTTTCAATTCAAGTTTTTTGTGCCTCCTATCTGCAAGTTTAGAGATCTCCATTTCTTTGTAATAATCAATATCGGTCCATGGATCGCGAAAATCGGCCAACCAGGGAATATTGAGTTGTTCCTTTAACTTTAAGGCAATAAGATGCATCGAATGAGGTGGGCCTGTTGATATAATCACATCCACAGGATGCTCTTTAAGGTATTTCCTCAAAAATCTAATGCTTGGACGTATCCAGAATTTGCGTGCATCGGGAATAAACAAATTGCCCCTGATCCAAACTGATAACTGACTTACAATTCCCGGAGATTTAGGATTATTTAAGGTCCCGCTATTTATTTTAGGAGTACTTTCTCCTCCTGCAATTTTTTTGTAAAATGAATACGGCTCCCAAATAGGTTTTCTAATCACTTCAATATCATCTGGAATATCTGCTGCCAGGGTATGGTCCCTGATTGGGAAATCAGGTTCCAGAGGGGTATAAATTTGGGGTTCCCAACCAAATTCGCGAAGATATTTTACAAATTTTAACCATCGCTGCACCCCGGCACCGCCACTTGGTGGCCAATAATAAGTAATTATCAGAGCTTTTTTCATATCCCTGGATTTTTATTAATTTTCAAACTTAATTTCTCGGTAATAATAAACCAGACTTATAAATCCTGGCTGCCTTTGAAAATATTTTTTGCAGGTAATGTTGCGACAAAATCCTTAAGGTAAAAAGGCTCATAATAAGCTAAATCAACAAATTGCTGATTCAAATAATTTCGTTCGGAAAGGGATGCCATATGCCGGGCAGAAGAAAGAATATGATCGATAAAGATTGCATTAGGATGGGAAATCGCATCACGACATTTATCCGCACCATTACCAAAAAATAGCACTGAATTATTGTCCAGATAATCAAGATACGATTGATGATCTATAATATCCGCCTGTATTCCTCGTATTTGCGACCCAATTTTATTATAAAATGAAGTATACACTTCCATTCTTCGGGCATCTATCATAGGACAGAATAGGATATCATCAGTTTGAACGGGATGAATCTTTTCAAGATTATGGATGACATGATAAGCCATAGCCTCCAAGGAAGTAATCGCAAGCATTGGTAAATGGGCTGCGTAGCAGATGCCTTTTGCGACAGAAACACCAATCCGCAAGCCGGTATAGGAACCAGGGCCACCTGAGACAGCAATCGCATCCAGTTGAGATATTGAGATATTCGACTCCTCCAATAACTCCTTAATGAACACAGTTAATAGCATTGCGTGATTCTGCCCTGACAGATTCTCTCGAATTTGGGTTACATGACCATCCTGAGACAGCACAACAGAACATACCTCCGTTGAGGTTTCAATATTTAAAATCAGAGCCATTGTCTTTTTTTACAAAGATGAGAATTATTCAAAAAATCTAATCATTTTCGACATTTGTTTGTTAAACATACAAAACAGGTTGCATTTAAGTGTATTAGTTTAATAGTTCATGATCTAGATGTTGCCTTGAATAACCAGTTTTAACAATCAAATATGCTAAAAACAGTTATTATTGACGATGATTATGTGTCGAGATTGATTTTAAGAGATATGCTCGAAAAATTTCTCGACAATATTGAAATTCTTGGAGAAGCCGGGACAGTTGCAGATGGAGTCAAACTAATTGAAGATACTGATCCTGAATTAGTATTATTGGATATCAGCATGCCCGATGGAACTGGATTTGATCTGTTGGATAAATTAAAATCTATTAATTTTAAACTAATATTCATCACCGCTTACAGCGAATATGCCGTCAAGGCATTTAAATATTCTGCATTTGACTATATTATAAAACCATTGGATTTCGAAGAACTTACCAAAGCTATTAAGCGTATTCCCCATATAAACCAGGTTGACAATAACGTACGGGTTAAAACATTGAAGGATAAATTGCTTTTAACTGATGAAAGCACATCAAAAACTGTTGCTTTGCCGGAAATAAATGGATTTGCTATTATTAATGCCGATGACATTATCCGTTGCGAAGGAAAAAGAAATTATACCCGAATTATCTTTAAGGATACCTCTGAGAAAATCGTAAGCCGTACACTTTTGGAATTTGAACATTTACTTGCCCCGCTGGGGTTTGTTCGAATTCACCGAAGTCATTTGGTGAATTTCCAAAATGTAGTTCGCTATATTAAATCTGCCGGAGGAATGGTAGAACTTAAGACAGGGGAACTATTAAAAGTTTCTCCAAAACACAAGGAAAATTTACTCAACAGGCTGCTATTTAATAAATTATAGCTTACACCCATCTTAATATCCTGAAATCCTGCCGGTTTGGCAGTTCAGGATTATTAGGATAAATTCGGATACCATAATTATACGAACCTGGTTTTGTAAGTGTCAGATTAAGAACATAATGTGTCAGGCCATTTTCAGTCTTCCCTGAATTAAACTCATGCCTTTCAACAAATCTCTGATGCTCAGATCCTGTGGCGATAATTACTTCAACACCAATATCTTTTGGAGATAATCCCTTGATATCCAATACAATATCTGACTCATAAGTTTTTCCCATCTTATAAGTATTGGTGATTCCATCAGCAAGCTTTACGATAACTACCTCAATCTCATCCCATACATCAAGTACTTTTTCTTTCCAGGCAGCAATTGCCTTGGCTTTAGAAAAGTTATCAGCTTTAAGCCCCTCTAAACGTGATGATAAGGGAATATAATATCGATTGAAATAGTCTTTCATCATACGCCTGGTAGTGAAGTGAGGCACAACTTCCGCAAAAGTATTTTTAATAAAATCGACCCAAAGAATTGGAATTCCTTTTTCGTTTCTGTAATAATAGGCGGGCACAATTTCGTTTTCGAAAATACCATATATAGCTTCAGCATCCAAATCATCCTGCAGCTCCTGATTATCGAACGTTCTTTCAAGGGGAAGTGACCATCCGGCATCTTTTTTATATCCTTCAACCCACCAACCATCAAGTACCGAAAAGTGCAACGTACCATTCATTACCCCTTTTTCTCCTGATGTTCCGGATGCCTCGAGTGGCCGTGTTGGTGTATTCATCCAAACATCACATCCTTGAACCAGCATTTTAGCCAGATTCATATCATAGTTCTGAATAAATAATATACGTCCAACAAACTCAGGACGTTTTGAAATATCGAATATGAATTTTATCAGATCCTGACCAGCTTTGTCAGCTGGATGGGCTTTGCCGGCAAAAAGAAACTGAACCGGTCGTTCAGGGTTATTAACAATCCGTGCCAACCGCTCAAGATTGCGAAAAAGAAGATGTGCCCTTTTATATGTTGCGAAACGGCGTGCAAACCCAATTGTCAGAGCTTTGGGATTCAATTTTGAAGTGGCTTCTGCGATATATTTTGGATTTTCGTTCCTTTGAACATGAATATCCGAAAACCTTTGCTTAACATAATTAATCAATTTATCTCTCAATTTTGATTTGGTCTCCCAAATCTGATCATCCTGAACTTTATAGATATTTCTCCAAGCCCTGGATTCCTCATCCTCTTCATAATCATGAATATCTTCTGCAAGAGCCTCGGGTATCAGGAATTTATCATGTATTGATTTCCATTCAGGAGCTGCCCAGGTCGGATAATGTACCCCATTAGTAACATATCCGATATTTTCAAGTTCTTCAGGTAAGAACCCCTTATACAATTCTGAAAGGACCTCTTTGCTAATCTTTCCATGTAACATACTGACCCCATTTATCTCCTGTGAAAGATTGGAGGCAAGATAGCTCATGTTAAAATGGTCATCCTGAGCCGAGGCTTTGCCAAGAAATAGAAAATCATCAGGAGAAATTTTCAATTTCTGTGCCATAGTCCCCATGTAGAGGTTGAAAAGGTCGACATGAAATGAATCATGACCGGCAGGAACGGGAGTATGGGTTGTGAAAAGCGTTGAAACCCTGATCATTTCCAACGCTTCAGAGAATGTCAAACCAGAATTTTCAATAAGGTTTTTAATCCTCTCTAGTCCTATAAATGCAGCATGACCTTCATTACAGTGGTATATGTCAGCCTTAATACCAATCTTTTCCAACAATTTTATTCCCCCCAGCCCAAGAACCATTTCCTGTTTCAACCGATTCTCATTGTCTCCTCCATAAAGGTGATGAGTAATAAACCGATCAAAATCCTGATTTGCCTCAAAATCGGTATCAAGGAGATATAATAATATCCTCCCAATTTTTACCGACCATGCATGAGCATAAACGATGCGTCCCGGCATATCAATTGCTATTGTTAACCAGGATCCGTTTTCATCCATGACTGGTTGTATCGGAATTTTAGAGAAATGTTCCGCATCATATTGAGCAATCTGCTCCCCTTGTCCGGAAATAATTTGTTTGAAATAACCATATCTATAGAGCAATCCGATTCCAGTCATATCTACCTTAGAATCGCTAGCCTCTTTCAAAAAATCACCGGCAAGAATCCCCAAACCTCCGGAATATATTTTAAGACTTGAATGGAGACCAAATTCCATGCTGAAATAGGCAATTTTTGGACCTTTAAGTTCCTGTCGTTCATCCAAATACCGCTTTAATAAAACTTCAGCTGATCTCATCCGAAGAATAAAGGATTGATCGGATTTTAATGCTTCAAAACGTTCAAGACTTGTCTCCTCCAGTAAAACAATGGGATTGTGCTCACATGCCTCCCAGATTTGCGGATCAATCTCATTAAATAATGCTCTCACAGGCTCACTCCACGCCCACCAAAGATTTCGGGATAAGTCCCTTAGTGGCTGAAGTTCTTCCGGAACATTTGATTCCACAATTATTTTTTTCCAGTTTGGTCCTGAATTCTCCGATTGTCTTATTTTATATCCTTGTGATTCCATCTTGAATAATTAAAATGAAGATAAAGTAGAAACATCCGTTTATCACCATCCTGATTTAAAACTGCAAATTTAACGTATTCTGAACCAACACTAAAGTTTTTCGTTCAATGTTAATAATTTAATAAACTTAGATTTTATAGTATTTACAAATATTAGGTAATTAGCATGCGACCAATAATTACTATTTTGTTGCTTCTATGACACCCCGAAAATAACCAATCGACTCAGCAATACCCATAAAAGGATCGGACATATCTTTCTCATGTTCTAAACTGACCACACCGTAATAATTAACTTTTCGCAGCATCTTTACTAAAGCCGGTATTTTTATAATACCGCGGCCAACCTCAAGAGAATAACCCAATTTATTGTTTCCCGTAACATCTTTTAAATGAATATCAAAAATGCGCGAATGGTATCTTTTCAAATCTTTAACCGGATCTTTACCATTACGCGTGTCATGGCCAATATCAAGACACATTCCAATTCTCGGATCGAGGTTTATGATATGACTCCAGACATCATCGGCATCTGGAAATATATCAATATCAGGTCCATGCAAATGTATAGCATATCTGAAATCGTACTCTTTGACCTTTTTATCGATATAGGGAAGTAGGTTATATGCCGGAATCCCGATGATCAGCTTAACACCTACCCTTCGGGCGTATTCAAAAGCACGATCAATCTCAGCTTCAGTTTTCATATATATGGGTCCTACGGCATATCCGATAACACCTTTTGATTCTAATTTACTATGAAATGATTTAATTTGATCATCAGTACTGTTCAAAGGAAGATGAAAGTCCTTTATACAGAGATAATGGACATTTACCCGTTGCATGGTTTGCAGCGATTTGTCAATATCCATCTTAAGAAAGGTATAGCCTGCCATGCCGATTTTAAATTTCTCCCCGATTTCCGGTGCTGGACCTGGACCCGGCCGCTGTTCCTGAGCGGTACTTGATTTCAGGAAAATAAAAAAGAATGACAGTATAAACAGTATAAATCCTTTTCTCATTCGAAAATAATTTGATTAGATTACTTGAAGCTATGAACTTCAAAATTACTAAATAAAGTCACATCGGAAGCGAAATTGTAAAGTATAATAGAATTGGATTGATTTTAATGATTTCTATTTATGGTTCTTACTGGGGAGACTAAATTTTTTAGAGAATATTTCTTTGATATCTCAGTATTTGTCATTACATTTGCACCCTCTTAAGGTTAAGACGTTCATTTAAACAAAAATATATTGTGGGGTAGAGCAGTTGGTAGCTCGTCGGGCTCATAACCCGGAGGTCACAGGTTCGAGTCCTGTCCCCGCTACTTTAAAGGCCTGTAAACAATTAGTTTACAGGCCTTTTCATTAAATGCAAAATCCAGAATGAAATTTTTTGCAGATCAATTGAAATTGAAGGATGAAATTACCTGACAACCCTCACTTATGATAACTGAAATAAATAATTTCACTATCTTTGAAATAAATAATCGTAAATTAACATTTTTTAAATGCGGTGTTTAATATCCCAAAATCACAATCCTTGGTTTAATCTCGCTACTGAGGAATATTTTCTCAAAAACAGTAATGAAGAAATTTTCCTATTATACATTAATGAACCATGCATAGTAGTTGGCAAGCATCAAAATCTCTATTCGGAAATTAATTTTAAATATTCTAAAATAAATAACATAAAATTGGCTCGAAGAATTTCAGGAGGCGGAACAGTATATCAAGATTTTAATAACCTAAATTTTAGTTTTATACATAACTTCAAAAATTTGGAAAAAATCAACTATTCAAAGTTTACGTTACCAATACTAGAATCCTTAATTCATATGGGAATAGATGTAAAATTATCAGATCGGAATGATCTGATAATTAACTCTATGAAAGTCTCAGGAAACGCAATGCATATTTACAAAACGAGAGTTCTATCTCATGGTACATTGCTTTTTAACTCCAATTTAGAACATCTTTCAGAATCCTTGCGAAATAACTCAACAAATTATTTCGACCGATCTATAAAATCGGTCAAATCAAAAGTGGCTAATATCTCAAACTATTGGGATTCATCCAAGACTATTGATAAATTTACTACAGAAATATTCACTCATGTAATTAACACTTCAAAACACTCAGAAACAATATTAATACCGACAACACAATCTGAAGAAATTGCTATTTGCCAACTCTCAAAAAATAAATTTGAATCGTGGGAATGGATTTATGGATATTCTCCTAAATACATATTTAAAAATAATATTCATTTAACTGAATCATCTATCCCTTTTGAATTGGTTGTTGAACATGGAATTATCACAAATACACAACTTTATGCAAGTGAATCCAAATACTCAATATACCATTATGCGATGAATATTATTATAAATGCCAAACACGATTTTGAAATAATTTTCCAATTATTAAATAGCGATTATAAGATAAAATCAATCCAAAAGTTCGATATTTATGAATTTTGTTACCAACTATTTTAAATTAAATATATAGACTTTCTATAATAAAACTAGTTATTATAATGTCAATTAAGAGGAGTGTCACCTTTGAAAAATCTAATTAATTTATCAGCTTTAGATACACCTATAATCTTAATAATTTCTTCTGAACCTGCCATCTTTAGTCGAGAGATCGACTTAAATCTTTTCATTAAAATTTGAATAGTTTTATCACCTATGCCTGGGATTTGTTCAAGTTCATTAACAATAAATTCTTGAGATCGTTTATCCCGATGGAAACCAATTCCAAAACGATGTGCTTCATTTCTCAAAAACTGAATAACTCTTAATGTTTCAGAATTTTTATCTAAGTACATTGGAACGGGATCGTCAGGATAAATAATTTCTTCCAATCTTTTTGCAATTCCAATAATAGCAATTTTCCCTCGAATTTGAAGCTTTTCCAAAGCATTCACGGCAGAAGTAAGCTGCCCTTTACCTCCATCTATTATTATCAGCTGAGGTAACTCGCCATTTTCATTCAACACCCTTTGATATCTGCGTAAAATTATTTCCTCCATTGAAGCAAAGTCATTGGGCCCCTTTACCGTTTTTATATTAAAATGTCTGTACTCTCTTTTAGCTGGTTTGCCGTCTATAAACACAACACAGGCTGCAACAGGCTGATCACCTTGAATATTGGAATTATCAAAGCATTCGATGCGATGCGGCAATTGTAAAAGTCTTAAATCCTCTTTAATTTTCTCTAAAACACGATTAACTCTCTCTTTCGGCGATCGGAGTGATAATTGCCTGTTTTTTTCAAGTTTATAATATTTCACATTTCTTTCAGATAACTCAAGTAGTTTTCTTTTATCCCCAATTAGGGGAATATTAATTTTAACATTATTTAATGCAATATCAATTGAAAACGGAACCAATATCTCCCTGGATTGAAGCAAAAATTTTTGTCTTATTTCAATAATTCCTAGCGCCAATAATTCCTCTTTCGATTCATCGAGTCTCTTTTTAATTTCAAGTGTATAAGCCTGGATAATTGCTCCATCAATTATTCTTAAAAAATTTATATAACCATAACTATCATCAACAGCAATTGAAAAAACATCCAGATCAGAAATTGACGAACTAACTATTGTTGATTTACTTTTATAATTTTCAAGAATTAATATTTTCTTCCGGTAGAGTTCTGCCTCCTCATATTTGTATTCCTCAGCAAACTGATTCATTTTTCCTTTTAAATGAGTAACAACAGAAAACAAATTTCCTTTAAGAATATCTTTAATCTGTAAAATTCCTTCCATGTAATCATCTTCGTTCTGCAATGCCTTACATGGTCCTTTACAATTTCCAATTTGGTATTCAAGACAAAGACTATATTTGTTTTTTGCAATTTCAACAGGAGATAGATTCAAATTACAATTACGGATAGGATAAAGTCGCTTAATGACATCAAGAATGGTCTTAACCATCTGGACAGAAGTATATGGACCGAAATATTGAGATTTATCTCTAATAATGTTTCTGGTAAATATTACCCTTGGGAAAGGTTCATTTTTAATGCATATCCATGGAAAAGATTTATCATCCTTTAATAAAACATTATATCTGGGCTGATATTTTTTGATGAGATTATTCTCGAGCAACAATGCATCCTCTTCAGTTTCTACAACAATATGCTCAATATTAGATATATTTCTGACAAGGACGATCGTTTTACGATTATCGTGCATCTTCGCAAAATAAGAAGAAACTCGTTTTCGAAGGTTCTTGGCTTTTCCTACATATATAATTTTCCCATCAGTATTATAATACAGATATACTCCAGGTAATTCAGGCAAATTACGTACAATATCATTTAATTTGCCAAAACCCAAATTATCCGTTGTCATAAAAATCAAATTAAAAATGAATCAATGACCATACACTCACAGAGGAGTCAATTTTATTGATACCATTGAGAAAATCAAGTTCAATGAAAAAATTGGCAAATATTTTTGAAACACCACTCAAACTGACCAATTCAATAGCAGCCGAAACTGTACCACCAGTCGCCAGTATATCATCATGAATCAAAACAACATCATTAGCCTCCAATGCATCCTGATGTATTTCAAGTGTATCATACCCGTATTCCAATTGATACGATTTTGAGTAAATCTTGGCTGGTAATTTACCTGGTTTTCGAATAGGGACAAATCCGGCTTTTAGCTTCTCTGCCAAAACACCACCTAAAATAAATCCACGGGATTCGATTCCCACAACTTTTGTAATACCAATATCCTTATATTTATCGTAAATCTGTGATGCAATATAATTGAATATTATGCCATTTTGATATGCTGTAGATACATCTTTAAAGTGAATCCCTGGTTTAGGGTAATTAGGAATATTCCTGATTGATTTTTTAACCTGATCAATATCCATTGTATACTATTTTAAAATTTAAGTTTAAATGTTCCACGTGGAACACACTACCTTCCCATTAAAATCAAAAGCACATTTATATCACTGGGAGAAACACCAGGTATTCTTGCTGCCTGCCCAATAGTTATTGGTTTAATAATTTCCAACTTTTGTCGTGCCTCAGTAGATAAGGATTCAATATGCTGATAATCAAATTTTTCATTTATCTTCACATTTTCAAGACGTACCAATTTTTCTGCCACTACAGATTCTCTTTCTATATAACCCGAATACTTAATATGAATTTCAGCTAATTGAAAAACTTCGTTTCTCATTGTAATATCTATACTTGAATATATAGTGTTTAATGGAACTATTAAATTTAAAAAATCAAAAATTGACAATTGAGGTCGCTTTATTAGTAAATCCAATTTAGTCCCTTGTTTAAGAGAAGGTGTCTTTTTACTAATTAGCAAATTTGTAACCATATCTGGTTTAACTGAGTAATCTTCACAAAATGCAATAACAATATTTTTAAAATATACTTTACTTTTGACTCTTTCGATACGATATTCATCTACCATACCAATTTCAAAAGCTTTCGGCGTCAATCTTACGTCCGCATTATCCTGACGTAATAACATTCGATACTCAGCTCTTGATGTAAACATTCGATATGGTTCATCAACACCTTTGGTAACCAAATCATCAATTAAAACACCAATATAAGATTCATTTCTAGCCAAAATAAAAGGATTAAGATCATTGATCTTTAAATGCGCATTAATACCAGCTACTAATCCCTGAGAACCAGCCTCCTCATAACCAGTAGTACCATTAATTTGACCAGCAAAAAAAAGATTAGATATCAATTTAGTTTCTAAGGTGTGTTTGAGCTGGGTTGGTAAAAAATAGTCATACTCAATAGCATATCCCGGTTTCAGAATCTTTGCATTTTCCAAACCAGGGATACAATGAATAGCATCATTTTGAATTTTCCAATTTAAAGAGGAAGAAAATCCGTTTAAATAATATTCTAATGAATCAATACCTTCTGGTTCAAGAAATAATTGATGTCTATCTTTTTCTGAAAAAGTAACCAATTTAGTTTCAATACTCGGACAATACCTTGGTCCAAGTCCGCGGATTGTGCCATCAAATAACGGACTATCTTTAAAGCCAGATTCTATTATTGAATGAACTTTCTCATTCGTATATGTAATATAACAAGGTAATTTTGGAAGTTCTCCCACTATTCCAGACATAAAACTAAATTGACTGCTTATTTCATCTCCATCCTGTCTTATAAGTTTAGAAAAATCGATTGTTCGCTTATCAATTCTAACAGGGGTACCAGTTTTCATTCTTCCCGCTAAAAAACCAATTGAAACTAATTGCTCAGTAATACCTAATGATGGAGATTCGGAAATTCTACCTCCTGAAACTTTAGAGGAACCAAAATGCATTAGGCCGTTAAGAAAGGTGCCACTAGTTAAAATAATGCTCTTACATTTAAATGTAACCCCTATCTCTGTAATAACTCCGCAAACAAAATTCTTATTAAAACATAACTCTACTACAGTTCCTTGCCAAAAATCAAGGTTTTTCTCCTTTTCCAAGTAATATTTCCAAGTGGCTGAGAATTTAATTTTATCACACTGTGCTCTAGGACTCCACATTGCCGGGCCCTTAGAAAGATTTAACATTCTGAACTGAATTGTCGAAATATCTGTAACTATGCCCATATAACCGCCTAATGCATCTATTTCTCTAACTATTTGACCTTTAGCAATACCACCGACAGCAGGATTACAACTCATTTGTGCCATTCGATTCAAGTCCATGGATATAAGCAAAACATGAGAACCTAATCTGGCTGCAGCTATTGCAGCTTCACAGCCAGCATGACCACCTCCAACAACAATAATATCATAATGATTTAAAACATCCATTCTCTATATTCTTAAACAATAAAATATATTTATTCTCTAATTCTCTAATTGTATTTTTTTCTTCCATACTCGAATCCCTATATCCTAATAAGTGTAATAATCCATGCACAATAACCCTTAGAAATTCTTCATCAACAGAAACATTAAATAAAACTGAATTATCTTTCACACGATCAACACTAATGAATAAATCACCAGAAATAGTGTTATCCTTGCTATAATCAAAAGTTACAATATCAGTATAAAAATCATGTTTCAAAAAACGATTATTAATATCCAATAAATAATCATCATCACAAAATATATAAGTTAATTTGCCACAAAGAAAATTATATTCCATTATAATATTCTTTATCCATATACTTAAATTTCTATATTTTAGTATAGGTTTTTTTACTCTTTCTGCCTCAAATAGTATAGCCATCATCTATCTATATTAATTTTTATAATATTTCCTTTACCCAATAAATAAAAACTTTTACTAAAACATTTAATAAAAAATATTCCTCGACCAGATTCCTTTCTAATATTCAACTCATTAATAGGAGAGGAAACCATATCCAATAAATAACCTTCGCCCTGGTCTTCAACCTCAATAATGATCTCATTAACTGTAATAGTGATGCAAAAACGAACTTTCAACTCTCTAATATTCCTATTTCCATGTATAATTGCATTCTCAACCGACTCCACGATGACTGTCTGTAAAGACAATTTCTTTTCAAAATCAAGTTTGAAAATATTTTCAATTTCCTTAATTATCACTAAAATTTCTTCCAAACCTTCAATAGATGAAGTAACATTTAACTCTTTATGGTAAAGTAACGTACACATAATAAATAAAAAGTATGGAGCAATATAGTTTAGTAAAAATAATCATTCTGACAAATTAGTGTTAATTTAAATCCATAAATTTAAAGAAGCACCGCAAAATAATAATTGAATTCCTCAAATAAAAAATGAAATTAAATATTACTTTATGATAAATTTTAAAATAGCCAGAGTCAGAAAAAAAACTAAAGGAGAGACCATAACAATCCAAAATAGATTACAAAATCTTATACTTATCCAAACTTCATTGTTAAAAATGAACATTACTAATTTAAAAGTGAAACTATACAATAAGTCTTTAGTGCTAATATTATAAGGAATATACTATAAAATACTGTAGTAGAAATCGACACCAATAAATAATAAATATAAGAATAATTACATAAATCTCTAATTTTGAATAAAATAAAAAAGTAAATATTAAGTGAGTTAAATTAAAGTATAAAATAGCATTTTTATAAAACACAAATAATCAGTGTAAAACAAGAGTAGTATACAACACAGACCAAACTAAGAAACACTTTTATATTTTAATAGGGATTTTATTTATGCGAGCCAAATGTCTTCCACCATCAAATGATTCGGATAAAAATACGTCAATTATTTTCAACGTTTCATTAATGCTAATAAATCTTGAAGGCAAAGAACATACATTGGCATCGTTATGGTGCCTGGCCAAATATGCAATTTCAGTATTCCAACATAAAGCAGATCTAACATAATTATATTTATTGATAGTCATGTTTATCCCATTTCCACTACCACAAAAAACAAATCCAAATTGAACTTCCTTTTTATCCAATGCTGAGCCCAGTAAATGGGCAAAATCAGCATAATCACAACTATCATCTGATTTACAACCAAAATCGACTGTAATATAACCCAGATTTTTTAAATAATTCATAACGATAGTCTTAAAATGATAACCGGCATGATCAGATGCTAAACCAATAATTTCCATATACTTAATAAATAAAATTTGTTATTATTTAAAATTATAAAGTTATATAATCTTAATTGTTAATAGCATGTTGAAAACAAATAATTAACTAATATACTTTCAACAATGTATCAAAATAAAAAAAATATGAAAACGTTATATAGAAAAAATAGAAAAGTTAAATAAAAAAATAAATAAAATAATAGCTAAATATGTATAAAATCAAATCAAAAAATATAGATATATATAATTATTAACTTAAAGTTAATTAATATATAAAATAAAGTAGTACAATATATTACAATGTTAAAAACCATATTAAGAAATGTTAAAAAGAAAAATTAATAAAAAAAACAAGCAAAAAAAAATTTTTTTATAAACTAAATCAACACCTTATTTAAATAAACATTCTTTAAATCTTTAATACAAATAAATATTATAGTATAACTAGTAATTTCATTGTACATTTAATTATTAGGATTAAATTTGTGTGAATTTAGGCAAATAAACATTGTTGGAAAAATGAATTTGAATTCAAAATTATCAATTCTTTTAGTTGAGGATAATGAGCTTAATCAGAGACTTATGAAAATAAGCTTGGCACGCTTTAATTATAATGTTTCAATAGCAATAAATGGATTGGAGGCAATTCAAATGTTTATTAAAGAGAAATTTGATATTATTTTGATGGATATTATGATGCCTGTAATGGATGGTTTTGAATCAACAAAGAATATAAGGGCTTTAGAATACAGTAATCCCAAATTAGGTCATATCCCAATTATTGCATTTACTGCTAATACGATAAATAATGATCGTGAAAAGTGTATAAAAGCCGGTATGGATGATATTCTTGAAAAACCTTTTGACATTATCAAATTTCGTAAAATTTTAAGTGCTTTGTCATAAAACTTTTGTTTTATGATTTATAATAATAAGCAGTAAATAATATGGATGATTTTATAAATATACGTGGGAATAGTAGTGAAAATATAGATTATGAGTTTGATAATAAATTACGACCTCTTAGGTTCTGTGATTTTAGTGGTCAGAGGAAAATTGTAGAAAATCTTAAAATATTTGTCCAGGCTGCAGTAATGCGTAAAGAATCACTTGATCATGTCTTATTGCATGGTCCGCCCGGATTAGGAAAAACAACCTTGTCCAATATAATTGCCAATGAATTGGGTGTTAATTTAAAAATTACTTCAGGTCCGGTACTCGATAAGCCTGGCGATTTAGCTGGAGTTCTCACAAATCTTGAAAATAATGATGTGCTATTTATAGATGAAATTCACCGGTTAAGTCCCGTTGTGGAAGAATACCTTTACTCCGCAATGGAAGATTATCGTATTGATATAATGATTGATAAAGGACCAAGTGCACGATCAATTCAACTTGATCTCAATCATTTTACATTAATTGGAGCAACAACAAGAAGTGGGCTTCTTACTGCTCCATTAAGAGCCCGATTTGGTATAAATTGCCATTTGGAGTATTATGACATTGAAGTTTTAACTGATATTGTAAAGAGGTCAGCAAAAATTCTTGAAGTAGAAATACAACAAGATGGTGCTATTGAAATTGCCAGGAGAAGCAGGGGTACACCGCGAATTGTAAATGCTTTATTGCGGAGGGTTCGTGATTTTGCAATGGTAAAGGGAAATGGTGTAATTGATTTAGAAATTACACGTTATTCATTGGAAGCCTTAAATATTGATAAGTATGGTCTTGATGAGATGGATAATAGAATTTTAAGTTCAATCATAGATAAATTTAATGGAGGGCCTGTTGGATTATCCACTATCGCAACTGCAGTAGGGGAGGATCAAGGAACAATTGAAGAGGTATACGAACCATTTTTAATAAAGGAAGGGTTCTTAAAACGTACTCCCCGGGGGCGTGAAGCAACCGAATTGGCCTTTAAACATTTGGGAAAAACAGATAAAAAAACAAACGGACAAACTTTATTTTAGAATTTTTTATTTAACTAATTCAATTTCAAATATTTTTGGCCAAAGTTTTCCAGTCACATAAATTTTTTTCTTCTCATGATCATAGGCAATTCCATTTAAAACATCTATTGGAGTTTTTTGATTGTAAAGATTTGCAGGCAAAAGTCCTTTTAGATCTATTTCAGCCTTTATTTTACCCGTACTTGCATCAATAATAACTATTGTGTCAGTAGTCCAAATATTAGCCCAAATATCACCATTGATATACTCAAGCTCATTCAAATTTTGAACGGTACCCTCTCTGTTGCATACTTGAATTTTCTTAACTTCTTTTAAAGTTTCGGGATCAAGATAGTATAGAAATTCTGTACCATCGCTCATTATTAATTGTGTACCATCATTAGTTAAACCCCATCCTTGCTCGTTTTTATAATTCCATGATTTTATTAATTCAAAATTATCCAAATTGCGAACGAATCCAATTTGTGATTTATAAGTAAGCTGGAATAGTTTGCCTTTTAAAATAGTAATTCCTTCTCCAAAATATTTTTTATCAAGTTTATATTCTTTTACAATTTTCCAATTTGAAATATCTGTTTTATATATTGCAGAGCTACCTTCCTGACCAGTTCCTTCATATAAAAAACCATTTCTAATTTCAAATCCTTCAGTGAAATGTTCAATATTATGCGGATAGGATTTAATTACCTTAAAAGAGAATTTTTGTGGAATTAAATCTGATAGAAGAAGAAATTCACTATAATTTTCTCCTATAGTTCCATTATCAGTCGTAGCTATGACCTTTAAATGATGGATACCAACTTTAAGATTAAGTGTTTTAAGTTCAAGTGTAAATTCTGGTTTATCACTTGTATCAAGAGAATTTCCATCAAGAAATAGTTCCGTTTTACGGAGCGAGCCGTCTTTTATTTTGGTTTTAAGAACTATTGATAATTTATTTCCAACTATATATTTAGTATTTTTAGGTGAAATATTTATGGAAGTCACCGGTGGTCTTACTCTTTTGGAGGATTGAGCACAATTCAATAGAAGGGAAGAAATAGACAAAACAACTAAAATACACACACTAAGTACTCTCATAATCAAAAATAAAGTGAATGATTATCAATTAAAAATATAAAATGGAAAATTATATAAAATTAAGTAGCTATCAACAATGAGTTCTGAATTATTAACATTGCTTCACGTGGAACATTCCATTTTTTGATTTATAGAAAAGGGTACCTTAACAAGCGAAAGAATTATCTTTGTGTTTTATTTTAATATTAGGAAATATTTTGAGTGTATTAAAAAAGCTTGCTGGAGAGACTGTTATTTATGGCGTGCCCAGTATCATTGGTAGATTTTTGAATTGGTGGCTTACTCCACTTTACGCATGGATTTTTTTACCTGACGAATTTGGAATTTTAAGCAATATTCTGGCATATGTTGCTTTCCTTCAGGTTGTGCTTACCTATGGAATGGAAACATCCTATTTCCGATTTGCCGGTCGGAGTGAACATCCTGAAAAGGTTTTTTCTACTACAATGATTTCGTTAAGTGTTACATCAATTCTTTTTATAATCATTGTTTTCGGTTTTTCACAAAATATTTCAAGTTGGATCAGCTATGAGGGACATCGGAATTACATCATTTGGATGGGAATTACAGTGGCTTTGGATGCCTTGTCTTCTATTCCATTTGCAAAACTTAGGTTAGAATCGAGACCCATTAGGTTTGCACTCTTAAAGACAATTAATATAGCATTGAGTATAGTTTTGAATCTGTTTTGGATACTCTTATGTCCTAAAATTTTAAAATCAAATCCAAATTCAATCCTCCGTTTTATTTATAATCCAGACATAGGGATTGGCTATGCATTTTTATCCTACCTGGTGGCCTCAGGGGTTACCCTTCTTTTGTTTCTTCCGGACTTAAAATTAAAAAAATCAAATTTTGACAGCCGTTTATTAATAAAAATGTTAAAATATGGTTGGCCAATTTTAGTTATTGGTATTGCTGGAATGGTTAATCTGAATATTGATAAAATTCTATTGCCTAAACTTTTGGTTAATTCAGCTAATCCGATATTTGAATTAGGGGTATATTCGGCAAGCGGAAAACTGGCTATATTGATGGCTCTTTTTATTCAGGCTTTTCGGTTTTCTTTTGAACCATTTTTATTTTCACATTATAAGAATGAAGACTCCAAAAAGGTATATGCTGTAATTATGAAATATTTTGTAATTCTTGGACTTATAATTTTTTTGGGAGTGATGTTCTACATGGATATTTTTAAATTTTTTATTGGTTCAACCCAATCCGGCTATCATGAAGGAATTAAAGTTGTCCCTTGGTTATTGATGGGAAATTTGTTTTTGGGAATATTTTATACCCAATCATTGTGGTATAAATTGACCGATCAAACTTATTTTGGAGCTCGGTTTGCGATAATAGGTGCTGTAATTACAATTGTACTGAATATTATTTTAATCCCTATTTTCGGTTATATGGCTTGTGGGTATGCCTTTTTTACGGCATCTTTGGTTATGACTGTTATTTCATATTTCGTTGGACAGAAATATTTTCCGGTTAAATATAATTTAAATGAAATAGGTTCATATTTGATAATTGCCCTAACGCTCTTTGTGATTTCAAAATTAATTGTTAATGATAATAAAATTTTTAAAGTTGCATTTAATACTGTTTTATTTATGCTTTTCTTCATTTTTATTTGGATAAAAGAGAAGTCAGATATGAAAGCATTATTTAACTTTAGAAGGAAGGAATAGAACAATAGAGATTCGAATAGTTTACTATCTTAGCGGATCGAAAAATAAAATTTCTCTGGATGAAAGTAAAGATTGTCAATAAATCATCAAACGAATTGCCTGAATATAGTACTCAACATGCAGCCGGACTCGACCTGAGGGCAAATCTGACAGAGAAGGTTATATTGGAATCGTTTGAAAGGAAACTAATTCCAACCGGATTATTTATAGAGTTACCGGTCGGATTTGAAGCACAGGTCCGGCCAAGAAGTGGCTTGGCTTTGAAAAGTGGAATAACAGTATTGAATTCTCCAGGAACTATTGATGCAGATTATCGGGGTGAAATTCAGGTTGTTCTTATTAATCTTTCCTCAGAGACGTTTGTTATACAGCATGGTGAAAGAATTGCCCAAATGGTTATTGCTTCTCATGAGAAAGTGAATTGGGAAAAAGTTGAATTTTTGGAGGACACCGCCAGAGGTGATGGTGGATTTGGGCATAGTGGCAAACATTAAGTTTTGATCACCTTGTATAGACTAAAATTTTTAAGAATGACAGGAAAGGAAAGTTCGATTTGTTTATTGTTAGCTACAATTAGTTTAATTGCTGTTTTTTCTTGTAAAGTCACAAAACCTGTCTCTTCTATTAATAGTGTTAAGGTCACTGTTGATACAACTGAAGTTAAGCTTACTGAAGAGGCCAGTAAAGAATTTGAATATCTTTATATTGAAGGGTTAAAACAAAAAACGTTGGGCAATACAGATGATGCGATAAAAATATTTTCGCGTTGTCTTGAAATAGATCCCCACTCAGCTGCTACCCTATTTGAAATGGCAAACATTCATATTTCGAAAGGGGATTTTCAGAGTTCAATGTTCCTTCTCGAAAAGGCAATTTTAATTAATCCCAATAATCAGTATTATCACCTTTCGTTGGTAAAAGTTTATCAGCAAAATAAATTGTTTGAAAAAGCAGCTTCGGAATATGAAAATCTTTCAAACTTGGTGCCAGACAATCCTGATTTTCCTTTTTATCAGGCGGCATTACTTGTAATGGCCGGGAAAAATGATCAGGCACTGATATTATATAATAAACTTGAACAAAAATTGGGTATATCAGAGCCTATCGCAGTTGGAAGACAACAAATCTATCTTCAGCGGGGGAATAAACCTGCGGCTTATGGAGAGATTGAAAAACTTATTCAAGCAAATCCTACAGTATCAAAATATTATGGATTGCTTGCAGATATGTATCTGGCAGATAAGAACAGGGAGAAAGCGCTCGAAAATTATGAGAAAATTCTCAAACTTGATCCAAATGACGGTTTTGTACATCTTTCAATTGCAAATTTTTATCTCGAAGGTAATGATTCAATAAAGGCGTTTGAAAATATTAAATTAGCTTTTAGGAACTCTTTATTGGATTTTGAAACGAAAGCTCAAATGTATTTATTACTGATAAAGCCAGGGGCATCGAAGATTTCCGATAAACTTCAGTTCGAATTACTTCATATTTTAATTGATGCCCATATTGATGATGATAGGCCACGGGCATTGATGGTGGATTATTTTCAAGCTAAAAAGCAGATGGAGGAGGCTAGAAAACAGATCAGAATTGTGCTTGATATGAAAAAAGACAATTACCAGTATTGGGAACGACTTTTATTGATTAATAACGATTTATTGGATTGGTCCTCGATGAATACCGACTGTAATAAGGCTTTGGAATTTTTTCCAGGCCAGCCTTTAATTTATATCCTTAAATCTGTTGCCTTGCTGCAACAAAAGAAATATTCAGAACTACTTTGTGTGATCGATTCTGGCTTAGTAAAAGTTAAAAGCGATCCTAAAATTCTTTCTCAATTTTATACCTACCGTGCTGAGGCATATTATAATTTGAAACGATATAATGAAGCATTTGATGTTTTCGATAAGGTTGTGGAACTCGATCCTGAGAACTATATGGCTATGAATAACTATGCCTATTATCTTTCCTTAAAGGGAGAACGTTTGGGTATTGCCGAAAAGTTAAGTGCAAAAGTGATCCAGGCTAATCCTGATAATGCAACCTATCTGGATACTTATGCATGGGTGTTTTTTATGAAAAAGGATTATCAGCTGGCAAAGTTTTACATGGAAACTGCTTTATCAAAAGCGGGTGAAGATAGTGCTGTTTTAATTGAGCACTATGGTGACATTCTGTTTTATCTTAATGAAAAAGAGAATGCATTACTGCAGTGGAAGATGTCACTTGAAAAAGGGAACCCTTCCAAAATTCTCAAACGTAAAATTGCAGAGAAAAGATATATTGAAACCAAAGAAAACTAATTTTATGCATGCCCCAAAACAATTCTTTAATTACTTTTTATATGTAATTCTTTGTTCTTTTTTATTCCAGAATTGTAAACAAGCAGAAAAAATTGTCTTACCCAAAAGAATTAAGCACTACAGTGTAGGTAAGGTAATTAAATTGGTCAATGAAAAGTCCCTAAATTATGAAACCTTATCAGTTCGAAAGGTCGTAATGTCTCTTTCGAATGAAGGAAAGGTTACTTCGGTCCGGGGATCTTATAAAATCAGACGAGACAGCATAATTCAGATTTATGCGCAGAAACTTGCAATCCCAGTTGGAAAAATTGAGGTCAATACAGATTCGTTTAAGGTCGTATATTTTATAGATCAGAAATTATTCGTGGGGAAGAACAGTTATTTGACCAAGCTTCTTGGCATAGACATCGATTTTGGTGTTTTGCAGGCACTTCTAAGTAATAAACTATTTTCATTTAGGCAGGATCCAAAGGATAAAGATTTCAGAGAATTTGTTTGTGACATTGAAGATAATATGTATAAAATTTCTTCCATTCGCGATCGGAAATTAAAACGGTTTAACAAGAATGAAGAGGCTCTTGAAAGATATCGTAACCGGTTGGATATAGGTCATCTGATTAAACAGGATATCTATATTGATCCGGATTCCTTTGTTGTTAAAAAGATGATATTTAATGATATTGACAGCAACAAAGGGATAAGGCTTGAGTTTTCAAAATACGAGAAAGTAGATCAGCAATGGTTTCCAGGTTTAATAGAAATAGCTTTAACCGGACAAAAAAAGGTTGAATTATCTATTGAGATGTCCAAAGTTAGTCTGGATGATGAAAAAAACTTTGGATTTTCTATTTCTCCAAAGTATAAGAAACAATTGATTGAATAATTAATTGAGTGTAGATAATGGTAATATTTTATCTGTGGAATATACTATTTTAAGACTATCTAAGCTTATAGGCATAATTTTATTCGTTTGCCTTGTCTCCAACGTTTTTGGTCAGTCACTAGAGGAACTCCGGAAGCGGAAGGAAAAAACTGCTTCAGAAATTGAATATATCAATAACTTATTGAAAGAGACCAATAATAATGCGAAAGCTTCACTTAACAGGCTTTCTGTTCTGGAGCGACAAATAAAACTTCAGGATATTCTTATAAATAATATTACCGGAGAGATAGGTTATCTTGATGCATCCATCAATCAAAATATAAAACGGATTGATTCGCTCAGCATTGCTCTTCAAACTGTTAAAAATAAGTATGCAGCCATGATACGGTATGCAAACAGGAACCAGAATAACAATAATCAGTTGCTTTTTATCTTGTCTGCTAGTGATTTCAATCAGGCTTATAAGAGGTTTATCTATTTAAGGCAATATGCAGATTATCGGCGTAAACAGGCTGAAAAAATTTATGAATTTAAGAGTTCTATTTCTGAGCAATTATCAGAGTTTAATATACGCAAGGATGAGAAACAACGTCTTTTAACTTCTAAAGTAAATCAGACAGTGATTATTGAACAACGAAAGAAGCAACAAAAAGATGTTTATTCTGAGTTAAAGCAGAAGGAAAAGGATTTAAACAAGAAGCTGGAGAGTCAAAAAAAGACAGAATTAAGGTTACAGCAGGAAATTGAAAGAGTTATTGCTGATGAGGCAAAAAAGGTGAATCGTAAATCCTCCCGGGAAAAGGGTTTTGTGTTGACTTCTGAAGAGAAAGTGTTATCCGGGGATTTTTCCAATAATCGGGGTAAATTCCCGTGGCCAGTACTACGGGGGTTAATTACCGACCATTTTGGTGAACATCCGCATCCTGTATTGAAATATGTTGTTGTTCGGAATGCCGGTGTGGATATTACTACCCAGGCTAACGCTAAAGCAAGGTCCATTTTTAAGGGTGAGGTTACCAAAGTTGTCGCAATTCCTGGTGGAAATATTGCTGTCATAATCCGGCACGGCAATTACCTGACTGTATATTCGAATTTAAGTGAAGTCTTTGTAAAAGCGGGTCAACAAGTTGAAGGAAAAGAAGAAATTGGCAATATTTTTACCGATAAGAATGATGAAAATAAGACTGTTCTAAAGTTTCAGCTTTGGCGTGAAAACACCAAGCTTGACCCTGAAGAATGGCTAAGACAAATGTAAAGCCATCATAGCCGAGTCTTAGTATAAAGTTTTTAACTTCTTGAGTTAGTTAAATTTGCAACCTTAGTTAAGCCTGGTAGATTGATAATTTTAATTTTACGTCCTTGAAGGTCAATTAACTTGTCCTGTTTAAATTCTGAAAGAAGCCTGATTATCGATTCGGTAGCTGTTCCAACGGTATTGGCTAATTCTTCCCTTGTCAAAGAAATCTGCAGTGTTTGATCAGCGTCAAGATCGAAGTTTTCCTTGAGAAGTAAAAGTACTTCTGCTAAACGTTCCCGAACTGTTTTCTGTGCAATATCTGTAATGTATTCATTTGCTTCTTTAAGCTCGGCGCAAACTATTCGAAGCATAGCAAGTGAAAATGAGGAATTTTTCTCTATTAAATTGAGCAAAGTTTTATAAGGTACATGGCATAGTATGGCATCTTCAATGATTTTTGATGTGGTACAGGCAGATTCCTGACTCAGTAATGAGCGATAGGCTATTATTTCTCCCTTTCTCGCAAATCGAATAATCTGCTCTTTGCCATCAATCCCTGTTTTGTAAACCTTAACAATCCCACGGATTATACAATAAAATCCGGTAAGCCGACTGCCTTCTTTATATACTATACTTCCCTTTTTAAGAGAGGTACATGTCTTTTCATAATTCAGACTTTTAAGTTCTTCTTCGCTTAATGACTTGAAAAAGCGGAAACCTGAAAGTGTTATATCGTCCATTGGTTCTGTTATATTTTTCATAATAGAATAAAATATAGTATGGATATTTTTGTGCGATAAATATACGACTAAAATTTAAAAGTATTTCGTTTCATATTTGAACAAAATGATTTCTGTCATTGTTATTACCATAAATAAAAACTATAAAATATTATGAAATATAAAGAATTAAAATCAAAAGACGAAAGTATGAACACTACTTTTTTAGGAAGAATTAAAAAGTTTTATATTGCATTGGCGATGATTTTGGTATGCTTTAGTATTACAGCAAATGCCACAGATTTTGCAATTGACAAGAGTGTTAGTTCGGTGAAATGGGAGGCAAAGAAAGTGACAGGTAAACATAATGGCACGATATCTTTTGCAAACGGAACAGTCTCAGCAAACGATGCAACTATTACTGGCGGAACCTTGGTAATTGATATGAAAACAATTGTAGACGTGGATCTTACAGATTCCGGGTATAATAAGAAACTGGTTGGACATCTGTCTTCGGATGATTTTTTTGCAGTTGATAAATTCCCTGAGTCAACATTGGTTATTAAAAAAGTTACCTTGGTATCAGGAAACGACTACAAGGTTACCGGACAACTGACAATTAAGGGTGTTACAAATCCAATTGAATTTAATGCTAAAGTTAGTCAAAATGGAGATAAGCTAAATGCTGAAGGTGTTATGACAATTAATCGGGCAAAGTTTGGTGTTAAATATGGCTCAAGCAGCTTTTTCCAGGGATTGGGAGATAAGGTAATTTATGATGATTTCACATTGGCTTTTAATATTGTAGCTTTGAAAAAATAGAGTTTACGCTTTTTTTTTAATTTCGAAGGATGTTCTTGGGAACATCCTTTTTTTGTAATACTGGAATTAATGGTTTAAATTTATCCAAAACTGGAAAATGGCAAAGATCGCTTTAATTACAGGAAGTGCAGTAAGGATAGGTCGTGGAATTGCCAGCCATTTGGCTGATAAGGGGTGGAACCTTGCACTTCATTATAGCACATCCCTCGTGGAAGTTTCAGAATTGGAATCCCAACTACGATCGAAATATTCTGAACAGCTCTTTTACAGCTTTAAAACAGATCTGGGAGATGCCCATCAAACGGAACAGCTTATAGATCAGGTTATAGAACGGTTTGGGTCAGTTGATCTACTAATCAATAATGCCTCTGCTTTTGAGCCTGCCACCTTAATAGAAACGGACAATTATCTTTTGACCAAACTTACAATGATCAATTTTCTGGCTCCTTTTATTCTTATGCGTGATTTTGCCAGAAAGGAAGGAAATGGGTTGATTATTAATATTACAGACACAAGAATTTCAAATAATACGAGTGATTATCTGGCTTATTCACTTACGAAAAAATCACTGTGGGAATTAACCAAAATGGCTGCCCTTGAATTGGCACCGCGTATTCGTGTTAATGCCATTGCTCCAGGAGCGGTTTTACCTCCTGTTGGTAAAGACAATACCCATCTTGAAAAAATAGCCTTAAATACGCCAATGAAAACCCCATCAGGTATAAATTCAATATTGAAAAGTCTTGATTATATAATAGATAATCAAGACTTAACGGGTCAGCTTATTTATTGTGACGGAGGTGGTCATTTAATTTAAATCTATCTTGCTCAACGTTATTTTTCAAATTTTGTATATTTAACCTTAAAATAGAACTTCATAAATACCGATCAAATGGGGGTCATTCGTATCAAAAATTTGCTCATTCCTACAATTATAGGATTTAATGCTGAAGAGCGGGTTAACCAACAGAATGTTATCGTTAATCTTGAAATAGAGGTAGACATTTCGGGTGCAGTAAATACTGATCATGAGGATACGATCTATAATTACAAGACAATTACAAAGGCTATAATTACTTTTATATCAGAAAGTAAATATAACCTGCTTGAGAAGCTGACCTATGAGGTACTGCAACTGGTTATGAAGGATGAACGAGTTGTAAGGGCTAAGGTTGAAATTGACAAACCCGGGGCTCTCAGATTTTCGGATTCGGTCTCAGTTGAATTGGAGGCAAAGCGAAAATGAGTCACGAATGCATCATCGGGATTGGATCGAATATTAATGCAGAGCAAAACTTTGCGGCTGCACTCTTTTTTCTTAGACAGGAGCATAACCTGATAGCTGTTTCCTCAAAGGTTTTGACCGCACCCATCGGAATCACTGATCAGCCCGACTTTCTTAACGGCGCTGCGAGAATTTCCACAGCAATGGATAAAGACGATTTCAGAAACTATTTAAAGGGAGTTGAAGACAGACTCAAACGAGACCGGAATTCCCCTAAATTTGGCCCCAGAACCATTGATTTGGACATCGTTGTTTGGGACGGAACAATCGTCGATCAGGAATACTACACACGCGATTTTTTAAAAGCTGTGGTAGACGAAATAATTTGAAAATGACAGAAATTTATTGAAACAGGGTTAATATGTTATTTATAGGACAAATTTGACGGGAGAAATTTCTCAACATATTCAACTGGAACCTCTTTACGTCTTGCAAAGTCTGTAATCTGATCTTTTTCGATTCTTTCCAATCCAAAATAAACAGAATTCTGATGTGCAAAATATTGACCGCATACCGAAGCTGTGGGATACATGGAAAAGTGTTCCGTTAAATGTATGTCAGCCTTTTCTGAAGCTCCGAGCAGATCAAATAATACTTTCTTTTCGGAGTGTTCAGGACAAGCCGGATAACCAGCTGCAGGCCTTATCCCCTGGTATTTGCAGTTAATCAGATCGAGAGCAGAAAGATTTTCATCCGGAGCGTAACCCCAGAACTCTTTTCTTACCCTTTCATGAAGCCTCTCAGCAAATGCTTCTGCCAGCCGATCTGCGAGTGATTCGAGCAAAATTGCCTGATAATCATTGCCTTCCTTTTTAAATTTCTCAACCCACTCTGCGACTCCAATTCCTGCTGTTACAGCGAAACCTCCACAATAATCGGCAATTCCTGTACTTTTAGGTGCCACAAAATCGCTCAGGCAATAGTTGGGGAGATTTGGTCCCCTTTTTTGTTGCTGGCGCAGGTGATGAAAGGTCCCGGTGAGAGACTTACGGGTTTCGTCAGAATAAAGTTCGATATCATCACCAACTGAATTTGCAGGCCAGAGACCGAAAATTCCTTTGGCTGTAATCATTTTTTTTGCAACGATTTCGTCCAGGAAACTATTGGCTTCATCGTACAGTTTCCTGACTTCTGCACCCTGATTAGGGTCATCCAGGATGGCTGGGAATTTCCCTCTGAATTCCCAGGCAAGAAAGAAGAAGGTCCAGTCAATATAGTGCCTTAATTCCTCAAGCGGGTAGTCCTCAAATACCTTAATTCCCAAATTCCGGGGAGTATAGACCTGTGAATTATTCCAGCCCGGATTAAAGGCATTTGCACGGGCAGCTGCAAGTGTGAGGTATTCTTTAGGTTTCTTGGCACTATGAGTGGCCCGTAATTCCTTATATTCGGTCTTTAATGATGCAAGATATTCAGGATCATTGGCCAATAGGTTGGAGACCACCTGAACTGCGCGGGATGCATCTTTAACATAGACCACGGTCTGGCTATATTCGGGGGCAATTTTTACTGCCGTATGAATCTTGGAAGTTGTTGCACCTCCAATCATCAATGGAACTTTGAACCCACGCCGCTCCATTTCATGAGCTACGTGGGCCATCTCTTCCAATGAGGGTGTAATCAGTCCGCTAAGCCCGATAATATCCGCATTTTCTTCTATTGCTTTATCCAATATTTTTTCAGCAGGGACCATAACTCCCATATCGACAACCTCATAGTTGTTGCAAGCAAGAACGACACCCACGATATTTTTCCCGATGTCATGCACGTCGCCTTTTACAGTAGCCATCAGAACCTTCTTTTTTTCGGTTGGCGCCTGTTTTAAATCC
>TBL_comb47_HYPODRAFT_10001184_pt1 | contig 34039 bp, 31 predicted proteins | sample TroBogypolimnion_40_FD_10682 | JGI IMG/M metagenome (IMG submission 10682)
ATNTAAAGCATTAGATATACTTTCTTTTGAGAATATATCTTATTACTGTTTATATGATATTAGAAAAGATAGACAGAACTATTTTCAAAAACTTTATTCATTAAGTTGACGCATATGGGACATCCGTGGCGCTTTAGCACAATGCCTATATAATTGATCAAGATTTAATCTCAAAATATTAAAATCGATTTTAAAGCAGTATTTGTAAAATTCCAGCATCTTGGTTGAACTAAGGTACGACCGTGGTTAGCTGAAAAAGTCCAAAAATAAAAAAGGGAAAGAGGGGGAAGACAAAAAGTAGTTATTCATCAATCACAGTATAGAAAATGTTTGGAAATGGTGTAATATAAGTTGAAGTAAATAATAAATATTGAATATTTCCGTTGTGAGTGTTGAAGTAAAAAATACAATGTACAAAAGCGCCAAGTTATACTATGGCGTACCAAAAAACTTTCTGTGTAGCACGAAACCCCGCCATTGCTTATATGCCGTGTTGGCAGCAGGTTTTATTTTTCAAGCATTTTACTTTCCATTTCAAATATTTTGTTGGCTTCAAAATAATAAGTCTTAATTTTACCATCCTCAGTCTTTACAACCATTTTGTCGCAATTATTTTTCCCAGAACTACTTATACTCTGTTCTTGAAGAGATGCTCCAATCATATTTATGATGAAATATTCTTCTTCTATTTGTGTCACGTGCCAACCAGTTTCACAGGTTTTACCATCCCCACTTTTTGTGATTGAATATAAAAGTCCAAATTCTATATCATGATATTTGTTTCTATTTATAGTATCACCCAAAATTTTATAAGTTTGCTGTAAGTATTTATGAGCAAACATACTTGTATAATCAATACTCAACATCGCTTTAGTTAGCTTTATTACTCCTTGGTAATTTTTATTTTTAATCTCAACATAAACTTGCTTTTTAAGACTATCATAATTTGTCCCTTTATTAGAATATTGCTTGCTTTCTAAAAAGCTGTTCCTAAAATCTGTATAATCTATATCTGTTTGACCATTTTCAAGTTGTTGTACATATTTAGAATACTTGTCATTAAAATTTGGAATCTCAATTTTACTTTTCTGTCCATATACTAAAAAAGTTTGTGAAAGTAATAATACAGTCAAATAAATAATCTTTTTCTTTGTCATAATTTTATCTTTAATGGTTGAATTTTTAACTTGCTGCCAACATAGAATAAATGTAATTAGTTAATTTATTCTTTTGTAAATATTGCATTTATTCAATTAAAAATCAATATTAGTTACATATTAGCTCTAGTATAATTGTTATACGGCAATGAAAAGAAGCGATTAGTTTTCAACATTCCATGGTAAAACTTGGCAATAACGACAATGTTTGAGAATAGTCAATCACGATATTTCAAAACCCTGCATACATTAGGATCGCTTAATCCTGCTGCAACAGCTTATTTGGTTCGTGTTTTTTCCAATAATGTGGAACTGGCAATACTAGTGCACAAAAGTTCGTTTCTTCGGACAGACGGCAGTACAAAACCTCCTGTTGAACAACCTATACTTTTTTTAACTGGCAAAGCTGCATGTATGGGACGTATATTTATGAGGATGTCTCAAAATTCAGATTTTATTGTCATGCCTGCGTAGGCAGGCATCCAAAAACTTAGGAAATAGTATGGATTCCCGCTTTCGCGGGAATGACAAATAAGTAAAAATTACTTTTGAGACAGTCCCATACAACTATGCGCTCCACACAACTATGCATCCGGCACCACATTACAGTTGCCTTGGCATATTGAAACCTACTGAACAAAAAAAGCTTTAGCTTACTACTGTAACCCGGTTTCCGGGTGTCCCGATGAAATCGGAATGAGTACACAGCAAGGCGAAGATTCGAACTTTGGACTTCAGAGAGTTCAAACTTTTTCAAATCAGCCCACATTCTTACTATTTCCCCGTATGTATGAACTTTTATTATTATCTCCGTTTCGTCAGGACACACTCTGCTTAAGTCGTCGCGGCGAACTGACGGGACTGGAATCAGTTTGTAATTTGGCATTTAATGACCGCGTATTAGCCTTATAGATGTAGTTCTTAATTCATCCCTTTGCCCGATTGTATCCTGCCTTTAATAACCATACCATTTAGCATCAAACAGGTGGCTTTCGCATTGTTTTCTATTATTATACCATTTGCAGGAATTGCTTAGGTAATTCCTAATAAAAATAATATGGAGGTAGAAAATATTAAAAACTTTATTTTTCAGCTTAATTATTTATTTATTTATTAACCTAAACATCAGCGCTCAATGGGTAAGTACAAATTGGCCTTATGGTGGTGCGGTTAATTGTTTAGTTGTAAATGGTACGGATATATTTGCAGGTGGTAGCGGCGTATTTTTATCGACAAACAGCGGCACAACCTGGACTACGGCAGGTTTAACGAACCAATATGTTACTTCCCTCGCCGTAAGCGATACGAATATATTTGCAGGGGGTAACGGAGTATATCTATCGACAAACCGCGGTGCAAACTGGACTATGGCCGGTTTAACGAATCAATATATTACGTCTCTCGCCATAAGTGGTAAGAATATATTCGCAGGGGGTAGCGGAGTGTATTTATCGACAAACAGCGGCACAATCTGGACTATGGCCGGTTTATCGAACCTATATGTTACTTCTCTTGCCGTAAGCTGTACGAATATATTTGCAGGGGGTAGCGGAGTTTATTTATCGACAAACAGCGGCACAACCTGGACTACGACAGGTTTAACGAATCAATATATTACTTCTCTTGCCGCAAGCGGTACGAATATATTTGCAGGGGGTAACGGAGTATTTTTATCAACAAACAGCGGCACAACCTGGACTTCGGCAGGTTTAACCAATCAATATATTACATCTCTCGCTGTAAGCAGTACGAATATATTTGCGGCAACTTATGGAAACAACGTTTGGATGAGGCCACTATCCGAAATGGTAACAGTTTTTGAAGTAAGTAAAAATAATTTACCAACCGATTATGTCCTTAAACAAAATTACCCTAATCCCTTTAATCCATCTACAATGATCGAATTCAGCATAAAGAACAATTCATGGGCTAAGCTAATCGTATACGATATGCTTGGCAGAGAGGTCACCACTCTTGTAAATGAAAATAAATCAGCAGGTACCTACAAAGTTAAATTTGATGCTTCCCATTTATCCAGTGGCGTCTATCTGTATAAATTAGAAACAAATGGATTTACACAGAGTAAAAAAATGTTATTGCTGAAATAGTTTCAATTTTCGTTGAGCCCAGCTTGGATTTCAATATATTTATTGCTTCAGTACTAACAATAGAATCTTCAAGTAGCCTTAAAAAATCTAAAGTCATTCGAATTTCGTGTTTTTCCAATAATGTGTTACTGGAAGTACTATCGTAAAAAAGTTCGAGTCTTCGTCCGGAAGGTAGTACAAAAGCCTCCCGATGAACACCCTCTACTTTTTTAACTTGCAAAGCTGCATTTATGGGACGTATATGTATGGGACGCATAATATGCGTCCCATACAACCATGAGCCCCACATAACTATGCTTCCGGCACCACATTACAGTTGCCTTGGTATATTGAAACCTACTGAACAAAAAGAGCTTTAGCTTATGACTGTATCCCGGTTTCCGGGTGTCCCGATGAAATCGGGATGTCCCGGAGGAACTGTTTTGTGTTGAGATATGGTACGCCGTAAATATGAACGGATTGTCCTGAGATCAATTTAAATATTCAACATTCTTTACTTCGGATGTGCAAAGCCTCCATGCACCGTTTTTGTACTTAAGTGTATGAATCATAGTTGTCTTATTATTTCTAAATGATGGACCAATAAGTGTTGTTGTCTGCAGGCATTGTACTTTTGCAGTGGTGCCGTCATTTTCTAAAACTTGAGCATCAGCTAGTTCATATTTCAGGTCGTATTTATCAAACAAGTTTTTGTACATAATCTTTGATATTGCAAAGGAGGGACTGCCGTCATCCAGCGTTTGCAAAACCAAATCAAAGTCTTTATCACTACATGCCTTTAAATTAATATTAATGGCATCAATAGGAGTATCGGCTTTATAGTCATTACTTGAACATCCCGGCAATAAAGCAGTTAAAAGGAGAAAAAAGAATAAATTGAATAATTTTATAAATTTACACATAATAATTTCCTTATTTTCAAGCAAGTTAATAATTGTTTATTAGAATGTCCATTAAGGCAAGACCTACCATTTATTTAAATTTTTATTAGAGTCTGGCATGTTTTAGCTAATCTGGTTCAGCTAAACAATGCTGCTTGTACATATTGATTTACAAATTGAGTTACGATATACCATGACTTGCTGTTAAATTTATTTAGCGGCTCAAATCCAAATATTGATAGTTATTTTATAAAAGAATTTTCTTTCTAAGAACTAAATGTTTTTATTATAATATTTCTTCCATTAGTTCAATAATTACTAAGTAAGAGAAATATACTCTTGATTTGTCACGTTTTGACCTGTTTAAAAAATGTTTAGAACTAAAATAAATTTTGTTCTGATTTTAAATAATATTAATTTTTATACAGGTTAATAACTAAATTCATAAAATTTCTTAAAATCTCACGAGGAGTGTGAAATGAAAAAGAAATATTTATTCCTTTTGGTATTATTAGTGTTTGCATTTACCTCATGCAAAAAATCATCTGATTCTACCGAACCTGTTTCACCTGTTGGTAATTTAAAATTAACAATACCTGCGGCTTACAATCCCGCCGGTACAACTTCACTTATTGCAGCCGTAACGGATGCTCAGAACAAAATACTCAGTTCATCCGATACATCATACCAATTTAACGGCTTATCAGTAGGGACTGCAAGTATTTCAATTTCTTGTTATAATAGCAGTCACACACTTATTTTTTATCAAAGCAAAAGCATGGTTATAGCTGAAGGAAATAATACGCTTAAGTTGTTGTTATCCTGGAAAGATATCAACTCTCATTCATTAATAACCGCAACCAACTCACCTAATACTCCAGCGTTGGGCTGCAGAAGCCCATTCGTTATATACGAAAACAATGTTTATAAAATGTGGTATTCCAATCTTTATAATAATAGGGTTTATGATGCACGTTATGCCGAATCGAGTGACGGTATTACCTGGCAATTTAAAAGTTCAAGTCCTCTGTTAACTCCAACAGCCGGCGGATGGGATGCATATGCAGATGATTGCGGCCCGGTAATTAAAGACAACAATAAATATTATATGCTATTCTGCGGGGTAACTTCGCAAAGCGGTGACGCTTATTTTGGTTTGGCATCATCTACAGACGGAACAACGTGGACAAAAAATCCAAATCCTGTTATTGTGAGGCTTGACCGCAGAGTATCAGGAAATTCATTAATTAAAGTAGGAAATTTATTTTATTTTTATTATACCTACACTAATCTTGATGATGGTATTACCGGCACTGCATTAGCAACTTCAACTGATTTAACAAATTGGACAACAGTTACTGAGAATGTAATTCAGGGCGATCCAGCCACATGGGATGGCGGGCTTATTCTTTCTCCATCCGTAGTTTATGATGGGGGAGTATTTAAAATGGTATATATGGATTCATCATGGTACGGTTTTGGCGTAGCAAAATCTTCAGACGGTATTAATTGGATAAAGCAAACAGCTTCAGCACCTTTTTTCCAGTCTTCAAATACTTTGTGGGCTCAAAATGTCAGGTATCCTAACATAGTACTTTTATCAAACGGTTTTAGGATTTATTATGGAGGTAGTACCGGAGCCGGATACCAGGGGATTAGCTTTTTTGATAATTATTCATTCCAAACCATATTTTAGTCAACACTTTATATGAGAAATAGAATAAATAATTAACGTAATAATGTGCACTAGAAATATTTTTAGACAAGATAAAGAGGCTGTTCCTGAAAGGCAAAAGTAAGTGTGATTACTTTCAGAATGGCCTCTTTTAATAATTTGTAAATATTCATAATTACTGACATAACTTATCAATAGTACCTCAAATACCTGCAAGCCGGTTAGAGTTTTGATATAAATTCAATAGTTCAAAATAATTATTCTAAAATTATACAGGGTATTTATTGCTTTATATCCAATAATTTGTTTGCGTAAAGTATTTCTGCATTTTCAGCGAGTATTTTAAATGGCATTCCGCTCCTGATTGAAATATCAATTAAATCCATTGTTCCATCAGAAAAGGCAAGCAGCCACATGATAGCAGAAACAGAATCACTTACAGCTTTTTGAGAGCCGAGTGTAGGATAAAGCCCCCTTTTCCCAAGCTGGGGTTCACAGTACGGCATTTTATTTATATATGTAAAATTCTTTTCTAATACTTCAATTATATCCAAAAATTTTTCAACTGATTTCTGCATTGCTTCAAACGATATAAATGATTTATTGTCACCCGATGTATGATATTCTTTATACTTGGCATACATTGTGCGCATCAAAGAACCGACAGGTAAATTAAAACCGGGAGAACAATATTGTCTTTCATCACTTCCAGTTGGAAAGAAATCGTGAACAATAAATTTTTCTTCGGACTGATTTAATACTAATTCAACCGCTCTATCAGTTAAACAATTTCCTCTTTTGCTTCTTTTATAAGTAAAATTACCGCTATCCCCAATGCAGGTAACAACAAATCCCGCAATTAGTTTATTAATCAGATGCTCACCATTCATTTTTAAATAAGAAATGCTTCCAATTGTCTCAGGTACAAAAAGAAAGCGGTATGAATAACGTAATTTATTCCTTTTTTTCAACTCGTCATAAATCATAGTAGTAACAATCGGGCCTGATAGTTCATTGTTAGCCAGAGATGGATGACATATATATGTTGAAAAAAGCACTTCATGATCAGACTCTCCTTGTATAAATGCTTCTCCAATAGTCATCGATCCTTTTTCATTCAATAACGAATCAATATGAACTTCATAAACTCCTTCTTTTAATGAAGTAAGCTGATCATGTGTAACACAAAATCCCCATCTTCTTTTATAATAGGAAGTCAGATAAGGTATTTTATCCGGCTGATCCGGCAAAGAATATAAGTGAGGTTTAAGTTCTTCCAATGATATTTTCCCGGAGAACGGCTCGGAATACCCCAGTAAATGTAAGTTGCACTCAGCGAAATCAACAATTTTCTTACCCTTTCCATCTTTTATCCATGCTTCATTAACATTCCATTCGGGAGGTACTGTCCAATCGAAGCTTTCAGTGCCGGAAGGTATTTCAATTGACTTAATATCTATAATTTTAGAAAGGATCTCTAATGTTTCCCTGTTCCCGTTTCCGGAAAGGCTTCTATTTATAGGAAATAATTCATCAAAGAGTTTTTCCATTTTTTCTTTCATATTCTTTCTCTAGAATTAAGTTTTAGAAAACAGCTACTATGTTAAAATAAGAATAATTTATTCAAAATCGGAAATAAGAAATTTTCTGCCATATTTTTCCAGAAGTGGTGTAACCCATTTTTTAGTCTCTTCATCTAAAAGATAAAGAGGTTCTTCCTGAATTTTAGCAATCCAATATTTTGCCAGCAAAGAAGATGATATTAATTTGATCTTTAATCTGCCGCTTGAGTAATTAGACAACAATCCGTCATTTATTAAATCGGCTTCAAGTTTCTTCCAGTCATATTCCAATCTGAAACCTTTCGGCCGGCAATGGTATTTCAATTTAATTTCTCTGCTGTTATTATTCTTGTCAATAACAGTCCCTTTAAAATATTTATCGTATCTATATAATAGATTATCAGATACCCGTTCACAATAATGCAGGATAGTAGAACTCTGGAAACCTGCACCGTAATAAAACAACAAGGCATCAGAACTAGTTAGCCTTTCAAATAATGAATTGCTGTCAAACGGGTCAATTATTTCGGAATTGTTTATTTCCGGCACAATGCCATTACCGGAAAAGGAAAAGACCGGAATATTAGAGCGCCAGGAAGCAATATCTTTTCTGAAATATTCCGTTAACGCTCCAACCTGCGAAGGAGAACCATTAACTGAAAAAAGTCCGTTTGTTGTAAAGTCATAATTAAAAGAAGGCATCCAGATATCACAGCCCTTAAATAACTCGCTTAAAATTGTGTAATGCGCGTTTAACAATTGGCTGCTGTCTTGAAATGTTTGGAAGTTTATTTTAAATCCGAATAATATATCTGAGTGAATAAATACTTTTTTAGCATTGAACGGTTCAATCAGTTTGCCGACGGCATTTGTGATATTTTTATCAAATTCATAATTCATATTAAATCGTACCGCAATCAACAAATATATTTTGTCCCGTAATAGAACCTGCGTCATCCGAAATTAAAAAAGCAGCAGTTTTTGCAACACTTAACTTATCGGTAGGATTTTTAAGTGAGTTTCTTTTATAAATCCGCAGGCGGTCATCGTCACTTAATTTAGAACTCATTTCTGTTTCCATAAAACCGGCTACAATACAATTTGAACGTATTCCTTTTTCACCCCATTCGCGTGCCGTGTTTTTTGAAAATGCTTCCAATGCCCCTTTGCTTGCAGCATACATGGAAAGGCCTTTATACCCCGTGTGAACGCTGATTGAAGAAATATGCACTATGTTACCTTTCACATTATTAAACAACATATTCCTAATGGCATATTTTGTAATCATAAGGGGAGAAAACACATTTACCGTGAACATCTTATTCAGCCTTTCATAATTCATATTGGTAATTATGTCGTCATAAGCTACCGCTGCATTATTGATATATGCAAAAAGAGGAGTTTGGTAATCCAGAACAGACTTAAAAATCACTTCATGGATTTTTTCTGTGTCTTCCAGATTGAATGGGATATAAATTAATTTTTCTTTGTAAAGGGCGCGTAAATTATCAAAATGTTCATTAGTAGAACGGCTGACGGCATAAACCTTATAGTCTTGCTGCAATAAAGTTTCAGCCAGTTGTAATCCAAGCCCCTTTGATACACCGGTTAATAAAACATTTTTCATATTCTTTTCAATTTATTATTGGATGTTATCTCAATTTCTTTAACGAATTTAATTAGCTGCGGAATTTTATACGAAGGGAGTAAATCCTGCAAATATTCCCTTAACATAGGTTCGGTAAGTGATGAAGCAGCTTCCAAAACAACTTCTGCTATAAGTGCGTTTCCCAACACTGAATTTTTTTTGCCAAATGCATAAGAACTAATAACATCTGAATGTGAATTAATTGCATTCTCAATTTCTTCGGGATTAACTTTATAGCCTCCGACATTTATCATTTCATTTTTTCTGGCAATGATTTTAAATTTAAGCGGACATTCATTTATCACTTCAACCAAATCCCCGGTATAGTACCAGTCCCCATCTATAAATTCATTACTACCTATTAAAGATCTATGAATAACCAACTCATTTTCTAAAATTTTTATATGTTGTTTGTGTTCTTCCGGCACGGAGAATATATCATCGTGCGAGATCAAAAGTGAAGCCGCTTCTGTTGTTGCATAGATATTTGAAATTCGGGCATTGGGGAAAATAAGTTTTAATTTGTCATATAATTGTGTATCCGATTTTTCCCCACCCAAAGTAAGGTTTGTAATACTTGACGCTACAAAATCGGCAGGCAATAATAACCTGTAAAAAGTTGGAGTTGCTGAAATATGGGTTATGCAGTTCTTTATTAAGCTATTTAGAATTTGAGTTTTATTAAAATGGTACAGATTCACAATTGTGTTACCATTCATTATCGCCTGAAAAATAACCTGGAGCCCTCCCATATGAGATGGTTTGTAGCAGAGTCCCCATATATTATTGTTGAATTTATCCCCATAACGAATACCACGTAATAAATTTGGCATATTATGGATAATTTTCTTTGGCTGACCGGTTGTGCCGGAAGTAAAAATAGTAATATTTGTAGGAGACGTCTTTATTTTTTCTTTAAGTTCTTCATAATTTGAATAAAATATATTTTTAACCGGCCTAAATAGATCGTTGCTGCAATTGTAAATATTCTTATCTTTATCCACTAAAGATATATCATCTCCCTGAAGAATAATATTACAACCGGAAGCTATACCCGCTATTAAATTAATTATAAATATTCCACTCTTTGATAAAGGCGAATTAGATACTGAATTGCTGCTGTTATTAATTGTTTTTAATAGATCATCGTATGATATTGACGAATCGACTGCTTCGTCGATAAAAAAGAGCTTATTTTTCATTATTTTTTAAAATTTCTAAAACTTCATTAACGGTGTTTTTTATGCCGTCTTCAAAGATATCAATTCCAAAAGCCTCTTCGGTCCTAACAGTAAGTTCGGCTAATTGTAATGAATCAAAGCCAAAATCATCCCTCAATAATTCATTTCCTGTAATTTGTTTAATCGGTTTTTTACCTGCATTCTGAAGAACCTGGTTAATAATAATTAAAAATTTATCATTCATATATTTTTATACACATTTGTCAGGAAATATTTTAATTGTAAAATATAGTTTATTTTGAATCTATTGTCAATTTCACGCACATGCAGCCCGGCAGGATAGAGCAGCGGTTTACAAAACCGGAGCCTGGAAGTTTCTCAACAAGTCGGTACTGCAGCGAACTAACATGAAACAAAAGCCATCTAATGAGCACCTTCTACTTTTTTAACTTGCACTGTTGCATGTATGGGACGCATATTATGCGTCCCATATATAGTTCTAAACCAAGTAAAACAATACTGCTCAAAACCTTTTTTAGCCAGGCACAGCCAAACCATACCACCTGTATATATTAGTTTTGTATTAAGCAACGGTACATAGTGACTTGCAAGAATTATTCAGACAATCACTTTACTTGTAAGCATGTATTATTACAGTTAATTACTTACAAAGGTAATTAATAATTAATTATACATTTTCTCAATTGTCAATGCTGTCAGTCCATGCTTCGCTTAAGTCGCTGCGACGACCTGGCGGGACTGTAAATTGATCCTGCAGAATTCTAAATTAGAATAATTTATCTTGTTTCATCTTATTAATCAATTCTACTGCTAATTGAGAACTATCTTCTTTGTTCGGAAATCTATGGCTTTTAAAATCAATCTCGGCTTTCCAAATTACGTTTTTATTAGTTACGTCTGCAATCTGAGCTTCAATAGTAAGATCAACGGTGTTCATACCGGAAACACCTTTTTTAAGCAACACGGCTAGTAAAACGTCCGGTTTAAAATCGGCAATATTCTTTTGCACATCGGTTTCTAATGAAAGGTCATCTTCAATATAGGATAAGCATTCAACATTATTTTTTTTAAACTCTTCGCTTAACGACTCATACAAATATTTAGTAAAACTTTCAATCTCACTATGCAATTTACAATAAATTATAATTCTTGAAATGTTTTTATTGTACGATGCATCCTTATTGGATGTTACTTTAACTGTAGTAGCGCAGGAAACGGTAAGCAATATTAGAATGCACGAAAGAATTACTGCTTTATACTTTTTCATATAATGAATCCCCAAATAAATAATCAAAATATTAGTTTATTTTAATAATTTGTCTTCTTTCATTTTCTTTACGATATCTTTAGCCAATATAATAGCCTGGCTTACACCGGGAAGCCCGCTATCAGTGCAATCAAAATCAATTTTACCGCGCCAAATAGGCTTTTTTAATAATACATCAGTTACCGTAGCATTGAGAATCACTTTAACTTCAGTGGTTGAAAAAAAAGTATAACTTTTTGATCCATTTGTTGTTTCTTCCACCTGAATGACTGTAAGAAGAACATCGGGCTTAAAATCTTCTATTATTTTATTATAATCATTTTTAAGGGTAATACCATCATCAATCAGGCATTTGCAATTAATATTATTATTCTTAAATTCTTCTTGAATAGCTGTAGCCAAGCACTTGTTAAAATCTGAATATTTAGTGTTCAATTGAGAAACAAATATTACTTTTTTAATTTCTTTGGTGTAATTAGGATCCTTATTTGTAGTAATATTAATTGCTGTTCCGCATCCGGTTAGTAATATAATAATAACCAGCAAAGAAATCTTTACTAATGGTTTCATTTTGATTTATCCTCCAATTAAAAAAAAATTAACAATCATCATAACACAAAAATATAAGTAACTATAAAAATCGGTGAAAAGCTTGTTTGTTTAGCCAGGTAAATATATTATATGAAGAGGACACATTATAATAGGTTATCTTTCTTCATTTTAGATACGATTTCAACGGCTATTTTAAAACCATCTTGCTTATTCAGCGGTCCCGGTTCATTTGTTTGAAATATTATCTTTGCCCGCCAAATCACGTTATCATCATCCGGTTCTAAAGCACTAACGAAAAGAGTTAATTTTGTATCTTCCATAAAGATGAGAGGCCCGGAATTTGAATAGCCTTCATTTTTATTTATTGTTAGAACAATATCAGGTCCAAGTTTTTCTAATGCACTTTTGTACTCACTTTCCAGAGTAATAGGTGTTATTTTAAAATATTCCGCGGTTATACCGTTATTGTGAAGTTCACTTACAAGGAACTGGGGCAAGGATTCGGATAATTTACTGAATTGTTCGTCCAATTTGCATGTGATAAATACTTTATTGATTTTTCTTGTGAATGCCGCATCCTTATTTGACACGACTTCGATAGTTGTGGAGCAAGAAATTAATAGAACGGCGGAAAAGATAAAAATTAATAATTTTAAGATTAATTTCACTACTTTCCTCCCCTAAAAAGTGAAGTAGAAATCCGTTATTTAATTTTCAAATTTGCACAGCATTAATGCAAGAAATATATAATTATTATAAAAAAGATGCAAATGTATGATTTTATTGCGCTATTGTTTTTACTAAGCTAATATCTAAAAGAGATACTTAAAAGACCTTTTATTCAATGCCTAACCCGGCTCCGAAGTGTCCCGATGAAATCGGGATGTATATAGGAAACTGTTTTTGTGTTGAGTTACGGCACGCCATAACTAGTTTTAATATTATTTGATTAAAATCATTTTCTTACTTTCACTGTAGCTTCCCGTATCAATTCTATATATATAAACTCCACTTGGGAGAGTGGCGGCGTTAAATATGACATTATATGTCCCGGGGGATTTCTCTTCATTAACCAAAGTAGTAATTTCTCTTCCGAGCATATCGTACACTTTAATTGTAACGTTAGACTCTCTCGGCAGTGTATATTTTATATTCGTACCTGGGTTAAATGGGTTGGGATAATTATTATATAATTTATATCCGGTTGGTAATTGGTTATTCACATCTGTTATACCATTAGCAGAAGTTAGATTCAATGACTTGCCAATTACCTTCACAAATTGCGATTCTCCATTAACATAATCATACCCTAAAGCCCAAATCATCATTCCGGCAAGATTTTTACTTTTAATATAATCGCATTTATACCTTATTGAAACAGAATCTTCAAAAGTAATAAATTTTGTATGTGCCGTATCAACCAGATAGGGAACATCAGAAACATTATCCCAATAATATTTCCATTTTGGATTTCCAAGTAAAGGATATATATCAGTATTATAATACAAATCTGTAACGGTACCGGATTGCAATGTAAAAAGGCCGGAAGCGTTAAATTCCACTCCGTAAAAAGGGACTCCCAGAACAATTTTGGAAACCGGAATGCCCCTTGAAATATTCAGGTAATAAATGCCGTCATCATCAGAACCTTGATTTTGAGGATCATTTGGATTTGGATAAAGAGGAGAGTCATGCCCTGTGTAAGAAGTCCAGCTACCTCTGAAATCATATCCCATCATATTAACCCAATCAATATAATCTATCAAGTTTACAAAATCGAAATGCTGTCCTGAATAACTGCCCGGTCCCGCAGCAATGGTTACTAAATAAGATGCATTATTATTTATAATTGCAGTTCTTAATTCTTTTATTAAATAAGTGAAGTTATTTGTTTCTGTGGTATTTGTGGGAAATTCCCAATCGAAGTCCACTCCGTCATAACCTTTGTTTTTTAAATACTTGATAAGATTATTAATAAAAACAGAACGGGTTGCTGAACTCGAAGTCATTTTAGTAAAACCCGATGTATCGCTTGAATTTCCGAAACATACTAAGACCTTTACCCCTGCTGTATGCGCATCAGTAACCAGTTCAGGATATTCAAACCCTGAAGGGACAGTAATTGAACCGGCTGCAGTTGATGAAAGGAATGACAGGTTTATATGTGTAAGGTTTTTATAGTCAACTACGTTAGCAGGATAAGAAGATTTTAACCAATATGGATAATAACCAACAACTTTTTTTTGAGCTATAATGCTGGAGTAAGATAGATTAGCGAAAACGATTATAGTAAGAATTATCTTCATTTGCTGCATTTATTAACACTTAATAAAACATTTATAAATATTCCGAAAAATATCCTATTAATCAAATAATTGGGAGAGATATAGAAAGGTGATACGGCAGGGTTAATCGATCAACCGGCAAAGAAACTATTCTCTGCCGGTTAAAAACAATCTATAATGTGCCCATTGCTTTCTTTAAGCGGACATATCCCACCTGATAATCATACATTGATTGAATGTATAAAATCTGGGAATTCAAATATGTTACCTGAGCATCAGTAATTTCAATTAGGCTGCCTACTTCATCTTTGTACCTGCCTTCGGCAAGTTTAAGAGCTCTTTCCGATTCTTCAAGAAGCGACTTGGTAGCTTCTATCTTTGCAAGAGCAAGCTTAAGATTTGTATATTGCTGCTGAACATCAAGATTAATTGTCTGTTTAACAGTTTCCAATTGTGCTTCAGCGCCTTTTAAATTAGCCCGCGCCTGATCAATTCCTGCATCAAGAGCCCAACCCTGGAATAAAGGTAATGTTACAGTTAATCCAACGTTCCAGGAAGTAAGAAACTGTGCATCAAGAGAGAATGATCTCCAGTTGTATCCGCCGGTAAGATTGATAGCTGGCAGATTGGCCGTCCATGCAGAAGTTACAAAAGATTTATTTGCCTGCACATTAAATTGGGCACTTAGAAATTCGGGCCTGTTCTGGAATGCAGAGTTAATTGCATTTGCCAATTCAACGGTATCTTTGGTAACACCCATATCATCTTTAAGCACAAAATCATTGCCTAATTTTGTATTAAGAACATTTTCTAATTGCAGTTTACTAACGACGATATTGTTCTCGGCGGTTATCAGAGTAACCTTTGCGCTTGCTTCATCGGCTCTGGCTTTATATACATCATATTCAGGTTTAGTGCCGACTGCAAAGAATCCCTGCGCCTGCTGCAAATGCTCCTGTGCTTGTTTAAGAGCCTGTTTGCTTACATCTTTAATTCTTAAAGCCTGCAAATAACTATAATATGCGGTATAAGTATTAAGAATTAGATCAACCTTTGCGGCTTTTAATCCTTCCTGCGATGCATGCTGCAAATCGGATGTACCTGAAATTTTGGAATATGTTTTTCCGAAATCGAACACAAGCTGGCTTGCGGAAAATCCGGTACCGTAGGTTTCGTAAGTGGCTTCGCGTGCGGTATTACCTACAAAAAAACTACCGCCGTTTCTTGCATAAGATGCACTCATTGCAATCTGCGGAAAGAGAACTGAGCGCACACTTGTAAGATTTGCGGAAGTTAAATCAAAATTGCTCTGGGCAACTTTTAATTGCGGATTATTTTTTAATGCAATATCAATGCATTTTTCAATTGTCAAAGTATCCTGCTGTGCAAAGACAGGATAAGAGATAATTAAAACTAATAGTGCTGACAATAATTTTTTATTCACCTGGCAGTTCTTCATATTTATTTTTATTTTTTTTAGATCTTTCTTCGAATATTGTATAAAGAGTTGGAATAAATAACAGAGTTAAAAATGTTGAAACCGAAAGTCCGCCAATTACTGCAATTGCAAGAGGAGATTGTGATCTTTCACCTCCCATGCCTATTGCCAGCGGAATTAAGCCCAATACTGTTGCAAGGGTAGTCATTAAGATCGGGCGGAGCCTTGTCCTTCCTCCTTTTACAACGGCTTCATGCAAAGACAAACCTGTTTTTCTCAGTTTGTTGGTATAATCCACCATAAGAATACCGTTTGAAACCACTATGCCTATCATAACAATAACACCTTCAAAAGAGGTTACAGAAAGAGTAGTGCCTGTAAGGAATAGCGCCCAAATAACACCGACCATACCGAGAGGAACAGTAAACATGATAATAAAAGGATCTACCAAAGACTGGAACTGTGATGCCATTACCATATATACCAGAATTATGGCAAGCATTAATGCTAAACCGAGATCGCTGAATGTTTTAGCCTGCTGCTCAACATTACCGCTAACCTGAACCTGAAATCCGGCAGGAATTGGAACATTAGTCAATCTGCTGCTAATATCTTTTGAAACGCTACCAAGATCGCGTCCGGTTACGTTTGCAGTTACTTCAACAATTCTTTCCTGATATTTCCTGTCAATTTGAATAGGGGCTTTAATTAAATCAACAGCCACGAGGTTGGAAAGTTTTATCATTTGCCCCTGATTATTTACAACGCTTAAATTTTTAATGTCATCTACATTATCCCTGAAACTTTCTGCAACTCTTACAAGAATATTGTACTGGTTTCCGGTGGCAGGATCGGTAAAGACAGAAGCGACGGTGCCGCTTATTGCAGTAGTAATAGTATTGGAAATTTGTGCTACACTAACGCCGAGCGCGCCCGCCTTTTCACGGTCAATTGAAATTTTCAATTCAGGCAAATTCAATTCGCGTGAAATCTGAACATCGGTTGCACCGTCGGTAGTTTTAACAATATCATATACCTGGCGGCTTAAAATGTTTGCCTGTTCAAAATCATGCCCGCTTATAATGATATCAATTGGCGCTGTAGAACCGAAGTTAAGCAGGTACTTTAGAAATCCTCCGGTATTAAGGAATATTTGGGCTCCCGGAACAGCGGTTAATTTGGGGCGCAATGCTTTTACAATGTCGAATACCGTTCTGTCTCTATCATCCGGTGCTTTAAGAGCCACGGAAATAGAAGCAGCATGGCCGCCGGAGTTACCGCCTATTCCGCTTCCGCTTTTAGCATTCGGTACACCAATATCCGAAATTATTGTATTTGCTTCAGGCACGTTTGCCTGTATGATTTTTTCTAAACCAATTATAAACTTTTGAGTCTCTTCAATTCTTGTGCCTACCGGCATTTTAACAGAAACGGAGAACTGGCTTTCATCAGAATCAGGGAAAAATTCGGTACCAACTAATTTGAAGAGTAAGAATGAAAGAGCAGCAAAACCTACAACCGTGAATACCACAATTCTTTTATGTTTAAGTGCAGTAGTCAAAATACGCTGGTATGTATTGTCTACTTTTTCCAACAAATCCCTGAAAAAGATTTTCATTCTGTCAACTAATTTCTTAGACCCTTCAACTGCTTCCTTTTCTGCCGAAAGATATTTATAGCACATTAAAGGGGTTACAGTTCTTGATACAAAGAATGAAGCAAAAAGAGCTACCGTAATTGTAAGTACAAGAGGCAGGAATAAAAGCTTTGCAATACCCGTTAAGAATATTACAGGAAGGAATACAATTACAGTGGTAAGCGTTGAAATAAATATAGGTGCGGCGACTTCAAGTGCTGCATCGAGTGTGGCCTGCATCTTAGTTTTGCCGTCCGTCTTCTGGGCTTTATAATGGCGTGAAATAACTTCAAGTTCAACAATGGAGTCATCCACAAGCCGCCCAATGCCAAGCGCAAGCCCTCCGAACGTCATTATATTTAATGTTGTATTGCTGAAACGGAAAAATATAAACGTTACAAAAATTGATAACGGAATTGCAAGAAAGATTATTATAGCACTTTTTGCATTCCTAAGGAAAATTAAAATTACAAGTGTAGCAAGCAATGCACCGAGTATTGCTTCCTGCATTAAACCGCTAATTGACTGCTTAATATATAAACTCTGGTCGGTACCAAGTGATGTTTTAACCGAAGGAGGTACATCCCTAAGCTGAGTTAATGCTTTTACCACATTATTAACAACACTAACTGTGTTTGCATCGGAAGTTTTTTGAACACGTATTACAACCCCTTCCTTACCGTTATTACGCATTACTTCAGTCTGTTCCTGATATGAGTCTTCAACATAGGCTATATCTTTTATTCTTAAAGGAACGCCGTTAACATTCTTAATAACTACATTGCCCATGGGGTCAACAACATTAAACTGGCTTTCTGTTTTTAAGGAATAATCAAATACACCTGACTTTAGATCGCCCGAAGGAACAATAAGGTTAGATGATGAAATAGCATCATTAACCTGCTGAAGTGAAAGATTAAGAGCGTCTAATCTGTTTCTATCTACCTTAATATGAATTTCACGAATTCTGCCGCCGGTTACCTGGGCATATGCAACACCGGGAAGATGTTCAAGCTGAGGCTCTATAATATTGTATGCCAGATCGTATAAGTCTCTCTGATCCATATCGCTGTTCAAAGCAATGGTACATACAGGAATGTTCGTAATATCAAACCTTAAAACGAGCGGCTGGGATGCTCCTGTGGGAAGATAATTCAAAACTCTATTTACTTTTTGTATAACGTCAATTAAACCTACATCAGTACTGGCTTCCCAGTTAAAATAAACACGTATGGAAGATATACCTTCTTTTGTGGAAGACTGTACATAACTTACATTGTTAGTTGAACTGACTGCCCTTTCAATAGGCACCGTTACGGTTTGTTCCATATCGGTTGGACCAGCTCCATTAACATATGTAATAACGCTTACAACAGGAATCTGTATGTTGGGCAGCATATCTATTGGAAGCTGTGTAAAAGATACAAATCCTAAAACAAATACGGCAATAGCCACCATAAAAGTTGTTATAGGATATTTAAGTGCGAGTCGGGTTAACCACATAATATTACTTCGCTAATTTTACTTTCATTTTGTCATTAATTAATGTTTGGCCTGTAACAACAATCTTGTCATTTTCATCCAAACCTGAAATTACTTCTACCTTGTCACTCATTTTTATGCCGGGATTAATATATTTCTTTGTTACAGTAGTATCCGGATTAAGAACGAAAACAAAATTTCCGTTATTATCATTCAGCATAACATTGGCAGGTATAATATTTGCTTCTGTTTTTTTATTGGTAACAAGCTGAACAGTAGCAAACATACCCGGTTTTAGAAGGCCGCCGGAATTTTCAATTTCTATTTCAACAGCCATTGTTCTGGTGGATAAATCAATAGCCTGGCTCTTCTTTGAAATTCTGCCTGTAAATACCTTGTCAGGTACAGCATCGGCAGTAACCCTAACTTCTTTAACGTTCGGCAGGGTTATAACGCTTCTTTCAGGAATGTTTACCGATATTTTCAGCCTGCTTAAATCCATCAGAACAAATAAAACAGAGCTTTGCGATGTAGTTCCGCCCGATACATATGAACCGGGATCGAAATACCTTTTAGTAATTGTGCCGGTAAAAGGAGCGGTTATTTTGCAGTAGCTTAACTGTGTCATTGCATTGTTATATGCCGCCTGTGCAGCTTCCTTTTGTGCCAAAGCAATATCATAAGCTGCTTTTGCGTTATCAACATCCTGCTGTGCAATTAATTTCTGATCAAAAAGTTTTTTATTCCTTTGATATATCAACTGCTGATTCTGACAGTTAGCCGAAACCTGCAGAAGGTTTGCCCTTGCCTGCTTTCCATTCTGCGAATAGATGGTAGTATCAATTAAAGATAGTACCTGTCCCGCAATTACACTCTGGCCAATATCTGCAAAATTCTTTTCAATGTTTCCGCCAACTTTAGGATAAATATTTGCCTGTTGTGTGGGCAGTATATCGCCGGTAAAGGAATCTGACTGCTCAATAGCTCCCTTTGTCATATTCCCTATTACAATTATAGGCCTTATGTTCTGACGCTTTGCCGAATCAGGTGATAAAAATTTTACTATTACTATTACAGCGATTATCACAATTATTAAAATAACGCCTATTGCCGCATAATTTTTTTTCGTTAAATGCATTTTATTCCCTTTTTATCAAAACTAAAAGTAATGCCTTTCAAGATTACAAAGATATTATTAAATAACTTTCAAATATATGAATTGAATTCTTTTTAAATCAATAAAAAATGATTATAACTTTAATTATTGCAAACATTTTATGAAATTTTTACAATTATAAGTATTTTGATTTTGATGAAATTATAAAATCATTTTAACATTACAATTCATTGCTTATTGTTAAACTTTCAGTCCAACTAAACTGTCTAATAAGATTATAATAACATATTCCGGATTACTACTCTGTAATTACCTGCTTATTAGACAACCGCTTTATAAAATATGTTCACTTCTTTCAGTTATTTGGTGTAGAATTTGTTTAAAATTGTATTAAGGATTTTAATGTAATTCAGGATAAATCATGTACGAATATCAATCAAATAACCGTTTTTTTGCACAGGTAACGGGACAAATGGAAGACCTTGCCGAGCAGGAACTACTTAACCTAGGCGCTATTAATACCAAAAAGTCATACCGTGGTATCTATTTTGAAGCCGGCCATGAAACGCTTTACCGCATAAACTATTGTGCAAGATTTTTATCAAGAGTATTGGCGCCTCTTAAAATATTCACATGTTATAAGCCTGAAGCCCTCATAAAAATTGCTGCCGGAATTAATTGGGAGGATTTTTTAACTCATAAAAACACTTTTGCAATTACATCTTCGGTAACAAAAAGCCAAATCGAGAATTCCCTGTATGCTTCCATGAAGTTAAAAGACGGCATAGCCGATTACTTCCGTAATAAATATGGGGAACGCCCAAGCGTAGATACTGAAACGCCTGATGTCCGTTTTAACCTGCATATAGAGAAAAATGTATGCATCTTAAGCCTTGACACATCCGGCGAGTCACTGCATAAAAGAGGTTACAGGCTTCTTGCAGGGGAAGCTCCAATGCAGGAAACTCTTGCTGCTGCTATTGTGCACATCAGCGGATGGAACGGGGATAAACCACTCATGGATTGCTTCTGCGGTTCCGGCACAATTCTTTGTGAAGCACTAATGAATTATTGCAGAATTCCTGCACAGTACTTAAGAAAGAATTTCGGCTTCTTTAAGCTGCCCGATTTTAATAAAGATGTTTGGGATAAACTGAAAGAGAGCAGCGATAAACTAATCCGCCCTCTGCCAAAAGGATTAATTACCGGTAGTGATAGATCCCGTGATGCTATTGAAGTCTCACGCGATAACTTATCCCGCCTCCCATTCAGTGATGCTGTTACACTTAATTGCCTTCCTTTTCAAAACATAGAAAAGTTTCAGAACGGTATTCTTATTTCCAACCCGCCATACGGTATAAGGCTTGGTGAAAAACGGGAAGTGGAAGATATTTATACCGAAATTGGCGATTTCCTTAAAACCAAATGCACGGGGACCTCTGCATTTATTTATACTGCCAATCCGGAATTGAGAAAATTCCTTGGACTTAGAACCACACGCCGCATCCCTCTTGAAAACGGCAAGCTTGAAGGGGTACTGCTCCAAATAGACAGCTACCAAGGAAGCAAGAAAGGCAAGTATATGAAAGGGGAAGAGAAAGAATAGCTTTTTTACTCTGCATGATCAAACCATCTTGAAGTGCATAAAGAATAGAATGGAAACTAAACTAATAAAATCGGTATGGTATATTAGCTTTCTTACAGAACTCTTGCATAAACTGAATAATAGATTCTTTTACCCATTTAGTACAGCTATAACTTAGACAACGGTGTGGAAACCACAAGTATGATTCATCATAAAAAGGTGTTAATTTAAATTTGCCCTTTAATCTATTTTGAATTTTTTTCTGGATAACTAAATCACTATCGCATTCAGGCTTAAAATGAATTAAAATATCGCGAAGTTTAACAATATTATCGATGTTCTGATAAACCTTTGCTCCTAGGTCAATTTTTTCAGCTTTTAATAGAAACAATGCTTTCAGATATTTATTCAAGATTGGCAATCTTTCGATCTCAGGCCAAAATTCAGAAAGAAACAACCTCCCTTCTTCACTGATACCTTTAAATGAATTTGTCATTCCCAATGAAGCGTGATAGTATAATTCATTTATAGATGACTCTAGGGCTGCAATAAAAAAAACAACAGAACTTGTCGTATAATTAAGATACTCGTTTTTTTGCTCAGCGGAAATCACTTTGTTGGAATAAAAATCCAATTCTATTTTTTGCGCACATTCTGAAAAAAATACTGCTGCATGATAATGTTGATTAGAAAAATTGTAGATCAATGATAAATTGGCAGTTCCAACTGAATGACTGATCATATTAACTTTTGCATATTTTTTCATGCTTAATACCACCTTATTTATTGTTAAATCTAACATTTATGTATTATTTTGTCAAATTTGAACACATTGTGCACTGTTACAATAATTCCACCCCTGCTGGGGGTTGGAATGCAGACATACAGCATATATCTTTTAATTATTTATAGTAACCCCAGTCTTTAGGCTGGGGAGATCAAGACGATTCCTGTATCTTTCTCTTAGTATGACTGCTGCTATTTTGTCATTTAACTGATTTACTATTTCATCATTGACGCAGTCGTTAAAGTTGTGTAGGTCGTAACGGGTAATAAGCTGTTACAATAATTCCACCCCCGTTGGGGGTTGGATTGAAACATACTAATATGCTACCCTAAATTAGAATTTTATAGTACTGCCATATTAGTTATTTCTTTGGCATCAAATAATTGGCGTTAGAAGAATTCGTGAACGAAGCGTATCAAAGAAAATGTTGTCTGACCACGATTCGCTATTATTTTTATGCGAATCGGGGGAGTTTCATTTTCTTTAGCGGAGTGAACAGAATTCTTAGCCAATTATTTGCAGCCTTGTTCGCCGCGGCGAATTTTGCTACTTTTGTGTCAAGACAAAAGTAGAATAAAATATATTTTAAGCTATATTGCGTTTACAATAATTCCATCCCCGTTGGGGGTTGGATTGCAAAACAGATGCATGACAACAGGGTTATCAATAACCTATCTTATTATATAGCGCAAATATGTTATGCTTTTAATTCAGAAAAAGTTCGTGCTACTTCGTGCAGGTTTGCTGCGGCTGTAAGCAAAGCTACAATTCCGCATCCAAGGCTTGGTAATATATACCATGCCTGAACATCACCAATGACATATCCTTTGGAAACAAATAAAAGCATAGCTGCCGGAATTGCGCAGAATAATAATCCGGTTAAATAATATCGGGGCACGTGGAAAATTATTGCCAAAGGGAAAAAATGAATACCGACAATTATTAATGCCAGCGAAGGGATCATATCGGAATTGCCGGAAGAAGTGGCTATTGACGCCACAATAGAAATTGCAGCTACTTCCAGAAATACGACCAACACAAATAATAAGCCTATCTTTTTTTGTCTGTTTGTCTTCCTGGGAGGATCTTTGGGCAATTTTATTGCGGCTTTAATTGAAAAGATACTAAATATGGTAAGCACTGTAATTACAATTATGGTGATTACAAGAGTAATCTCTGCCCACAATGATCCAATTACTGCTAAGGACCAGATCAGAAAACAAGCACTTATAGCAATCATCCAAAGAGCACTGCCCGCTATACCTATAGTGCGCCTGCGGATAATTAAAGGCTTAATCTCTTCAAAACTTTTTGATTCCATTGTTACCCCTTAATGTTGTTTTAATTTTTCGGCATAATAATTAGACGTTTTCAATGGTTATTAGTTATTATGCCCGAAAACTCGAATATTGAAGGAATGCAGCATTGATGCAGTCGTTAAAGTTGTGTAAGGTTAGGGGGTAAAGTACTGTTATAATAATTCCACCCCCGTTGGGGGTTGGAATGCAGACATACAGCATATATCTTTTAAATATTTATTGTAACCCCAGCCTTCAGGCTGGGGAAATAAAGACGATTCCTATATCTTTCCCTTAGTAGGACTGCTGCTATTTTGTCATTTAACTGATTTATTATTTCATCATTGATGCGGTCATTAAAGTTGTGAAAGGTGCGGCGGGCAAAGCGCATTTACAATAATTCCACCCCCGTTGGGGGTTGGATGAGATTCTTAGTTTATTTCTGTTCATACGTTATATTCAAAAAGAAATCTACGCTCATAATAAGATAACAGCATCTTAAGGAGTTATAATTAAAAATTAACGCGCCGGCCTATTTTTAGATTGATAAAATATAAAATTTAGAATATGTTATGAACATGACTAATTATTTAGTCCGTTTAAATAATTATTTATTACTAAATAGAAAGGGTATATATGACCCCACTATTATCATTAGTATTCCCAATTTTTCTTTCGTCTGTAGTTGTATTCATTGTAAGTACAATAGTTCACATGGTATTGCCATGGCACAAAAGCGATTATCCCAAAATGCCGAATGAGGAAAAGGTTTCCGATGCACTGCGTCCGTTTGCTATTCCTCCGGGAGATTATTTTATTCCGCGGGTTGAAAGCAGGAATGATCTTAATTCTCCCGAGTTTAATAATAAATTAAACAAAGGCCCCGTTATACTAATGACTGTTTTCCCAAACGGCCGAACAAAAATGGGACCAACTATGTTTTATTGGTTCTTATTTCTATTAATTGTTGGAATTTTTTCTGCTTACGTTACCGGGAGTGCATTAGGTCCGGGAGCAGCTTTTTGGCAGGTATTCCGCTTTGCAGGTACAACCGCATTTATTGGATATTGTTTAGCTCTTTGGGAAATGTTCATCTGGTATAAAAGATCTTTTTCTATAACAATAAAAGCAACTATAGACGGTTTGATCTTTGCATGTTTTACTGCGGCTGTTTTCGGATGGCTTTGGCCAAGCTGAAAATAGTCAGTAAGGAATTAAGTTTTGCTAATTTTAATAAAAAACCCCGCAAATGCGGGGTTTGAAAATTTTATATATGATTATCTTACCTTACAAAAACATCATTTCCTAGTTCTTCAATTCTTAAATCATCTAAATACATATCCTCTGCAATAATACCACCGACTATTATTTCCATAGTCAACTTAGAAGGATTTGTGAAAGCTGTTCTAAATTCAGTTTCATAGTACTGCCATTGAGAGCCTTTAATAACTATTGCAGCAGGATTACTGTATTGATTATTTGTAAAACTGAAGTCAATAGCTGCCGACATGCGTTCACTTCCCGTCCTGCCGAAAAAAGAAATCCTGTATTTATTATTAAGCAAATTATTTAATTGGAAAGAGGCAGCAGGTTGTACGCAACCTCCACCTATGTGAAGGGATTTACTTCCATAAATTCCTCCCCTTTCATTAACGAATAAACCCGGGTTTATTCCCTGCCATCCTGCAGTATCAGATGCTGTTTCAAAGGAATTAAAATAAATCGTATTAACCGGATCATTAATTTCTACTATATTATCGCAGGAGCATATTGTACTTAAAATAACAAAACAAAAAAGGATATAAACGTTCTTCTTCATCTTTAATACCCCCTAAATATTAAAATGAATTATATTTCTATTTTACAATTTACAAATTTATTACCTTTTTGTATATGCAAAAAACTGCCCCCATTAAAAAGGCCCGATAACAATAAACGAAACTTTGTCTTTGTAGGTATGCAAAAATGCCCCTGTAACTGAAATTACAAGGGCATTATATAAATCATAATAAACTTATTCGTTACTTTTTAGTTATTGTAAATTCAACTCTGCGATTTTTTTCCCTTCCCGCTTCGTCATTATTTGAAGCAACAGGTTTACTCATACCGTACCCTTTTGAAGTAATTCTCGCAACATTGATTTTTTTTGATATAATATAATTTTTACAGGACTCTGCCCTCTTTTCCGAAAGGCTCATATTATAATCCTGTGTTCCCACATTATCTGTATGGCCGGATATTTCTATTTCAACTTTAGGATTTTCGGCCATGAATTGAACAACTATATCCAATTCAGGAAAAGAAGAAGGGAGCAGATCTGCCTTATTTGTCTCGAAATAAATATTCTTCAATTCAAAAGTTTTGCCTACTACAATCTGTTCTTTTTTAATTTCTAGTTTTTCGGCATGTGCATACCAGGTTCCGCCTATTGTATAAATCTTAGAATCGCTCCATGTTCTGGCTTTAATAATAAATCCGTCGCGTGAAACAGCAAAACTGGTTACTTCGTAGCGTAAATTAAAGTTTACATCACTATCAACAAAACCAACGGTTAAAAATATATCCGGTTTAGTATCAAACGGCTTCGGGAAATCAACTTCAATTTGTACAACTCTATCCCCTTCCCCATTATTTAAAGAATAATCTTTTAATTTGTCATTAAAAACAAATGTGCCGGTTTGAGTTTGCTGCGCATATGCAGTAAAACTCATTATTATGAACATAGCAATACAAATAATTGATCTTTTCATTATGCCCCCTTATAATTTTTCGAAATATACATTTTAAGCTCCACTTATACAAAGTATGCAATGGACTATTAAATGACTTTTTTACATCTCTATATTTCCTCATCCTCTCGAAAAGAATTTAGAAGCCCGTATTACTATCCGTATAAACTCTTTTGTATATTCGGATTTGGCGGTACGAAATAAACTTTTCAATAATTATAACATTATTGAAATTTGAACTTGGTTTAGATTTAACTAAATTTAATTTATTAAATATTATAATACGACATCGTCTCTTAATTAAAAAGTCGAGAACATTTTGGAAGATAAAATTATAAATACAAAGAGGGCTCCCGGACCAAAGCATTGGTTTTTGGGTGCAAATGGGGCATTAAGTTTTTACACAGATATTGCAGGTTATCTGAATAAGAAAAAAAGTAAATATGGCGATTTTGTTTTACTAAAGGCAACCGGACACCATATGTACTTAATTAGCAATCTTCAGTATATAGAGCATATATTAGTAAAAAATTATAAAAATTTTACCAAAGGTACCGGTTACCAGAGAGCACGTGTTATTTTAGGCAATGGAATTGTAACCAGCGACGGCGAATTTCATGATACGCAAAGAAAAATGATAAATCCCTCTTTTCATAAAAATCGTATAGCTGAATACCATAATATAGTTGCTAAAGCTACAAAAGATTTGATTTGCGATTGGGAGAAAAGGATTGATCAAAATCCAACTTTTGAAATCCATGACGAGATGACAAAACTTTTCATCAATATAATATTAAATTCGCTTTTCAGCAGCGACACAACTTCCGAACTTTTTGAAACCGGTTATATATATACAAGATTATTTCAGGAGGCAAATCCCTTTGTATTCCAGAATCCGGAAAAAGTACTTAAACTTCCAATTCCTTCCATAAAATATTTTGTTGGAATCAAAAATAAAATGGAAGGTTTTCTTTGGGATATTATTAAAAAAAGAAGGAATGAAGATGCTGATGAAAAGCATGATATATTGAATATGCTGATGACTAGTGAAGATGCTAATGGCAATAAAATGAACGATGATGCATTGTTTGATGAACTGCGTACTTTATTCTCTGCTGCTAATGATACAAGCGCAAAAGTTATGACATGGGCAATTTATTCTTTATCTAAAGACCATAGCATTAGAGATAAAGCAGAAAAACAGATTGCTGTTGTTTTAGAAAACAGATTCCCCGGCTATGAAGATTTTGAAAAACTGACCTATATTAAAATGATTTTAAACGAAACATTAAGGATGTACCCCCCGGTTTGGATGCTGCCAAGAACCCCGATAAATGATTTTTATCTGGATGATTATCTTATCAAAAAAGATTCATCAATTTTTATTTCACCTTATTTAATACAAAGGGATGAAAGATATTTCAACAATCCGGATATATTTAACCCGGAGAGGTTTACTGAGGAAGAAAAGAAAAACAGACCCCGCTTTGCGTATTTCCCCTTTGGTGCAGGACCAAGAATATGCATTGGCGAAGCCTTTGCTATGTTTCATATGGTTATTGTGTTATCTGTATTTTGTCAAAAATACCGTTTCAAGTTAGCTCCCGGGCAGAGAGTTAAAATATCTTCCTCGCTTACTTTAAAACCCAAATATGGCATGAATATGATAGTGGAAAGAAGGTAATGAATTCTTTAAATAAAAAATATACCGAAATACCTTTCCCTAAAGAAAGGTATTTGATCTCTGATCCCTTGGATGCCGCAAGAAATAAAAATAATGTATGCGGTGTTGGGGAAATGGATATAACAAAATTAAGGCAGGATTGTAAAAAATTTAATGTTAGTTTCCTAAGTAGAATAATTTACGCTGTTTCGCAGGCTGCGGTAAAGAACCCCGCGGTTAATTCATATAAAAAGGGAAAGCGCAAAATTGTTACTTTTAATGAGGTTGATATTTGCATAATGATTGAACGGGCTGTCGGATCAATAAAGCTCCCTCTTCCATATATAATCCGGAATGCCAATGTTAAATCATTGCAGGAGATTAATAGTGAGTTAATAAATGCACGTAAAGGGGACTTAAATGAAATCTACCTGCACAAAGACATGCGCCTCTATTTATCCATGCCCAAGTTTATAAGAATGTTATTCTGGAAATATTTGCTTAGAAATCCGCATCAGTTTAAAAAAGGCCTGGGTACAATTGCTATTACCGCACTTCACAGCAAAGGTGATGGATTAATTCATTTTGATCCCTCTACCCCTTACACAGTAACTGTTGCACTGGGTAAAATATACAAAAATGCGGAAGGGAAAGACCTTATGTATTATACTTTGTCCATTGACCATGATATTATTGACGGTATGGATGCTATTAAATTTGCATATAGCTTTTCGAATTCACAAATAGTTCTCTAATCTTATTTGAATAGGTAACATTTATCTTATCGGGGAATTATATATTTCTCATAAACAAAAAACATTATGCAAATTTTTTGTAATGCACTTTTTGTAAACAAGGGTGTCCCGAACTACTGACTGTATGCTTATAGGAGATATCTGACATTTTTAAAATAATTTCAGTCTATTCGCAGTACTTGTACAGCTAATATTGTCACGATTCACAGCGGCAAACTAAAAAGATGGTTAGATTTTGACAAATTATACCTCATAATGTATATTATAGGTTAATAACCAATTAAAAAATAACAATATGACTAAAATAAAACGTGTTGCACATTTTGCAGGAACTTTGAATGGAGATGGAGTAACCAGAGTAATTCTTTCTTTAATAAAAGAAGCTAAAAAAATGGATATAGATTCGGTGATTGTAACCGGATTTGCAAAGGATGGATTAATTTCTCCTGAAAAAATTATTTTGGTTCCATCAATTTCGTTCCCTCTTTATAAGGAATACAAACTGCCCCGGATTGGAATAAACGGGTTTGAAGAAAAATTAAACGAGTTCAAACCGGACGTTATCCATGTACATAGCCCTGATACTATTGCATGGGCTGCAAAACAATACGCCCGGAAATATAAGATTCCGATTATCGCCACCTATCACACAAATTTTAACAGGTACCTTACCTATTATCATTTGTCATTCTTAAAGTTTGCTGTTTGGTTTATGTTGAAAAGCATTTACCGGCGGATGGATTTTGTTACAACCCCATCTGAAACTGTGAGCGAAGAACTCAGAGAAAGAAAAATTACCCACCTTGAAACAATTTATTGGGGAGTAGACCTAAACAAATTCAATCCTTCTTTCCGCTCTTTGGAGTGGAGAAGTAAAATTTTAAGAAAAGGGGAAAAAACAATTTTGCTGTGTGTAGGCCGTCTTACTAAAGAAAAGGACTTTAAAACTCTGGCCGAAACCTACAAACTATTGAAAGAAAAGAGAAATGATTTTGCCATGGTATTAGCCGGTGACGGCCCTTTACGGGAAGAATTGGAAAAGCTTATGCCCGATGCCATATTTCTGGGACATGTGAGCGGTAATGAACTTTCAGAAATTTATGCTTCTTCAGACATCCTGTTTTTCCCTTCCAGCACTGAGGTATTCGCAAATGTTACTTTGGAAGCTTTATCATCCGGAATTTTCCCGGTACTGGCGGATGTAGGCGGCATGAGTGTCCTGATAAAGAAAAACAAGAAAATTGGATTACTCTGTAAACCCCACAATGCAAAAGATTTTTGCCAAAAAATCAATACATTATTAGACAATCCGGAATTGTTAAAAGAGGGACAGTTAAGCGGCATTGAATTTATAAAAAATTTCACATGGGAAAGGGTTTTTGAGAACATGCTGAAAGTATATTCCAAAGAAAGCTGAAGAACGTGCCTTAAAGTAAAACACTTTTGCAAGTAACCCCTGCCTTTAGGCTGGGGGAAATGATACTTCCTTTCAATCATTATACTTCTAATGACTGCTGCAATTTTTTCATTTAAATCATTTTAGAATGATGTGTTGATGCAGTCATTTAGGGTAAAAGGGTGGTTGGTGTGTACTTCTGCCCCGACTTAAAAGTCGGGGTTATTTAAAATAAAAGTCCTGCTTTCGCAGGACTTTCTACTTAGTAAGCACTGAACCTGCTCAGGTTAACGATGTTAATCCGAAAGTGCCCAAACCCCTGAAGAAGTAATTCTATTTAAAAAAGTTTTATTCAAAGAACGGATGCTGCAACTTTTGTACTATAATTATAGTTTATTATTGTAACCTGAGAGTAAATTAAAATAAAAGGGTAAAATGAAGAGAGTAAATGATTTTTTAACCGAGTGGGTAAATGCAGTAAACAAAAAAGACCTAAACAAAATAATTTCTTTTTATGCAGATGAAGCAGTGTTGGTACCCACATTTTCAAATATAATTTTAAATTCACCCGAAAAAATAAAAGATTATTTCACAAAACTTCTCAGCCGTAAAGAATTAAGCTGCGGAATTCATCAAAAAACAATAAACACTAATTCGGCTGCTGAAAATGTATATATTGTTGACGGCATTTATTTTTTCAGATTTGCAGTTGATGAAGAACCTCTTACTTTTGAAGCCCGATTCAGCATAATAGCCGATTTTAAACGTAAGAAACCAATTATTCACCATCACTCTTCGCAAATTCCAAGACTGCTTTAAGTTCAGCTAAAATAATTTCTAAAAACAACATTGTTTTGAAATGCCCGGGCAGAGTGAACCACCGAACCCTTCTAATTTAATTGTCAAAGGCTTCCCTTTCTTTGGCAGGATTAAGTTAGCTGCTATTAGATCGGTCCGAACTTTTCAGCTAGAAGCCGCTTATAAATCCGCGGAATTATTTAACTAATATTTATTAACTTAATCTTTTATACACCTGACACTTTCGCCAAAATACTCTGAATCGGTCGGCAGGTATATAACACTAAAAAGCTGAAGTAGACCCATGTATCCTGAATATCCGAAAACTGAAGAGGAAGATTGAAAATAAATCCCGACACCTAACCCTGTAAATGTTTTGTTCGTATCTCTTATGCCTCCATAAAGCGCTGAAAATCCGCTTGTATTTGTTTCGGTTCCATAGGCATAAAGTTGTCCGACTGTCTCCAATGCACGGGAATCGCTATTAACAAATGTTTTTAGTGCAGTAAATTCACTTAAATCCGGTATATGCCAGCCTGTAGGGCATATACCCTGCGCCCTGGTATTAGAAGAATACTGCATTGCTTCATTCCACTGATATAAACCTCCGTAAAGAGTACAATTATTTATGTCGTTATTATAACAATATTTTTCTATAACTGAATTATTGCTTTGGTTCACATTCCCCTGTATCATTGTTCCTACATTTAAGTTTTCTTTAAACCAGCATTGGGAACCTATTTTAACTGTATTATAAATTTTGCCTGCATATGTAATAGTCGGTATTCCTGCACATGGTACGCCGGTGTTTGTTGTATTGACAATTAGATTTCCTAAATTCAGGCTGCTGCCTGTTATTTGGGGCAATCCGGTAAAACTGTTTCTTTTTATTGTAGTTCCTGTTACCACTATGCTGTCAATTACAATACTGCTTAACTTTTTTGTCTGGGCATTATTCTCTAATATGTTGCTGCTATAATTTACAGCAGATGCTAAATGCCGGCTGCCGTAAACAAGCATCATCTTTTTTGTAAGTGTGTATTTTCCGTCAATGTCAATGCGGGCAATATATACGCCGTTAGGCAGTCCGTTCAATTCTAAAATAACATAGTTATCACCGGCTTCAAATACTTTATTTACTCCCCTGCCGACGTTTTGCCCAAGTAAATTGAATACATCAACTTTTACATTGCTCTTATAAGGCACCGAAATATTTATTCTTGTCTTTGGGTTAAACGGATTAGGGAAATTATTCGAAATATTATAACCTGACGGCAATTGATCATTCTCTATTCCGGTAACGTTGGCAACAGTAAACGTACCGTCGGAAGATGTGTTTACTGTATTATAACTGGGTGAGGTATAGACTTTCACTTGCAATCCTGAAAGCCCTGCTCCGCTTATATTTACTAATTTTCCTGTAACAGACTGCGCAGTTAATACTGCCGACATGAAGAAGATTGCAATAAATAAATAGTAAACTTTGCCCATAATATACCTCTCTCTTTTTTCATATTATGTATTTTTTCAGAAAAATATTTATTTTGCAAAATTTATTAACAATTGCTAAGAAAAGGAATAAAGAAGACTTCATCAATCGTTTTAATAATTTAAGAAAACTAAGCTTTACAAGCAATAAGTATAAAGCTTTTATGGCAAGTCCACATTTGCAATAATTAGTGTAATCTAATCGCGACATAAAATAGGTCGTTGCGCCATAATTTAGGTAACCCGGTTTTGAAATTTAAAATAAATAGAAACAGATATAATTTTAATCATAAGAGTTCAATTTTTGTGCGCGCGGAGCCACAATACCAACCGATCCCGACTTGAAAGTTTACCTTCCTTTGGCATGTAGGGAGTTATTTTAAAATAAAAAATCGTGCTGCCGTATGACATTCTACTTAGTAAGCGCAGGAACTGTCCGGGAAAGTTAAGTTCATCCATGTTTGTCCGGAGTCAAATCTTATTTCATACTTTTTTTTCTATTGTTGCCGGTTTCAAATTCGTTTCAGGAGACATTTCGGGCATAAAAATAATTTAAAGTTGTTTTAGGAATAAAATATCCTTTAATGAATAATCCAAGCTGGATTTTCAATTACTATAAAAACGGACTAATGAGATTACTCAGGATTAAACATTAAAAATATTAAAAGATTCTTTTGATTATAAGATTCCAATATCTTATTTTTAAGATAACAAGAATGTTGGATCCTTTTCCCCTTTATTTTGGTGTTATTAGATTAGTTAAAAGCTATTGCTTCATAAAGTATTTAAATTTTTTTAAACTAAAAACTTAAGGAGTTTTTATGCGGATTTTTACATTTTTATTTGCGAGTATGATGTTTTTATCTTCTGCTATGATGGGACAGTCGCTTACCGGCAAAATAGTTGATATTAATAACACCGGTCTTGCAGGCCTTCAAGTGACTGTTTATACTTCACCAAGTTATAATAAAGTAACAACTTCCTCAGACGGCACTTTTACTGTTGCTAATGTAACCGGCATAGAAAACAATTCTTTACCTACAGGTTATTATATTTCTAATAATTACCCAAATCCATTTAATCCTAAAACAAGAATAAATATTACAGTGCCTTACAAAAGTAATGTTAAAATTGACATATTCAATATTTTGGGACAGGATGTAGGCAGAGGAATTAACAAGGTATTTGAGGCAGGCGAAAATTATGTACTTTTGGAATTAAACGGGCTTCCAAATGGCGTATACATTGCACGGATTGATATTGACGGGAAATACTCACTTACAAAAAAGATGATGCTTGTTTACGGAAGCCAACATTTAGGATCTGCGGTAAGTTACGGCGGCAATATCATTCAGAATAGTACAACTACAACAGCAAATATGTTAAGCGCTATAACAATAGATAGTATTGTAGTAACAGGAACCGCAATAAATAGAAACAGTTTTACCGGATTACCGCAAATAACAGGCGGCAGCCTAAATGTAGGCAGCTTAATTGTAAATACAACAACATCCGGCTTTCCATGCCCGG
>TBL_comb47_HYPODRAFT_10001185_pt1 | contig 34033 bp, 33 predicted proteins | sample TroBogypolimnion_40_FD_10682 | JGI IMG/M metagenome (IMG submission 10682)
TTTTTATTCCCCTCTTTAGCAAAGAGGGGTTAGGGGAGATTTGATCTATTAAAAAATTATTATTAAATATCAATAATCTATGACTTAATAAAATCCCCCTCGATCCCCCTTTTACAAAGGGGGAAGCCAAAAATGAAAATACTTTCACAGTCTCTGTCGCTTCATCACAGCCTACTTTAGGCGTAGGTCGCCGGAATAAGGCTTTTAGAGCATCAGCGAAAAAGCGTTTCCGGCATAGTTACTGTGGGCAGTGAAGTGCTCTAAAGGTAAGGTTTTTATGCTTTTCTAATGCTCTACCTGCTGCAATGACAAAGCAATTTGCTGGCTTAGTTGGCTGAGTAATTGGCTGAGTAATTGTGCGGCGCTTTGGTAACTGTTATCGCTCAGGGACTTTTCAATTTTAGCTTGGCCATTGCTGACTATCGTATGTTTTTTTTCTTCCATGATGGCCCAGTTTGCTTCCAAGCATACCGATTTGCTAAGTTGAGTATCGAAGCGGCTAATATCAATTATTACCCTATAATCAACGTCGCCATAAACACCCCACGGATAACTCCTCACGATTGCATTCGGTTGCAGGGTCGCCATATTTTTTGTTAATACAGCTAACACGTTGTCTTTTAGCGGTGCAGCCCATTGGTCAAATTCTGCTAATTCTATGGTGTTATTTTCTGTGTGATTAACCATCTGTTTACGATCAAGTAAAGCCGGGAGTGATAGCGGTCCCATACCGATTTGTATTTTATTGCTGTTTGTTGTGATCGTGCTTTCAGGGGCTTTGCTCTGTGACTCCAGTGTGTAAAAATGTGTAGGTGGTGCTGCGCAAGCGCTTAGCAGACCGAGGATGCATAGACTGATAAATCCATTTGAGTATGTGTTTGACATGATGGCTAGTTCTCTTTTTTTCCACGAATTAAAGAATCTGGATGTGTTTGCAGATAATCAGTAAGTTGCTTAACGGAGTTGGCTGTTTGAGTAAGTTCTTGGAGTAGTTGGTTGAGTTCATACTGCGTAGACGACCCTGGTTCCAAGGTGGTTAAAACCTTTTGAGCAGAAATCATGGTTTTATCAGCAGACTTCATGGTCTGATCAAGCGTCCCCATAGTACCGTTAGCTGTAACTAATGTCGCGGTTGCTGCTTTCGATGTGCCTTGCAATGATTCTAGGGTTTTGTTGATTTCGCTAGTCATGGTTTCTAGCGGAAGTTTGGAAATTTTATCTAATACCGCTTGAGCTGAATTAGCAATCTGGTTGACTGGATTCGCTGTGGTTGGAAATTCTTGATAACCCGTATTATTTGGATGAGACACTATTTTACTGTTTGGAAATAAATCTAAACCAACAAATAATTGTCCTGTTAATAGGCTGCCTGTTTGTAATTGTGCGCGTAAGCCTTTGCTAATCAGATGTTCAATGTTCTGATTTAAGTTCATGTTATCTTGTTTGTTCACGACTACAATCCTTTCTGGTTCTACTTCAACCATAACGGGAATATGTATTTCTGAAGTTTTTGCATTGATTTCCAGATTAATACCAGTGACTTTACCTACCGGAATACCTCGTAATAAAACCGGCGCACCTACGTTTAAACCTCGTACGGATTCATCAAAATACATAACTACTTTGATGGTTCTATGATAAATAACCTGGGTAGACAGCTCATAATCATCAAATAGTTGGAAGGAGGTGTTTTCAGGGACAAGATCTTCAGCTTTATCTTCAGGGGAGGTACGAAAAGCAATGCCGCCACCTAATAATGCAGATAAAGGCCCTGTCCTTAATTTAAAGCCATCGGCACCGGCTGATAAATTGATGCCGCTGTCTATCCAAAAACGAGTATTTGCTCGTATGAATTGCTCATAAGGCGCATTAACAAAAATAGTTAATTTTATGTTGTCGGCGTTTGGGGCTAATTCATATTCAAGCACTTCGCCCACGGTGATGCCATGAAAGTTAATGGGTGTTCCAGGGCCCATCGAGCCGATATTGGTTGTTTCAAGGATGAATTTTTTGCCTTGAGCATTTGTTTTTAGTACAGGCGCTAAATCGAGTCCTGTAAAGTGATCTTCTGATTTACCGCTTTTGGGTTTTATCGTTATGTAAGCCCCTGATACTAAAGTGCCTAAGCCGGATACCCCGTTTAAGCCAATTTTAGGTCGAACTACCCAAAACTGCGTGTTTTCTGTTAAATAATCACGGCTTTCTTTATGCATTTCTGCTGTGACTGTAATGGTTTTTAAGTCTTTATTAATGACGATATTGCTGACTTTGCCGATTTCTACATCGAGGTATTTTATTTTTGTTTTATCTATTTCTAAGCCGTCTGCGCTGGCAAAGGTAATAGTAATCTCTGGGCCTTTATCAGACATGGTTTTATAAATTAGCCAGCCAGTGACTAATAATGCGCACAGCGGTAATAGCCAAATTAGGTGAAATTCAGGCTTTTTATTGATAGGGGCATGAGTGGTTTCGTAAGCGGGTTCGATAAAATCATTCATAGTGGTTTATTGCTTGTCCCAAAGTAAGCGTGGATCGAAATTTTCAGCGGCAAACATAGTCAGTATAACCACGGCGGCGAAGGCTATTGCTGCAGGACCTGCAATGATTTGAACGCCAGTAAAGTCAACTAAGTCGACCAGTATAGAAATCATAAAAATATCAAGCATAGACCAGCGCCCAATAAAAGCGATAACACGATACATGAAAGTCCAGCGACGAGCATTTATTTTCCAGCGAAAATACACGCTGAGTAATAATAAGCTGATGCCAATTAACTTTGAAGAGGGTACAAGAATACTTGCCACTAAAACTAGTAGGCCAATAGGAATCATGCCGCCATCAATTAATTCAATAATACCACCGGCAATGGTATGTGCGTCACCTGTGCCAAATTGAGTGACGGTCATAATTGGGAAGATATTGGCTGGTATATATAGAAAAAAACTGCTTAATAACAAGGCGCAGGTGCGTTGTAAGCTATGAGGTTTTCGTTCGTGTAGGTGGCTACGGCAACGTGGACAAGATGAAAGTTGCTGAGTGATTTTAACCAAGTAGCCACAATCATGACAGTTGATAAAGCCTTGCTTTAGCGCACACTGTTTAGCTTGCATGCTTGTTATCCTTGCTTAATTGTTCAATGTGTTGCCAGAAAAGTTCCTTATCCAGGCTACTGGTTAATAGGGCAGTAATAATAATTAGGGTGATAAAAGCATACAGTCCCCAGCCAAGTATAAGTGGCGAGATAGACATTAACTTAACGCAAGCAACAATAATACTGAGCATATAAACTTCAAGCATGACCCATTCATCGAGATGATGCATCCAGCGCATCCAACTAACTAAATTACGGTTGTAGCGATTGAAATAAAGGTGGCCACTTATCAGTAACGATAAGCTGATGTGTAGGAGTGGAAACAGTATGCTAGCCAAAAATACCACAATTGATACGGGCCACATGTTTTCATTAAATAAAGAAATGACTCCGGACATCAAAATGCCAGAGTTGGCTTTACCTAATAGGGTGATGCCTACCATAGGCAAGAAATTAGCTGGAACAAATAGGATAAGTCCCGCAATAGAGAGTGCAAAAGTGCGCTCAATGCTTTGTTTTCGAGGTCTTAATAGCAATAGCCCGCAGCGAGGACAATGGATTTTTTCTCCAATTTCGGGTTGAACAAGATCAATTAATAAATCACATTCAGGGCAGGCCTGATAACTTGTGTTATTCATGGCTTTGAGAAAGAGTTTGATACATTGCGTTTCTAGTAGNGAATTATAATAACAGGTAGATGATATGACAAATCGGAATAGTTGGGTAATTTAAAGTAGGATTACGATGCTAATCAGGCAATTAGCTAAGTTGTCCGTAGAGTTCTGATGCGATAGCCGTGCTATTCACTATTTATAGTTGTTTTGGTGTTATCTCGCTTTGTTTTTGGAGTTAAAACTCATGAGTTTTGGTTTTTTAAATTAGATGTAGGCTGGAATAGGGTCGCCCAAATGGAGTGGTTTGATTAAAAGTGCTGGAAATTAATAATAAACAAATATTTTATAGGATGATGAACGATAGTGAAGTGCGTGGTTGCGTTTCAGGCCAGTTAGTGGTTTGAATGCCGGAAACACTTTTCTCGCTTACGCTCGAAAAATCGTATTCCGGCCTACCAGTCTAGGTCTGATGGTTGTCATAGGTCTTTGTTTTGTGTCCTGAGCCTTGAGTCTGAATTCAGGGGAGAGCTATATAGCCAAGGTCTTATAAAGGTTGTATAGGAATAGTCGATGCAGTACGCAATACTTCATTTTTCTCATTGAAATAAACCAGGGTTGGTTTATGGTGCTCAGCTTCTTTCGAATCTAAGCTAGCGTAAGCGCAAACAATAATAAGGTCTCCAGGGCAGGCTAATCTAGCAGCCGCACCATTAACGGAGAAAATACCAGAATCATCTTCCGCACGGATTGCATAGGTCGTAAAACGTGCGCCGTTGTTAATATTGTATATTTGTATCTGTTCGTATTCTCTGATGCCTGACAAATCAAGAATAGTGCCGTCTATAGCGCAAGAACCTTCATAGCCTAATTCTGAACGAGTCACGGTAGCTCGGTGTAGCTTTGCTTTAAGCATGGTAATGTTCATAAAAAAATACTATAAATACGTTTGAAAACCCGACATTATCCATTAATTTTGTGGCTTGATCAAATTTTAAGAGGGTTTTGTAGGCTGGAAATAATAATTTATTATAGCCAAATAAAGAATTATTGCGCTGTGATGACTATGTTTTTTGTAGGTCGGGTTAGCGATAGTGTAACCCGACATTTCGTAGTTCATAGTGTCGGGTTAAACTATCGAGACTTTGAAAGTATTCTTTTTTATGCACCCCTTTTTAGCAAAGAGGGCTAAGGGGAGATTTGGTCTATTAGGATAATCATTAAGTGTCAGTGGTCTATGTTAAAAAAATCCCCCTCGTTCCGCCTTTTACAACATAGGTATCTATACAAATAAAAAAATAGCATTCCCACGCAAGAACGATAACATTGTGGTGAAGATCGTAGGGGCGTATTGCATACGCCTTTATAAAATAAGCCCTATAGCATATAGACTTTCAATGTTGGGCGTATGCAATAGAGGCTATGAAAGTATTATAAATTTAGCTTCCTCCTTTGTAAAAGGGGGGGGGGGCGAGGGGGATTTTATTAAGTCATAGGTTATTGATATTTAATAATAATTTTTTAATGGATCAAATCTCCCCTAACCCCTCTTTGCTAAAGAGGGGGATAAAAAGAATACTTTCACAGTCTCAATACGCCCCTACGGTGTTTTTTTTTATCGTTTCCACGCCGATAAGAAACTTGTGTAGATACCTATGTTGACAAAGAGGGGAGCTAAAATCAAAATACTTTTACAGTCTATATCGCTAACCTGATCTATATGCTGATGTGGGTCTCGTTATTTGATGTTCTGTTTTGTAATAATTTTTCTATTTTTATTTCTGATCCAATCACTCCATGAACCTGCGTATATTTTTGAGCCTTTTAAGCCAGCATATTCCATAGCTAGCAAATTATGGCAGGCTGTTACGCCTGAGCCGCAATAATGAACAACTTGTGTGGGTGAGGTAGTTCCAATGAGTTTTTTAAATTGCTGGGCTAATAGTTCAGGAGATAAGAATAGACCTTGTTTATCAAGATTTAACGATAGCGGTCGATTTAAGGCTAGTGGAATATGGCCTGCAACTGGGTCTATGGGTTCTTGTTCACCGCGATAGCGTTCAGGATTTCTGGCATCAATCAGGCAGATGTCTTTTTTAGCCAGATGGTTTTGGACTTGTTGAGCATTCAGCCAGTATGAATCATTCAGATAGGCTCTGTAAATACAAGGTCGTGGTTCGGGCAAAATGGTGGTGAGTGCGTAACCATGTTTTTGCCAATGTTGTATGCCCCCATTTAATACCGCGACATTATCATGTCCCAAGCATCGTAATAGCCACCATAAGCGTCCAGCAAAGGCAGCGCTAGCGTCATCATAAACGACAACTTGAGTTTGATTGTTAATACCCCATGCACCTAATTTTTTTATCAGTAATTTAAAATCGGGTAGGGGGTGTCTGCCCGTTAATTCGCTAGGCTCGGTTGATAGGTCTTTGTTTAAATCTGCATAACGTGCTTGTGGAATATGTCCATGGCGATAAGCGTAGGCGCCTGCATCGCTGTTGGCTAAAGAGAAGCGGCAATCGATTAGAACCCAATTAGGGTTGTTGAGATTTTGATGTAGCAAGTCGGAGGAAATGATCGTTGTGTAAGTCATATTGATGATGTCTCTAATAATATTTTGCCTATATGGTGGCTGCTTTCCATTAATTCGTGCGCTTTGCTGGCTTCATTGAGAGCGAAGCGCTGGTAAATAATGGGTTTGATAGTGCCGTTTGAGAGTAATGGCCAGACTTGTTGTTTTAGTTTTTCGGCAATCCGGGCTTTAAATAGATCGTCTCTAGCTCTTAAGGTCGAGCCTGTAATGGTCAGACGTTTTAGCATAATAGGCAGTAAATTAATTTCTGCTTTTGCGCCGTTTTGAATGGCAATTTGTACGAGTCTAGCCTCATCTGCCATACAATTTAGGTTGCGAGAAAAATAGTCGCCACCGATCATGTCGAGTATGAGATTGACGCCTACATCATTGGTCAATCGATTTATTTCTAAAACAAAATCTTGTTCTTTGTAGTTAATGGCCGCATCTGCACCCAGTTCTAAACAACGCTCACATTTGGCTTTAGAGCCCGCTGTAATGATGACTTTAGCAGCAAAGGCTTTGGCTAATTGTATGGCAGTCGTACCTATGCCACTGCTACCACCATGTACCAAAAGCGTTTCACCACTTTGCAATTGAGCGCGATCAAATACGTTACTCCAAACAGTGAAAAAAGTTTCTGGTAGGGCTGCAGCATCTGTCAAAGTTAATCCTGATGGTATCGGTAAACAATGTGCTATCGATGCTAAACAATACTCGGCATAACCACCACCGCTGACTAAAGCGCAAACAGCATCACCTACGTTGTATGTTGATGCAGTGGAATTGATTGCTACTATAATGCCAGAGATTTCTAGGCCTGGAATATCTGATGTGCCAATAGGCGCAGGATATAAACCTTTGCGTTGCATAACGTCGGGGCGATTAACGCCGGCTGCTGCAACTTTAATAAGAACTTGATTAATGCCTGGTTTAGGAACAGCTCGTTCGGTAACTTTTAAAGCCCCAGCAACTATTTCAATAGCGAGCATAGTGTTGGGTAGTTTCATAAGTCGGGTTCTATAAAAAGTAGGATGCGGTTATTATAGGCTGGGATTATTTCTATAAACAATAGGTGGGGTAAAGCAGATGATTCGTGCAGGTATTGTGGGCGGAACAGGTTATACAGGTGTTGAGTTATTACGAATTTTAGTATTGCATGAAGCGGTTGAAGTCGCTGTAGTGACCTCTCGTGCAGATGCGGGTGTGCGCGTTGATGCTGTGTACCCCAGTTTACTTGGTTATTGTGATGTGATTTTTTCTGAGCCCGATATTGAATCTTTAAAACATTGTGATGTGGTATTTTTTGCGACCCCTAATGGCACAGCCATGTTAATGACGGAACAATTGCTGGCGCTAGGTGTTAAGGTCATTGATTTATCTGCGGACTTTAGGTTTAAAGATGCACAGGAATGGAGTCATTGGTACGGTATGGAGCATGCTTGCCCTGATTTGCTAGCTGAGGCGGTTTACGGTTTACCAGAAGTTAATCGTGACATCATAAAACAAGCGAATTTAATTGCTTGCCCAGGTTGTTATCCGACTGCTGTGCAATTAGGTTTTTTGCCGTTGCTGGAAAATAATTTGATCAATGTTGAGCATTTAATAGCAGATGTTAAATCGGGTGTGAGTGGGGCGGGTCGTAAAGCTGAATTGTCATCTTTGATGAGTGAAACGGGTGAAAGTTTTAAGGCTTATGCTGTCAATGGGCATAGGCATCTTCCAGAAATCAGGCAGCAGTTGACCTTGGCTGCCAAGCAAGCGGTGGGTTTGACGTTTGTTCCTCATTTAACCCCAATGATAAGAGGCATTCATGCGACTTTGTATGCACAAGTCAATGATTCAACTTTAGAAGATATTCAAGAGCTCTTTGAGCAACGCTATAATGGTGAGTCTTTTGTTGAGGTTTTGCCTTCTGGTTCGCATCCTGATACGCGTAATGTTCGAGGTAGTAATCAGTGTCAAATTTCCATACATCAGCCGCAAGGTGCCCAAATCATCGTTATTTTGTCGGTGATTGATAATCTGGTTAAAGGTGCTGCAGGGCAAGCGGTACAAAATATGAATTTGATGTTTGGCTTGAATGAAGGTCTAGGCTTGAAGGTGGTTGCTCTATATCCATGATTCTTGACTATAACACTAGGTATAGTCATAATTGATTTACTTTTAAATTTACTAATTATTAACTATGGCTAATCCAATTATTTTTACAGATAGCGCTGCTGCTAAGGTCAGCGAACTAATTATCGAAGAAGGTAACGATAATTTAAAATTGCGAGTTTATGTCTCTGGTGGGGGCTGTTCTGGCTTTCAATATGGCTTTACTTTTGATGAAGAAGTTAATGAAGATGATACTCGTGTAGAAAATGGCGGTGTTACCGTGTTAATTGATTCTATGAGTATTCAGTATTTAGCTGGAGCTGAGGTTGATTATAAGGAGGATGTTTCAGGTGCTCAGTTTGTAATTCGTAACCCTAATGCCACTACAACTTGCGGTTGCGGGTCATCTTTCTCTGCTTGATGATAAAAAGGCTAAAGGCTAAAAGCTAAAGGCTAAAGGCTAAAGGCTAAAGGCTAAAGGCTAAAGGCTAAAGGCTAAAGGCTAAAGGCTTATTTTAGTTTGCTGTTAGTTAAGCTCCTTTATTTGAACTAGGGAGCTTATTTATCTATTAGTGAGCTTAAGTTCATTCCGTCCTAGTCAAAAAAATAAATAAGTTATATGTCGAGTTGGACGGGTTCGTTGCTGAATTTAACAGAGATCATTACAATTTCATTAAGAATCTTGTAGAATAGCCGGTTTTATATTATTTAAACAAGACATAATAATATAAGTCAGTCATCTTAAGTGTTTTTAAAACAAGTATTTAGGCTTGAATATAAAACCAAATCTAATCGATTTAAATCGATAATTATCATGTTTATTGAGGTGTTAGCGTGGAGCTAAGTGGTGCACAAATCCTAGTTCAGAGTCTTATAGACGAGGGTGTAGAATATATTTTTGGCTATCCTGGTGGGGCTGTGTTGCATTTATACGACGCTCTTTATCAGCAAGAAGATATTAAACATGTCTTAGTGCGTCATGAACAAGGAGCTACCCACGCTGCAGATGGTTATGCCCGCTCAACAGGAAAACCTGGTGTGGTTTTAGTAACTTCAGGCCCTGGCGCTACTAATGCAGTCACTGGTATTGCTACTGCATATATGGATTCAATTCCGCTGGTGGTTATTTCTGGTCAAGTTTCATTGCCTGTCATTGGTAGTGATGCTTTTCAAGAAGTGGATATGATTGGTATTACCCGGCCCTGCGTAAAACATAACTTTTTAGTAAAAGATGTTACTAAATTAGCTGAGACGATTAAAAAAGCATTTTATGTGGCAACCACGGGTAGGCCTGGTCCAGTTGTTATTGACGTACCTAAAGATATAACGGCACCTCATATAAAAGTGCCTTATAAATATCCTAAAAAAGTATCTATACGTTCCTACAACCCTGTTGTGAGTGGACATAAAGGACAAATCAAAAAAGCAGTTGAATTATTGCTAAGTGCACAAAAGCCCATTATTTATTCGGGCGGTGGTGTGGTTTTAGGTGAGGCAAGCAAAGAATTAACAGAGTTCACGCGCGCATTAGGCTATCCGATTACTAATACCCTGATGGGTTTAGGCGCTTATCCAGCAACCGATAAACAAAATATTGGTATGTTGGGTATGCACGGTACTTATGAAGCCAATATGGCCATGCACGAAAGTGATGTGATTATTGCTATAGGTGCGCGTTTTGATGATCGTGTCACAGGCAAGCTAGATTTGTTTTGCCCTTATGCCAAGATTATTCATATTGATATTGACCCTGCGTCTATTTCAAAAACAGTTCGGGTGGATATTCCAATCGTTGGCGAGGTGAAACCAGTCTTGGAATCGATGTTGGAATTGATCAAAGACAGCTCAACTAAACCCAATAAAAAAGCTTTGGAGTTATGGTGGCAGCAAATTGCCCAATGGCAAGCACTAGACTGCCTTCAGTTTGATCGTGAAAGCCCATTAATAAAACCACAGTACGTTATTGAACAATTATATGATGTGACTAAAGGTAATGCTTATGTGACTTCAGATGTAGGTCAGCATCAAATGTGGGCAGCACAATATTATCCTTTTGACAAGCCGCGTCGTTGGATTAATTCTGGTGGATTAGGCACTATGGGTTTTGGTTTACCTGCTGCCATCGGTGTTAAATTAGCACATCCTGATGCTGATGTTGCCTGCGTTACCGGTGAAGCTAGTATACAAATGTGCATACAAGAACTATCAACTGCTTTGCAATACAAAACGCCTGTTAAGATTATTAATTTGAATAATCGCTATATGGGTATGGTTAGGCAGTGGCAGGAGTTTTCTTACGAATCTCGATATTCACATTCTTATATGGACACGATTCCTGATTTTGTGAAGTTGGCAGAAGCTTATGGTCATGTCGGTGTACGTATTGATAAGCCTGAAGAAGTTAGACCTGCTTTAGAGTCAGCTTTTAATATGAAGGATCGTACCGTATTCTTAGACATTATGACCGACAGAACAGAAAATGTTTATCCTATGATTGAGGCAGGTAAAGGTCATCATGATATGAAGTTACGTGTTGCTCTAGGTAGTACAACAGATAGAGAGTTAGCATAATGAGACACATTATTTCTATTCTAATTGAAAATGAATCGGGCGCTTTATCACGAGTAGCCGGCTTGTTTTCGGCGCGTGGTTATAATATTGAATCGCTCACTGTTGCCGCGACCGAAGACCCTAGTCTATCAAGAATGACACTAGTGACTCGTGGTAGTGAAGAAATTATCGAGCAAATTACTAAGCAGCTCAATAAATTGATTGATGTCGTTAGACTCATTGATTTGGCTGAATCTTTTCATATTGAACGTGAACTCATGATGGTTAAAATAAAAGCCACAGGAGATGTGCGTGATGAAATTAGAAGTATGGCTGATATTTTTCGTGGCAAAATTATTGATGTTCACACCTACAACTTATATCGTTGAAATGACTGGGCCTTCTGAAAAATTGGATGCTTTTGTCGCAGCTATAGATTCAGAAAGTATTATAGAAGTCGTGCGCTCTGGGCCAACTGGCATTTCCAGAGGCGAAAAAGGCTTGCACTTATAAGCCTAAAGTTTTATACCCATTATTTATTTTTATTTACACCTAGAAAACAGGACATATCATGCAAGTTTATTACGACAAAGACGCTGACCTATCTATCATCAAAGCTAAGAAAGTCGCTATTATTGGTTATGGTTCACAAGGCCATGCACACGCACTTAACTTAAAAGAATCTGGCGTTGATGTTGTGGTTGGTTTACGTGCCGGATCACCTTCAGTTGCTAAAGCTGAAGCGCATGGTTTAGTTGTTCAAGACGTAGCCAAAGCAGTTGCTGGTGCAGATGTTGTTATGATTTTGACGCCTGATGAGTTTCAATCAACTTTGTACAAAAATGAAATTGAACCTAATATTAAAAAAGGTGCAGTTTTAGCGTTCGCTCATGGCTTTTCTATTTTATTTAACCAAGTTGTGCCAAGAGCTGATTTAGATGTCATCATGATTGCGCCAAAAGCACCTGGTCACACTGTACGTTCTGAGTTTGTTCGTGGTGGTGGCGTTCCTGATTTAATCGCGGTTCATCAAGATGCTTCAGGTACAGCTAAGTCTATTTGTTTAGCCTATGCTTCTGCTATTGGTGGTGGACGTTCAGGTATTATTGAAACGACTTTCCGTGACGAGTGCGAAACTGATTTATTCGGTGAACAAGCTGTATTATGCGGTGGTGCAGTTGAGCTTGTAAAAATGGGCTTTGAAACTTTGGTTGAAGCGGGTTATGCACCAGAAATGGCTTACTTTGAATGTTTACATGAATTGAAATTGATTGTAGATTTAATGTTTGAAGGCGGTATCGCTAACATGAACTACTCAATCTCTAACAATGCCGAGTATGGTGAATATGTAACTGGCCCTAAAGTCATCAACGAAGAAAGTCGTTATGCGATGCGTGAAGCCTTACAAAACATCCAAAATGGTCAATATGCTAAAAAGTTTATTCTTGAAGGCTTGACTAACTACCCAGAAATGACTGCAAGAAGACGTTTGAATGCAGAGCATCCTATCGAAGTAGTCGGTGCTAAATTACGTAGCATGATGCCTTGGATTAAAGCTAATCAAATTGTTGATCAATCTAAAAACTAAGTTACAGAAAACGATAGCACGATAAGTAAATCATTTGGATGCAGTAAGATAAATCTAATTAGATATGCTTTTGTGTTCCGGAGAAAAGCCTGCTGGATGCCAGTAGGCTTTTTTTTTAATGGCATGTTGTGTCGTTATTTTAGCTTTGAAAAATATCATTTCCACGCAAGAGCGATACTATTGGGGTGATAGTCGTAGGGGGGGGGCGTATTGAGACTGTGAAAGTATTATGAATTTAGCTTCCCCCTTTGTAAAAGGGGGATCGAGGGGGATTTTATTAAGTTATAGGTTATTGATATTTAATAATAATTTTTTAATAGATCAAATCTCCCCTGACCCCTCTTTGCTAAAGAGGGGAATAAAAAGAATACTTTCACAGTCTCTATTGCATATGCCCTTATTAAATAAGTTTTATAACATTAAACTTTCGTAAATGGGCGTATGCAATACGCCCTTACGGAGTCTTAAGCATGTTAAACATCACTGCTTTCAGCCTTTTTATAAATAAAGACAATGACGACAGGCGTATTGTCGATTAAAATGAGCAGGTTTTAATTGGACTGCCTTTGTTTATCTCCTAATCTCAATTTCAATCAGCATTTATGTGATTTCTAATTTGATAACATCTCCACAGTAAAGTGGTGCGCGTAATAATCCTTTAGCTAACAGTTAGCTCAATTTAGAGGACAGTTCGGCACAATAGTGCCGCCAAAATTTATTAATCCCCGTGAGTGGGGAGGGTTTAAACCAGTAAGGAATCACGATGACAAAATACATATTCATTACCGGTGGTGTTGTTTCATCATTAGGAAAAGGCATAGCTGCATCGTCACTTGCCGCTATACTTGAGGCACGAGGCCTCAAAGTGACTATGACCAAATTGGATCCTTATATTAATCTTGATCCAGGTACCATGAGTCCTTTTCAGCATGGAGAGGTGTTTGTTACTGAAGATGGGGCAGAAACTGATCTTGATTTAGGTCATTATGAGCGTTTTCTCAAAACGACTATGGCCAAGAAGAATAATTTCACTGCAGGACAAGTTTATGACAGTGTCTTGCGTAGAGAGCGTAAAGGTGAATATTTGGGGGCTACTGTGCAAGTCATTCCTCATATCACTGATGAAATAAAGCGTAGGGTTTATCTCAGTTCAGAAGGTATGGATGTTACTTTGATTGAGGTCGGTGGCACAGTCGGTGACATTGAATCATTACCCTTTCTGGAAGCTATTCGTCAAATGCGCTTTGAATTAGGTAGCGATAGATCGTTGTTTATTCATTTAACGTTAGTACCCTATATTCGTTCTGCAGGTGAAATTAAAACTAAACCTACTCAGCATTCGGTTAAAGAATTGCGTTCAATTGGTATACAGCCAGATATATTGATTTGTCGTTCGGAGCGCCCAATTCCAGTTACCGAGCGTCGTAAAATTGCGTTATTTACTAACGTTGAAGAAAAAGCGGTTATTTCGGCAGTCGATGCCGACTCAATTTATCGCATACCACTGATGCTGCATGAACAAGGCTTGGATGATATTGTTGTTAATAAATTAAGGCTGGATGTACCTAAAGCTGATTTAACTGAATGGAATTCAGTGGTTGAAGCACTGACCAGCCCTATTAAAGAAGTGACTATTGCAATTGTTGGCAAATACGTGGATCACTCAGACGCTTATAAATCATTGAATGAAGCCTTAATTCACGCAGGTATTCATACTCGAACAAAAGTTCATATTAACTATATTGACTCAGAAGTTATCGAAGATGAGGGTGTTGCAAGACTAAAAGATGTCGATGCGATTTTAGTGCCAGGTGGTTTTGGTGAGCGTGGTATTGAGGGTAAAATTGCTACGGTTCGTTATGCTCGTGAAAATAAAATTCCTTATTTAGGTATTTGTTTAGGTATGCAAGTCGCCGTGATTGAGTTTGCTCGAGACGTGGCTGGCTTGGAAGGTGCTCATAGTACAGAGTTTTTGCCTAAATCACCCCATCCAGTTATTGGTTTGATCACTGAATGGATGGCTGAAGGTGGGCAATTAGAAACGCGTGATGAAAATTCTGATTTAGGAGGATCTATGCGTTTAGGTGCACAGCAATGCCGTTTACAAAAAGACTCCTTGTCTTTTTCAATGTATCAAAAAGATGTTATTACTGAGCGTCATCGCCATCGCTATGAGTTTAATGGTCAATACATTGAAAAACTGGAGAAAGCCGGCATGACTTTTTCGGGTAAGTCTATAGATGGTCGATTAGTTGAAGTGATTGAATTGGCAGATCATCCTTGGTTTTTAGCGTGCCAGTTTCATCCTGAATTTACTTCAACACCCCGTAAAGGACATCCGTTGTTTTCTGGTTTTGTTGCTGCGGCAACGAAACATAAAAAAACAAACTAAAAATGTTTTATTCAATAGTTATAATGTCATTGCTTTAGAGCGATAAATAAAACTTTGTGCTGGTAAATTAATAAAAAGAGAATCTTAATGAAATTATGTGGCTTTGAAGTGGGTTTAGATCAGCCGTTTTTTTTAATTGCTGGGCCATGTGTCATAGAAAGTGAGCAATTAGCCTTAGATACCGCCGGCTATCTTAAGGAATTAACAACTGCACTCAATATTCCGTTTATATACAAATCATCGTTTGATAAAGCTAATCGCTCATCACATGAAAGCTTTAGAGGTTTGGGCGTAGAAAAGGGCTTAGAGATATTGCAAAAAGTTAAGCAACAAATCGGAGTTCCTGTTTTAACAGACGTTCATGAAGATACGCCCTTAGCAGAAGTTGCTAGTGTGGTTGATGTCATGCAAACACCGGCTTTTTTGTGTAGACAAACTAACTTTATTCAACAGGTCGCTGCACAAGGTATACCTGTCAATATCAAGAAAGGCCAATTTTTAGCGCCTTGGGATATGGTTCATGTGACCAATAAAGCCAAGGCTGCAGGTAATCAACAGATCATGGTCTGCGAGCGAGGTGTTTCTTTCGGTTATAATAATTTGGTCTCCGATATGCGTTCGTTAGCGGTGATGCGAGATACTGACTGTCCAGTCGTGTTTGATGCCACGCATTCAGTACAATTACCTGGTGGACAAGGGACAAGTTCAGGTGGACAACGTGAATTTGTACCAGTATTAGCTAGAGCAGCAGTTGCTGTGGGTATTGCGGGTTTGTTTATGGAAACGCATCCAAATCCTGCGGAAGCAAAAAGTGATGGTCCTAATTCATGGCCGTTACATCGTATGCAAGAATTATTAGAAGTTTTATTAACCATCGACAGGGCTGTAAAAGCACAACCCCTGATAGAAACCACACTATAGGAAAAAAAATGGCTGCAATTATAGATATTCGTGCAAGAGAAGTTTTAGATTCACGTGGTAACCCTACCTTAGAAGCTGATGTTGTTTTAGCTTCAGGTGTTGTTGGTAGTGCTATGGTGCCATCGGGTGCTTCAACAGGTGAGCGCGAAGCTATCGAATTACGTGATGGTGATAAATCTCGTTACTTAGGTAAAGGCGTCTTGAATGCCATTAACAATGTTAAAACTGAAATTCGTGATGTCGTTATCGGTTTGGATGTTAATGATCAAGAAGCTTTAGATAAAGCGATGATCTCTTTAGATGGGACTGATACTAAAGCTCGTTTAGGTGCAAATGCTATATTAGCCGTTTCTATGGCAGCTGCTCATGCAGCGTCAAAAGAAGCCGGTCAGCCGTTATATCGTCATTTGAATAAATCGGGTGAATTCATTTTGCCAGTACCGATGATGAATATCATTAACGGTGGTTCACATGCTGATAACAGCGTTGATTTACAGGAGTTTATGATTTTACCAGTAGGTGCGCCCACTTTCCGTGAAGCGATTCGTTACGGTGCAGAAGTATTTCATAACTTGAGCAAAGTATTAAAAGCCAAAGGTTTAGCGACTACTGTAGGTGATGAAGGTGGTTTCGCACCTAATCTTTCTTCAAACGAAGAAGCTATTAGCGTTATTTTACAAGCAATAGAGCAAGCAGGCTTCAAGCCAGGTGTTGATATTTACTTAGGTTTGGATGCTGCTGCTTCTGAATACTATCATGATGGCATCTATGATTTAGCCTCAGAAAACAAAACTTACAGTTCAGCTCAAATGGCTGACTTCTTTGTAGATTGGGTTGATCGTTATCCAATTATTAGTATTGAAGATGGTTTTGATGAGAATGATTGGGATGGCTGGAAATTAATTACTGAAAAATTGGGTAACCGTATTCAATTAGTCGGTGACGATCTATTTGTAACTAACCCTAAAATTTTACAAAAAGGCATAGAAAGAGATATTGCTAACTCTATCTTAATTAAAGTAAACCAAATTGGTACTTTAACAGAAACATTTGCAGCGATCGAGATGGCTCATAAAGCCTCTTATACCGCGGTTATGTCACATCGTTCTGGTGAAACTGAGGATGTGACTATTGCTGATTTGGCGGTAGCGACTGGCACAGGCCAAATTAAAACGGGTTCATTGAGCCGTTCTGATCGTGTTGCTAAATACAATCGTTTAATGAAAATAGAAGAAGAATTAGGTAGTTTGGCTAAATACGCGGGTCGTAGCGCATTTAGAATGCTATAAGCATTAAAGGCGCGAGTTTATAAATATTCTTGCGCCTTAGTCTAGCACCTTAACCTATGAAAATTTTTCTTGCGATTGTCATTCTATTAATAGCCCTACTTCAATACCGCTTATGGTATGAAGATGGCGGCATTGAAGGAATAAAACATGATCAACTAATGCTTGCTGATCTTAAAAAGCAAGTCGAAGAAAAGCGTCAGCGTAATGCAGCTCTGTATGCAGAGGTAGAGGATCTACGTAAAGGTCAAGAATCATTGGAAGAAAGAGCTAGAAAAGAGTTGGGAATGATTCGAGACGGAGAAACATTTTTCCAGGTTCTTGATAAATAAAGAAAAAGGCTCAAGGCTAAAAGGCTGTTAACTTTTAGCCTTGAGCCTTTTTTTATGGTTGCTATTAAAATGAAGAGAGGTTGATGAGATGTTATTGATACTTACTGAAGCATTTGGACTGGTTAAAAACTTGTTTAATGACTTGAAAACTAAGCCGATTGTGATTTATTTGCTAACGCTGGCATTCACAGTGACGATTGTCGTAGGCTTTATGCTTTATCTTATTGATCCAGATGTGCATACATTATTTGATGGAATTTGGTCTGCTTGGGTTACGATAACGCATGTTGGTTTTGGTGATGTGGTGCCGACATCATTTTTTGGACGTTTATTGTCAGCCTTGTTAATTTTGTTCGGTCTCATTCTATTTTCGTTATTTACTGCAATATTATCAGTGACCCTAATTGGCAAAGATATGCATGTTTGGGGTTTAGATGTACAGCAGATTGAACAAAGCACCAATCGAATTGAAGCTGAAGAAAGTCAGATTCTTATTGAACTAGCTCGCTTGCATAAGCGTATGACAGCATTGGAAAAAAAGTTGTCATCGAGTACTGGTAAAGATAATAAATAATATTGTGATGCTTTATCGTTTATTAACTATTTATCGAACGCTCTTTTCACATAGTTGCTTTTATTAAACCCCACCCCAAGCCTCACTGCCACAGTTAAGGATAGGACGAGCGTTTCAACTGCAGGGGCGACAGATTCTCCTAGTAATCCCATGTTCCAAAATACAGGGCGAATTTATCGCTCCTACAAATGCTTAACTGTGGGCAAGGCTGGGAGGGGGGTATATAACACTAAGCATGGATAGTCGATAAACTCGGCGAGCATTTATACGATTAAAATTGTTGTGTTTCTCTACACGTAGTGAAGCTAGCTTTTCTAACACACCTTAACTTTTTTATACATGACATATTCAATAAAATATTGGGCGGTTGTGCCCGCTGCCGGCGTTGGTAAGCGTATGAATGCTGATCGCCCTAAGCAATATCTACCTCTGCTTGATAAAACGGTAATTGAACACACTTTAATGCGTTTATTAAAAGCTGATGTTTTTAGTGCTGTTGCAGTCGCTATATCAGAAGAAGATCCTTATTGGCCAGAGCTAGATATTGCCTCCAATGAAAAGGTTATAACCGCTGCAGGAGGCAAGGAACGTGCAGATTCAGTGCTTTCGGCACTAAAAGCTATAAGAACTTTAGCCTCTGACGATGATTGGGTGCTAGTTCATGATGCTGCAAGACCCTGTATTACAACCATTGACATCATTCATCTTATTAACTCGTTAAAAACGGATGACGTGGGTGGAATACTCGCTTTATCTTCGCATGATACTTTAAAAAATGTACAAGGCGATTTTATAGTAGAGACCTTAGATAGGCGCCATATCTGGAGGGCCTTAACGCCACAAATGTTTCGATATGGTCTTTTAAAAAGCGCCTTAGAAGCTGCTGAAGGTAATCCGGCTATTACTGATGAAGCGAGTGCTTTAGAGCTAAAAGGCTTACAGCCAAAGATTGTCGAAGGTCGTCCAGATAATATAAAAATTACTCGGCCAGAAGATTTAGCATTAGCGCAATTTTATATGGAGCATCAAAATGATTAGAGTAGGACAAGGTTATGACGTGCATCGCTTTAATGAGGGCGAGTTTATTATTTTAGGGGGCGTAAAGATAGATTATGAACAAGGCCTAGAAGCACATTCAGATGGTGATGTGGTGTTACATGCTTTAAGCGATGCATTATTAGGCGCAGCTGCTTTAGGTGATATAGGCAAGCATTTTCCTGACACGGATCCTGAGTTTAAAGGTGCGGATAGTCGGGTACTTTTACGCCATGTTTATCGTATAGTTCAGGATTTAGGTTATCACTTAGTCAATGCTGACATTACTATTATTGCACAAGCTCCTAAAATGGCACCTCATGTAGCCGCAATGTGTTTAAATATTGCCGAAGATCTAAATATTGATATTGATTGTGTAAATGTAAAAGCAACCACAACAGAAAAGCTCGGCTTTGAAGGACGTAAAGAAGGTATTGCTGTGCAAGCAATAGTGCTGATAGAAAAATAAGGGTTATCAACTTAAGCTGAGTAGAACTATAGGATGTGCTTAACGATAGTGAAGCGCATCCTATAAATTATTGGTTTATTATTAATTTTCCGCACTTTTAATAACACCCCCGCTCACCTCAACATTACAGCGACCTGAGTCGTTGATATCCAATTAGATAGCTCGTACCAATCTCCACCAATTAATGGCTGATAGCTCATTTAGATTTTGCCTAACAAAACATAAGCCACGTTGGACGCTATGTAATTTGCAAAATCTAGGGCAGAGGTCGCATTGAATGCGTCCATCAACGAGTTGATGCCAGTAGTTTGTTTTAACCGTATCATTAATAATAAAGTCAGTCATAGTCTGTGTCCTTGAACCGTTAATGAATCTTTTTGTCGTAGAGAATTGTCAGTATTTAAGGTTTTTGTTATAGGAATATATCATTAATGACATAGAATGATTCACCAAACTTTTATGATAAAGAAATAAGAGGATTACGTTATGAATAGATTACCCGCAGTGGCAGGCACTTTCTACCCTGAAAATCCGCAACAATTGCATCAAATGTTAGATGAATATTTGAATGATGCTGAAGCGACAGCTAAAGTTCCTAAGGTTATTATTGCGCCTCATGCGGGCTACATTTACTCAGGGCATGTAGCCGCATCCGCTTATGCTCGTTTAAAGAAAGCGAGTGACCGAATAAATCGCGTTGTCATTATAGGGCCTTCACATCGAGTTGCTTTTAGTGGCTTGGCATTAAGCAAAGCCCAGTCATTTATAACACCTTTAGGCTTTGTAGCAGTTGATCAACAAGCTCTTGCATCTATTGCTAAGTTAGATTACGTCCATTATTTTGAAGAAGCACATGCCAATGAGCATAGTCTTGAGGTTCATTTGCCATTTTTGCAAGAAATGTTAGATGACTTCAAAATTGTGCCTATTCTTACTGGGGATGCAACTCCAGAACAAGTCAGCGGAGTCATTGATAGGTTATGGGGAGGAGATGAAACCTTGATCGTAATTAGTTCAGATTTGAGTCATTATCACGAATACGCGCAGGCAAAGCAACTGGACAAAGCAACTAGTCAATTAATAGAGTTGTTACAATATGAGCAACTAGGCTCTGATGCGGCTTGTGGACAAGTGCCAATTAACGGTTTATTAAAGCTCGCTAGAGAAAAATCATTGGTCATTAAAACCATAGACTTGCGAAATTCTGGTGATGCTGCAGGTGATAAAAGAAGCGTAGTTGGTTATGGTGCTTATGTCATTGAATAAAGAGCATCAACAACAGTTATTGACTGTGGCTAAAGCTTCTATCCAACATGGCTTGCAAGAGGGTGGTTCTTTAAAGATTAATATAGATGACTACCCTAAGCTGCTGGCTGAGTGTAGAGCTACTTTTGTTACTTTGAAACTAGATCATCAATTACGTGGCTGTATTGGGCGATTAGAGGCGACTCGGCCATTGATTGAAGATGTTGCCGAAAATTCTTTTTTAGCGGCTTTTCAAGATCCCCGTTTTTCGCCATTGTTAATAGATGAATTTATCGAATTAGACATTCATATATCACTATTAACAGAGCCCATACTTATGTCATTTCGCTCTGAACAAGATTTAATGAGTCAGTTGCAACCTAATGTTGATGGCTTGATATTAGTAGAGGGATCTCGGAAAGGGACTTTCTTGCCTTCGGTATGGGAACAACTAACCGAGCCTAAACAATTTTTAAGTCATTTGAAGCAAAAAGCAGGTTTATCTTCGAATCATTGGTCTGATACGCTTAAAGTCTATCGTTATCAGGCTGAGACTATTGCCTGATGATAAGATCTGGCTTTTAGAGTTTATCATCGTTAGCAAAGTCATAATGGTTTGGAGCTATAGGATGTGGAATTATTGTTGTGTCTTACCTTAAGTTGATAACCAAAGATTATTAATTCCCCTTACTTTTAATTACACCCGATTATTTAGAACCAAAATTTATTATCAGGTGACTTTTGTTTAGTTGAGGTTGTTGATGTAGTTGAGGCTTCAAGATTACTAATGCCTAAAAGTCCGGTAATTTTTTCCCATAGGGTCTTATCAAGATCACGTTTGGGTATTTCAACGGTTGATTCATTCGACACCTTGGCTACTGGTGTGCTGCTAGGTCTGAAGTCACCTTGAATCCCTACAATCTGGTCATTCTCAAAGAATAGTGAAACTTGTTGTTGTATTTTGTCACTGCCATCAGGGTGAGCAGAATATAGAAAATCCCAGCGATTTTTGTGGAAAAAGTTATCCAGCATCGGGGAGCCCATAATATAGAGGACTTGGCGTTTACTCATGCCGGGTCGAATTTGGTCAACCATGGTTTGTGTAATAATGTTGCCTTGTTGGATTTCCAAGCTATAGACACCTGGTAAATTGTTCAGTATGGTTGAGCAGGACGTGAGTGTCAGGCTAATCAACAAGCATATAGAAAAAAACGACTTTCTCATTTTCGGCTAAAATAGTAATAAAATTTGGAATGATACAGGATGTCTGGTCATTATCCTATAAAACTGTCATGCGATGAGCATCTAAAAAGGCTACAATGCGCAGCTATTGTATTTGACTAACCTTATACTAAGTTGATTAGCCGGAGATTAATATTGGAAACACAAGATTTAAGGAATGTAGGTTTAAAGGTTACTTTACCTAGAGTCAAAATTTTACAAATATTAGAAAAACAAATTAATGTACGTCATCTAACTGCCGAGCAAGTTTATAAGGTGCTTCTGAGTGAAGATGAAGAGATAGGTTTAGCGACTGTGTATCGGGTTTTAACTCAGTTTGAAGCAGCAGGCTTAGTCACTCGCCATCATTTTGAAGGAGGCAATTCGGTATTTGAGCTGACCACGGCTGAACATCATGATCATATTGTCTGTATGAAATGCGGCAAAGTCGATGAGTTTGCCGATGATTTTATCGAAACACGACAAAAAGAAGTTGCTAAAAAACTCGGCTATGAACTCACAGATCATAGTCTTTATTTATATGGGTTTTGTCCTCAGTGCAAAGAATCTTAATTTATCCCACTAGCTTATATATTTCATGTTTAAACCTCTAGTTTTGTATATTGGCTTGCGTTATACGCGAGCAAAACGCCGTACTCAGTTTATTTCTTTTATTACTTTAACTTCAGTGCTAGGCATCGCCTTGGGCGTTACAGCTTTGATTACAGTTCTGTCTGTTATGAATGGTTTTGAAGCAGAATTACGTGAACGTATTTTGGGAATGACAGCTCATGCGACAGTCACAGGTAAATATGGTCAATTAGATGATTGGCAAACACTGGATCAAAAACTAAAAGGCATGCCTCATGTAGAAGGCGCAGCACCTTTTATTACCGGTCAGGTGATGATCAATGCTGATAGGCGCGTTAGTGGCACTATGCTTAATGGCATAGTGCCAGAATATGAGTCTCGTGTTTCAGAGGTTGCTACTAAAATGAAATCAGGTCAGTTGACCGATTTGATTGCTGGTGAATACGGTATTGTCTTAGGACTTGAATTAGCCAATTATTTAGGTGTTATGGTCGGTGATAAGATTACTGTCATCAGTCCTCAAGTTAATTCAACTCCAGCTGGAATTGTGCCTAGAATGCGTCGATTTACTGTGGTGGGAATATTTCAGGTGGGTATGTATGAATATGATCGCAATATGGCTTTGATAAATATTGATGATGCCGCTAAATTATTTCGCATGGATGACTCGGTTTCAGGTTTACGCATAAAGCTTGATGACTTATTTAATGCACCTAAAATAACCCACGGTTTGGCAACGGCTCTTTATGGTGACTATCAAGTTAGCGATTGGACGTTGGCGCACAATAACTTCTTTAAGGCCATTCAAACAGAAAAACGAGTGATGTTTATTATTCTGTTATTGATAGTGGCGGTAGCTGCTTTTAACATCGTTTCTACTTTAGTCATGGTGGTTACCGATAAGCGAGGCGATATCGCTATATTAAAAACACAAGGACTCACTTCGGGTGCTGTAATGGGTATCTTTATGGTATTGGGTTCAATTATTGGCGTTGTTGGTACGGTGTTGGGTGTGCTGGGTGGTGTATTGCTAGCCTTGAATGTTGAGACTATCGTGCCGGCAATAGAAAAATTATTCCAAGTGCAATTTATGGCAGCCGATGTTTATTATATTAGTGAACTGCCATCGAAATTAGTCTGGTCTGATGTCTACTCTATAGCGGGCATGGCTTTTTTACTTTCATTGTTAGCCACTATTTACCCTGCCTGGCAAGCATCTCGAATAAATCCTGCGGAAGTGCTTAGATATGAATGATTCTGGCAATATTCCATCATCACCTTTAAGCAAACAAAATATGAATAGCACTAGCATTTTAAACTGTCGCCAATTAACTAAACGATACGATCAAGGTGGCTTGGATGTTGAGGTCTTAAAAGGTGTCGATTTAAATATCGAAAAAGGCGAGCGCGTTGCCATTATGGGAGCCTCAGGGTCGGGTAAAAGTACCTTGTTACATCTTTTAGGCGGCTTAGAGAAAGCCAGTGGTGGCGAAGTGATACTGGATGGTATTGATATTAATAAAGTCAGTGCCGCAAAATTAGCTAAGCTAAGAAATAAATCCTTAGGATTTATCTATCAGTCGCATCATTTATTGGGTGAGTTTACGGTATTAGAAAATGTAGCGATGCCGTTATTGATTGCCGGTGAATCGGTCAAGCACGCACGTATTCGTGCAGCTGAACTTTTGCAACGAGTCGGCCTTGGTCATAGGGTTGAACACAAGCCAGGTGAATTGTCTGGTGGTGAAAGGCAGCGAGCCGCAGTAGCAAGGGCATTAATCAATAAGCCCTGCTTAATTTTAGCTGATGAACCTACGGGTAATCTTGATAGTAAAACCGCTGATCAAGTTTATCAATTAATGCTGGAGTTAAATCAAGAGCTCAATGTTAGTTTCTTGGTGGTGACTCATGATCATGAGCTAGCTGCACGTATGGGTAAGGTGCTGCATATGGAAGATGGCTTGATTGTTAATGGATAGGCCATTATTCCAAGTCCAAGCTACAGTAGACTTTTAGCAAGGTCTTATTGTCATGAAATTGTCAGAAACAAAAGTTATAGTGCTCATCTATGAAAAAAGTAAAGATTGAAAAACATAAGCTACTACTTCGTCATTTAACCTTGGCTGATTACAGTAATATTGCCGTATTAATGGAGAATGTATACGGTAATCTGGGCGGAGCTTGGAAGCAGGATCAATACGCCTCTCAAGTCAGTCGATTTCCTCAAGGTCAAATTGCCATAGAAGATAATGGTAAATTAGTGGCTGCTGCTTTAAGTATGATTGTTGATTATGCTAAGTTTGGTGACATCCATACTTACGCACAAATTACCGGCGATGGATATTTAACTCATCATGATCCGCATGGCGACACCTTGTATGGCGTAGATATATTTGTACATCCTTCATATAGAGGTTTACGCCTAGGTCGAAGGCTTTATGATGCGCGTAAAGAATTATGTCGTAACTTAAATTTACGTCGTTTTATTGCTGGTGGCAGGATACCTGGTTATGCAGAATATGCAGATACTTTAACGCCTGTTCGTTATATTGAAGAAGTTAAGAATCGTGAGATTTTTGATCCCGTTTTATCTTTTCAATTATTAAATGGCTTTCATGTTCGTAAAGTTCTAACAGGATATTTGCCGGTAGATGCCGATTCTAAGGGTTTTGCTACTTTGCTGGAATGGGTTAATCTGGATTATGTCGAAAAATCACCTTCAATAGGCGGGCCAAAAAACATTATTCGTTTAGGTGTTGTGCAATGGCAGATGCGTACTTTAACCAGTGTCGAAGAATTGCTTAAACACGCTGAATTCTTTATTGATGCGGTTTCTGGTTATCAAGCCGACTTTGTATTATTTCCTGAATACATGAGCGCACCGCTGATGGGTTTGTTTAATGATAAAAATCCGCCAGATGCTATTCGTGCTTTGGCAGGCTTTACCAGTGAGATTCGTAATGGTCTGCTAGAAATGGCCATGTCCTATAATATTAATATTATTGCTGGCTCTATGCCCGAATATAGCTCTCACGAGCTTTATAACGTGTCTTGGTTACTAAGACGTGATGGCACTTTTGAGGCTCAATATAAAATTCATGTCACCATTGATGAAGTGAGTTGTTGGGGTGTACAAGGTGGTGATGCCTTAAAGGTTTTTGATACCGATTGTGGCAAAATTGCTGTATTAATCTGCTATGATTCTGAGTTTCCAGAGTTGGCTCGCTTAGCGACTATGCAGGGTGCTCAAATATTGTTTGTGCCTTTCTGGACAGATACTAAAAATGCTTATCAAAGAGTACGTTATTGTTCTCAGGCGAGGGCTATTGAAAATGAATGTTTTGTCGCCATTACTGGTAGCGTTGGCAATTTACCTCATGCAGAAAATATGGATATACAATATGCACAAGCGGCTATTTTTAGTCCTAGTGACTTTTCATTTCCTCATGATGCCATACTCGCAGAAGCAACCCCAAATACCGAAATGACTTTAATCACCGATGTTAATTTGGATTTATTAAAACAAGTGCGTACTCGTGGAGCTGTTCGTAATCTAGCCAATCGACGCTTGGATTTATACCGCTTAGAATGGATATAAATAGTATCCAAAAGCACTCTATTACATAAGTCTCGCTGTTCTCAGTTAGGCTTAATTACAAGCAATACTTAGGAATAAACATGATCACTGCTAATCAATTGCAAGAACTTGCAAACACTCACGGAACCCCTTTATTCATCATCGATCATGATGAGTTGCGTAGTAATTATGCTATTTTCAAAAACAATCTACCCCGCGTTCAAGCTTATTATGCGGTTAAAGCTAATCCCGATCCGGTCATAGTAAAAACTTTGTTTGAAGCGGGTGCTAGTTTTGACGTGTCGTCTATCGCTGAGTTTAATAACGTTTTTGATAATATTAAAGACTTGTCTGATGAGGAGCAGCATCAATGGGTTTGGGATAACATCATTTACGCTAACCCTATCAAGGCAGAAGAAACGCTGAGAGAGTTGGACAAGTATCAACCTTTGATGACTTTTGATAACCGTGAAGAAATCTTTAAAATCAGAGATCATGCGCCTAGCTCACGAGTGGTATTACGTCTTAGAGTCTCTAATGCAGGCGCTATGGTTGAGTTATCTTCAAAGTTTGGTGCTTCGCATGATGAAGCACTAGAGCTTATTTTTGAGGCGGTTAATGCGGGTCTTACTGTAGCGGGTTTAAGCTTTCATGTCGGAAGTCAAACGACTAACTTTGAAAATTATATGCAAGCTATCAACATGGCTGCCTTAATATTTAAAGAAGTCAAAGAGCGCGGTTATGACAAAATGGATTTATTGGATATCGGTGGCGGTTTTCCAGCGCCTTATGATGAATCAGTTAAGCCCTTTAGTGAGTTGGCGAAGAGAATTAATACTGAATTAGATCGATTGATTCCAGAAGATATAAAAATTATCGCTGAACCCGGTCGTTTTTTAGTAGCGACCACAGCAACCGCTGTATCAAAAATTATTGGTAAAGCAGTTCGACACGGAAAGTTATGTTATTACATTGATGATGGTGTTTATCATACTTTTTCGGGCGTTATTTTCGATCATTGCCAATATCATTTTGATGCCTTTAAAGAAGGGCCTACCCAAATTTGTACGGTATTCGGCCCTACCTGTGATGGTCTTGATGTTATTTCGATGACTGAAGAGTTACCGCAAGATTTACAGCGTGGTGATTTGTTATCCAGTAAAAATATTGGCGCTTATAGCGGTGCAACCTCTACGTATTTCAACGGCTTTCCGCCTGCTAAGGTTATTCAGGTCAATCGTTAATCTTTTTGTAGGTCGGGTTACGCTATCGTAACCCGACCTACTATAAAGCAGAACGGGATGTTAAACTTAGCATTCACACTTCATATTTAAATAATTATAGGAACATCATGAGCAAAATTAGTATCGAACACAACCCTAGCGAAGAACGTTTAAAAGAGTTAGGTGTTTCAAATTGGGAAATATGGGAAAAAGAAATTTCAAAATTTCCTATCGATTTTGATGAAACAGAATGTGCTTATGTATTAGATGGCGAAATTTTGGTAACACCAAAAGGTGAAGAGCCTGTTCGTATCGTCGCTGGTGATTTAGTGTCTTTTCACGCAGGTTTAGATAGTCAATGGGAAGTGGTTAAGCCATTGCGTAAACATTACAGCTACGCTTTCCCTAACGGCATTTAAGGCGCCGTAGAGACAGGTCGTGACCTGTCTCTACAAGCATAGGTATCTACACAAATAATTGTTAGCATTCCCACGCAAGAACGATAACATTGTCGTGAAGATGGTAGGGGCGTATTGCAATACGCCCCTATGGTGTTTTTTTATCGTTTCCACGCCGATAAGAAACTTGTGTAGATACCAATGCTACTACAAGTAGTAGGCCGGAATAAGACTTAAAGAGCGTAAGCGAATTAAGCGTTTCCGGCAGACGCACCACACCTGTATCGGAAACGCCATCACGTGCTACGCTTGGAGTGGTCATATATTAATGTAGGGCGTTCTTAACCAGTTTTGCATAATAAAAACCATCCATAGACCCAGTGCCCGTGATAATTTGACGGCCATGACTGGCTTTTATTCCCCAAGTAGTCTCTTCAATAATGATTTCCTTCGCATCAGCATGTGACGCTAAAAAAGTAGCAATCTGCTGTTCATTTTCTTGCTTTAAAATAGAACAAGTCGCATAAACCAGTAAGCCACCGGGTGCTAATAATGGCCAAATGGCACAAAGAATGTTTTGTTGTAAAGCTTGCAAAGTTTCGATGTCCTCAGCACGACGTAATAATTTAATATCAGGATGGCGACGTATAACACCTAAAGCAGAGCAGGGTGCATCTAATAAAATACGCTCAAAGAGTTGTCCATCCCACCAGTCTTGGGGCATTTGTGCATCGCCAGTAATTAAAGTTGCCGGTAGATTTAAACGTTGCAAGGTATCATCGACACGCAATAGTCGATTGCTATCGATATCGACGGCGACTAATTCTTTAAGTTGCGGTTGAGTTTCTAAAATATGCGCGGCTTTGCCACCTGGTGCTGCACAGACATCTAAAACACGTTGACCTGGCTTTACATCTAACAAGCCAGCAGCAAGCTGTGCTGCCACATCTTGCACAGAAGCTAAGCCGTCTATAAAGCCAGGCAATAATTCCACAGCTACAGGTTTTTCTAAAATAAGTGCTGATGGGCAGCAGTCTACCGGGACTGCCTTGATAGCTAGCTCTGTTAGTTGTTGTAAATATTGTTCGGTACTAATGCGTGAAAGATTAACTCGCAAGCTCATAGGTGGTTGCTGATTGTTTTCAAATAATATATTTTCAGCGTGTTCAGGCCAGTCTTGTTGTATTTTTTGTGTTAACCAAAGAGGATGGCTTAATGCGACCCAGTTTAAGGCATCTGCTTTCTGTTCTAGGTTAGTCTGGTCACGTTGATAATTACGTAACAGGGCATTAATAAGCCCTTTAGCCCAGGTTTTTTTTTGGGTCGCTAATACGGTTTCAGATACTGCGGCATGAGGTTTGACGCGCATATAGCAGAGTTGATATAAGCCCACTAAGGCCAAAGCTTTTATTTCAAGGTCTTTTATGGGTTTGGTCAATAACTCATTGAGTATGAAGTCTAAGCGATAATAATATCTGCAAACACCGTAGCATAAAGCTTGAACGAAGGCTTTGTCTTTGCTGAGTTCGACAGCCGTTAAATTAGCCTCTAAAGCCGCAGTCAGTGATTGGCCATCTTGTATGACGCGAGTTAATACCCGAGCTGCAATGAGTCTTGTATTCAATGTATTTTCAACCTATTGTTGGAAAAAAAAGAGGGCTTTAAAACCTTGCAGTCTGCTCCTCCCTCTGGAAAGGCATCGTTCACACGCTCCGCGCTGCCCACAGTTAAGCTTTTGTAAGTCGGAATAAGGCCATCCAAGCTCAGTGCGTGATGGCGTTTCCGGTGCAGGAGTCATGCTGATGCCGGAAACGCTTTTCTCGCTTACGCGAGTAAAGCCTTATTCCGGCCTACTTTAAGTGCCATAAGATGCGTTGAAGGTAGTGAAGCGCATCACTACAAGAGTGCTGTGCGAATCGAAGATCCCTAAGATTTGTGGGCTTTTTCTAGCTTCTTTTTAATGCGTTGACGTTTTAATGAAGAAATATAATCGACAAACAGTTTGCCGTTTAAATGATCCATTTCATGCTGTATGCAGACCGCTAATAAATCTTTGGCTTCTAGTTCAAAAGGTTCTCCATTGGCATCCAGCGCTTTGATTTTGATATGTTCTGCTCTAGTAACTTTCTCAAAAAAACCGGGTACCGAAAGACAACCTTCTTCAGCTTCTTTGACACCATCTTTTTCGATGACTTCTGGATTAATTAAACACAAGGGTGCATTTTTTTCTTCACTGACATCCATGACAATGATTTGTAAATGAACGTTTACCTGCGTCGCTGCCAAGCCAACACCATGAGCTTCATACATGGTTTCTAGCATATCAGTCACTAAGGTTTTAATTTTGCTATCGACTAACTTAACCGGTGCGGCTTTCTTACGCAAACGATCGTCTGGGAATTCAAGAATAGATAAAATACTCAACAAAGATCTCTATAGTAATATTGTAATGGGGGGGATTTTATATGATTTGCCGCTGTAATAAAACTATCAAGTTATAGAATAAAACCAAGTAGATGAAAATCCGAGTTTGTGAATACCTCTTTTTGTTTAAGGCACATTGTCTAAGTCAAATATAAATGTAGTTGTAGGCAGGAATAAGGCTTTGCTAGCGTAAGCGAGTAAAGTGTTTTCGGCGTGGGTATGGTTCCTGTGTCGGAAATACCACCTCGCGCTACGCTAGGGTGGTCTTATTTCAGCCTACTGCTAAGGTTAATATAGGGGGTTATTTATTTACCCCTACAAATACTAAACTCTGCACCATTCAATTTATGACTCTGGATTAATTAACCTATTTAAGGTCAAGAAAGCTTGATCCCAATCCACTGGCTTACTTATAAAACCGTTCATGCCACAATCATAACAACGTTGACGATCGCTTTCGTCGACGTTACCAGTCATGGCGATAATCGGTAAGTCGTCATAACGTGGATTTGCGCGTATGCGTTGGGTGGCTTCAAAGCCATCCATAATCGGCATCTGACAATCCATTAACACCGCTGCATAATCATTGTCAGTCAACAATGCTAAGGCCTCTACACCATTATTAGCAAGATCAACTATCATGCCTTCATAGCCCATAATGTCAGGTATAAATTCTTGTATTACCAGATTATCTTCTACGACTAAAACGCGGGCATTAAGCAAGTTCGGATATTTAACAGCATGTTTTAATGATGTTGTTGGCAAAGCTGGTGTCACAGGGCTAGTCGAAACCGCTAAGGTGATGATAAAACTAAAGCAACTACCTGCACCTAATTGACTTTCGACGCTAATAATTCCGCCCATAGCTGAGACTAATTCCTTGCAGATAGACAAACCTAAGCCCGTGCCTCCGTATAAACGAGTGGTTGAGTTATCGGCTTGATTGAAAGCTTCAAATAAGTCTTTTTTATGTGTTGTATCTAAACCGATTCCGGTATCAGTCACCGAAAATTGTAGTTGTGCTTGCTGGTCAATTAGGCTTATTAGTTTTACATTTAGAGTAATGCTGCCGGAGTGGGTAAATTTAATAGCATTGCTCATTAAATTAAGTAAAACTTGTCCTAAGCGTAAGGAGTCTCCAATGAATACGCTGGGTACTGATGACTCTACTTTAAAATTCAGATTCAGGTCTTTATTGATCACTAATGGTGTGGTAACCGTTTTTAAGAAGTCTATGATCGCATCTAATTCAAAATGATTTTGCTCAAGTTCAACTTTACCGGCTTCAAGCTTAGAAAAGTTTAAGATGTCATCTAAGATGCCTAGCAACCATTTTGCAGAGCTATTGATTTTAGATAAGTAATTTTGCTGTTGTGCTGTTAAATCCGTTTGTAGAGTTAGAAAAGCAATGCTCATGATGGCGTTGATAGGCGTACGAATTTCATGAGACATATTAGACAAAAACTGGCTTTTAGTTAGCACGGCCTGATTTGCTTTAGCGACATCAAGTTCCAGTTCTTCAGAGCGTTGAATCTCTATGAGTAGTTTGTGAGTTTGCTCTTGAGTCTCTAATAAACTATCTTCATAGGCCTTGCGGTGCTCATTATTGGCAAAAGTCGCTACAAAATGTGAAGTATTGCCATAGAGGTCTGTTGTTTTGTTTATGTTGAGTAGTTCTAAATGTATCTCGCCATTTTTTCTCTTATTCCAGATTTCACCAGACCAATGGCCTTGCTTATGTATGGTTTTCCACATATTTTTGTAGAATTTAAGGTCTTGGCGTTCAGATTTCATAATGCTAGGATTTTTACCGATCAGTTCATGCTGGCTGTAGCCAGTCATATCCGAATAGGCTTTATTAGCATGCGTATAATTGCCCTGAGCATCTGTAATAAACATAGCTAGACCTGATTCGAAAGCTTTGGCTATGTTGATCTGGGTGTTTTCTAGTAGTTTGCGAGCGGTATTGTCAGTTGCTATCAGTAAATAACCGATAATTATTTGCTTTTCATCGCGTAAAGCCGTGATTGAAACTTGAGCAGTCAAGTAATGACCTTTTTTGCAGACATAACTTAGCTCATAAATATCTTCTATCTCTCGAGTTGCTTTATAGGCTAGCGCTTCAAAGCCTGATTCGATAGTCTCGCCAAACTCTAAGCTTAATATATTCGCTCTGTGTTGCAATTCGCTGGTAACGGACATTTCTGCTGGGGTCATGATATTGATGACTTCTTTAGCCGTGTAGCCAAGCATGGCTTCAGCGCCGACATTAAAGAGCTGAATCATGCCCTTGGCATCAGTAGCGATACAGGAGAAGTTACGGCTATTAAAAATAGCGTCTTGTAAGCAAGATAATGTTTTAAGTTGTTTGATCAGTAATTCTTTTTTGCAGTTATTGCTCCAACTTACTTGCAATAACGATTCATTTAGTAGAGTAATCGCTGTTAGTGTTACTGCAACATTAATTAGCTGTCCATCATAGCATTGGTGTTGCCAATCAAATCGATGTTGACCTTGTTGGTGAGTTAGGGCAATGAGGTCTAGTGTTTTTTCTTTGGAGTTTTGTCCATCAGCTTGAAACTCAGGGGAAATGTCCCAGGGAGTTAGTTTAAGAAATGTTGCCTTATCAGGATAGCTCAGTTCATTTAAAGTAGCTGCGTTGCAGTATATGTACTGATCGCCTTTAATCACCATGACTGAATCAAGATTATTTTCAAACAGTGAAAAGTAGCTGTCAAGTGGCGAGTTGTGCTCAGAGCATGAATAATCTGGGTAATGAGGAGTATCTGGCATAGGTATGTATTAGGCGGGAGTTAAAGTCTAAGCCTAAGCCTAAGCCTAAGCCTAAGCCTAAGCCTAAGCCTAAGCCTAAGCCTAAGCCTAAGCCTAAGCCTAAGCCTAAGCCTAAGCCTAAGCCTAAGCCTAAGCCTAAGCCTAAGCCTATAGATTACTATTAATCATATTTCTTTTTTCTTCTTATTAGTCAACACAATAGCATAAAAGTTAATGTTATTCTAAGTAATACTACTAATGATAATGTTATTAATGAAATCTTAAATAATTTGTTTAACTTTAGGAGTCTAAGGATTCAGATAGATTTTAGGGTGGATAAGCGCTAGAGACTGTGAAAGTATCACAATTTTAGCCTTGCCCAGCGGTACATTTCACACCGTAGGTACAGGTCGCGACCTGTTCCTAGATTACGATCGATTGAATGATTATTTTTTAATAGACCCAATCTTCCCTAAGCCCTCTTTGCTAAAGAGCATAGGTATCTACACAAATAATGGTTAGCATTCCCAAGCGAGAACTATAACATTGTGGTGAAGATCGTAGGGGCGTATTACATACGCCCTTATAAAATAAGCTCTATAACATATAGACTTTCAATGTTGGGCGTATGCAATACGCCCCTACGGTGATTTTTATTGTTTCCACGCCGATAAGAAACTTGTTTAGATACCTATGCCCTACGGGCTAATCCCAACAAAACCTGCGGTGCTCGGCACGGCAAACGAGAGTAAAGCCACGATACTGCTACTCTATATAAAACTTAATTGTGGCTGGAGTGTGCCTTGATTTGACAATTCAAGGACTAATGCTAACTTTGATGCATTAGCCTAGCTAACAGATTCTCTTAATGAAATCTTGATGTGTTTTGAGAAGTTGCTATCGAGTCTAAGAAAGCAATAGTAGGATCTGCACTTTGTTTAACCGACCTTGTTAAAGCAAAAGTAGGTCGTGTTAAATGTTTAATCGACCTTGTTAAAGCAAAAGTAGGTCGTGTTAAATGTTTAATCGACCTTGTTAAAGCAAAAGTAGGTCGTGTT
>TBL_comb47_HYPODRAFT_10001186_pt1 | contig 34028 bp, 20 predicted proteins | sample TroBogypolimnion_40_FD_10682 | JGI IMG/M metagenome (IMG submission 10682)
AAGCCGTCAATGCCTTTGTAGGTTTGACTGGCGGGCGTGCCGTTCGGACAGCCGGTCTGGTCGAGCCAGTAAAGGAGGCAGTCGGAAAAATAGCGCCAGACATTTTGCGTGACCTGGTCGAAATGCCCGTTGCCGCTGCCCGTGCTGCTTTCGCTGCCGATCGTGTAATCAAACCAGTCGCTTTCGTCGGTGTAGTTGCCGGTGGAGGAGGAGTTCGGCACCAGCGCGGCGTAGCGGCCGAAATAAATGTCGGCCACGTCGCTCCATTTGCCGAAGTCATAGCGATCCGGCGCCTGCGCCACATTGCCGCTGCCGGAGGCGCGTTGGTCGTATTCGCCGGAACGCGAATAAAAGCGCGCTTCGGAAGCACTGATCAAATCCGTCGGCTGCGCGTTCGTCTTGAAATAATAGACGCCGCTGGCGTCGAGTTCCGCATCCCACGCGGAATGATTGAACGGCTCGTCGAGCATCACGTTCACGCCCGCCGCGTCCGCGGCCGCGACGAAATTCGTGAATTCCTGCATCGCCGCCTCGCGCGTGTTGGCCTTGCTCAACAGCGGATTGATCTGGAAAAAGTTTTTCACCGAATACGGGCTGCCGACGGAATACGGCTGGCCGCTGCCGTCGGTCTGCCGGTTGAGGATTCCAATCGGATGAACCGGCTGGAACCACAGCCAGTTCACACCGAGATTCTGGACGTAATTCAAATTGAACCGGTTCGTCACCGCGTCGTAAGGCCGGGAGCCGGGGCCGCCATACAAATCGGTGAACGTGCCGCGGTCGCTTTGGTTCGTGCCTTGCGCACCGATGTTCATCGCGTTCAATTCATACATCACGATGTTGCGCGCTTTGGTGGGTGTGACGACGATGCAATGGTCGCGGCGGCCGCCGCTCGAATACCAGTTCCAAGCCGAGCTGCCGACGACCTTGAACCGCGCGGTCAGCCGATACGCGCCGGTCTTGGTCGCGTTGAGCGTGAGCGAATAATTTCCGCCGCCGCCGTTCGACATCGTGTAGGCCTTGTAATAATTGCTGTCGTCGCCCGCGACAATCGTGCTGCCGTCCGGCGGGACGATGCCGTCCTCGATGCCGTCGTTGTTGGCGTCGAGCGTGGCGCGGTCGCGTCGGTTGAGGTTGGAGAAAATCTCCACGTTGGTCACGGTGCCGCCGTTGGGCGTGAACAACAGCGTCAGCGGCGCGGCGTCATTGCTCAGCTCGTTCACAAAAACGTGCGTCGTGGTGTAGTCGGCGTTCACACCGTTGACCGTCAGCACCGGCGTGCCGACGACGTTGTTGCTGACGGTATAAGTGAACGGGCTGGCCGCCGCCGTGTTGGACGCAACGGTGGGAGTGCTGCCGGCGTTGTTCCCGTAAAGCCAGGTGTCGGACGCGCCGGGATTGCCATTGGTGCCGTCAAATGTGAGGAGGAAAAAATACTGCACCGTGTCGCCGGCGTTGAACAAGCCGCCGGGCAGCGTGGTCTTCCAGTATTGGTTGGCTGAAGTGGCGCTGCTATAGGTCACGGGCGTGCTGTTCCAGACGCTTTGCGAGGTGGTCTTGTAATACATCGTGCCACCAGTCTGGTTGCAGCGCGTGGTGCTGCCGTTGCCGGTGTCCCATTTCCAGACCCCGGTATAAAAATTGACCGTGGTGCTCGAGCCGATGGCGGTTTCGGGGTTGCGCATGTTAACGCCGAGGTCGCCTGCGTTGTCGGGAATATGCCAGACGGTCGCCAGCGCCGCCGCCGCGCGGAAATTAAAATTCCACAGGGCCACGGCGAACAGCACCGCCATCCGCACGCCGGCGGAAAAGTTTTTTTTCATGAAAAATATTCCCGGCGCGTCACGGCACCATCTGAATCTCGTAAAACTTTTGGGGTGCCGGATTCGGGTCATAAAAGAAGGTCGAGGTGCCGGACCCGGGAATCGGGTTGCTGATGGGCAGAAACGGCTGTGTGAGATTGGTAGTGGCAAGCACCTGATAATTCACTCCGGACACGCTGTCCCAGACCACGAGTTGGTTGTTGTTGGCGAGGCCGGAGATGCGCAGCGGCGGCGCGACAATGATCAGGCGCTCGTCGCTGATGACCACGCCGTTGGTGTAAATGACCTGGATCAGGTTCGTGCCGAGCGAGGGATTGTTCCAGTTGTAATTCAGGGTGTTCAGGCCGGGACAGAGATTCGGAACCAGTGCGCCGGGGGCGCGGACGAAATAGGAGGCTTGTGGCTGGAGCACCCCGTTGATGAAAACGTTGAAACTGTTCCTGTCGAAAGCCAGCGCGGTGCTGAAACACGCCTGCACCAGATAGATCATATTGCTGGAATACGTCAGCACCGTGCCGCTCGCCGCGGGGCTGGAAATCTGCACGACGGAAACGGGCGCCTGCGTATTCACAGGCACCGTCAGGGTGGTAAACCGGTTCGTGTAAACGCCCGTGGCAAATTCCTTGAGGCGCACGTTGATGGTCGCCGTGCCGCTGCCGGGGATGTTGGTGTAAACAAAGCGGAACTCCTGCGGGAGATTGGGATATTGTGCGCTCAGGCTTGCGTCCGGTGACACCGCCGTGGCGGCAACAAACGCCGGTGCGCCGCCGATGCTACCATTCCCGTTGGCCTTGCCCGTGACAGAATCATCGTTGGCGGGATTGTTGTCCTGGATGTTGAAATCCGCTCCGGTCGTGGTGCTGTCGGCGCGAACGACCACCGTGTAACCGCTGCTGTTGATCGTGGTGCCGCTGGCGGGATAGGCAATCGCGCCCGTCGGCAGCGCGCCGTCATAATAAAACGACTGCAGGAAGGTGTTGTAAACACTCGACTGGTTAGTGCGCGGCAGAAACGTCCGCGCCCGGACGATATGAAAACCAGATTGCAGGCCGGTGACGGTGTTCACCGGATTTAAATCGTTGTGCAACCAGACGATTGCGGTGGTCGGATTGAAATTCGTGATGACCGCCTGCGTCAGGCCATAGAGTTTGGAGCCGGAAGCTTCACCGTCGGAAACCGGCGAAAGGTTCGAGTTGCCCGCGCTGCCGCCGGAAAACAAGGCGACCTTGTAACGCACCTGGGTTCCGTTGGATTGCGCGGGGATGGTTCCCTTCCACCAGTCAATGTTGCTCACCGCGCTGTCGTGATCGACAAAGTGTCCCTGCACCACCTGCGTCGTGCCCTTGCCAACGCCGAAGGCGCCCTCGGGATTCGAGCCGTCGGTCGTGTAATAAATGAAACAGGTGTTGATTTGAAATTGATAACCGACCTTCGCATAAATGTCCGCCGACTGGCCGGACGTCGGGCTCAGCGGCACGCGCTGGGTCGCGGTATTGTTCGGGAGCAACGCAGTGTTCGTCGCATTCGGATCGTGGTAAACAAACGCCGCCGTCGCGTTGTTAATGCTCTGGCCATAACCTGCGCCCGCGACGATGTTGCTCGTGCCGCCGACCGTGTAGCAATACGTTTCGGCGCCCAGCGAGACGATGTTGTTGCTCAAGGTGTTTTTCGCGGCAAATTTTTCCGGGCCGTTGCGGAATTGAAACGCGGTCTGCTCGTAGCCGAGAAAAACATCCGTGGCATAACCCGGCTTGTTGTCGCGCAGATCCAGGAAGTTCGTCGGCGCGATGCCGGCGATATTGGTCAACGGGCCGAGGCCCATCTGGCTGTTTAAATCCACGCCGCCGTCCAGCTTCACAAGCGTGTTCACCGAGGACGCGTCGCTGCGGACGAGGATGTCGAAGTTCGCGTTGGTCACCACGGGAATGTCAATCGCGTAGGTGCGGTTGGAAAAAACCTTGTTGGTGATGACGTTGCCAAAGGCGTCCACGCTACCACGCATCTTGAAGGGGAAAAGGGGATTGTAATTGGAATCCCCGTTCGCGCCATCGGTGCGGTTCACGGTGATGTGCGGCACCTCGCCACCGCCCTGGCGCAGGATGATGGCGTTGGTCGAGGGATTCGCGCGGCTGGCTTCCGGCCATTGGTAGCCATACATCAGCCAGCTGCCGGTGGGAACATTGAGTTCGATCGCGCCGCCACCGGCCGGAATGATCTGGCCACCCACATAAATCAAGCGTTGTGTCGGGTCGGAGTTGGTCATGGAGGATTGCGCCTGTGCCGCGGTCAGGCTGGTCGTGGCCGCGTGGACCAGCAGTTTCTGATACGCGCGTCCAGCGGTCGGGGACGAACTGGCCAGTTGCACCAGCACCGAGCCGGGCGGAAAGCCGACCGCCAGTCCGACTCCCCGGTTATTGGTGATCGGCTGACCTCCGTAATAGCCGTCAAAAGTCTGCCCCACGGTGTCATCGAAGGTGACGTCGGCGGAAGTCCCGGTTTTGGTATTGATCACGCACAGCGCCACGCCCTGATTCTGCGCGGAGGTGCCTTCGCGAAAATCATAGCGCTCAAACGCGATGATGTTCGCATCGCTCCAGCGCGACCAGGTGCCGCCGCGCGCCAGCTGGTTGTGGAGATACATGGTGTCGGGCATGGTGTTGTCGCCGAACTCGCCCAGATAATTGGCGTAGCTGGCGACCGGGGTTCCGCCGGAAAGATTGTGGTTGAAGCCGTCGGCATAGCACATCGGCAGTCCCTCACGCATGAAAAGGTAGGCATCCTCCAGCCCCAGATTCGCGTTATATCCATAGTCCTGATTCATGGGGAAATTGACACCCTGCGCCGCGCTGAAGTTGCCGGTGCCATCGCAGTTCACATAACTGGGGGCGTAATCGCGACCGTCCATGCCCATCACGGACGCCCCGCCGGTGAACGTGCTGTTCATTTGGGAATAAAGCGGCTGGTTCTGAAGCCGCATGCCCGAACCGAGATATTCCGCGAAAGTCGGCGCGGGAGAAATGTGCTCGCCAAAAATCATCGCGTCGTTGCGCGCTGCCTCCGTGTTGAAAAGACTGTTGCGGTTGCCATCCGTCTCGACATATCCGTTCCCGGTGACATTGTTGCCGTAACCGTGGGCGTAGTCATACATCGCCTGAATGGCCCCCGTGTAGCCGGCAAATGATGAATCATCCGTCTGGCCGGTGTTGTTGCCGAAAAAAGACGAGGGCACATGCTTCACGGCGTCCAACCGAAAACCATCGCACTTGGTCGTGTAGAGCGTCCACGCCGCCGCGCGACAAAGGTAAACCGACACGTCTTCGGCGACGGGCTGGCCGTTGGTGCCATTGAAAGGACGCCATCCAGTGCCGCCCCAGCCGGTGCCCAGCGAGGGGCCATTCGTGTCCATATACAGATCGGGCCGGCCGGGGAACCGGACAAACACCGGCTTGGTCGCCGTGTTGCCGATGTTGTTGCCGAAGTTCCAGTTCACCGTGCCCGGCTCCTGCGCCAGGTCAATCAACCCCAGCAGCGGCTGGTTCTGCACCACCGACGTCGTGCACCAATACGGATCGCCGATGGACGGCCAGTTGTTGTAGCCGCCGCTGACCGTCTGCAAATGAAAATCTCCCGGCACCAGGCCGGGATAATAATTCGTCGGCGTGCCCGAACCCGGATAGCCGGGCACCGTGCTCGAACGATGGTTCATCACGTTGTCGAAATAAACGCGGATGCCGAACCGATGCGCCGTTTGCACCATCTGCAAAAGCTGCGACTTGGTGCCCCAACGCGTCGCGATGGTGCCCTGCTGGTTCTGGTCACCCAGATCAAACGGGTCGAACTGATCATACCCATACGAGTATGTGCCGCTGGTGCCCTTGGCCGGATTCGGCAGCCACACACTGTCGTAACCCGCCTCGGCAATCTCCGGCATCTTTGTCGTCAGCTGAGCCCACGGCACATTGAACAGTTCCAACATCGCCTCCGCCCGGACGCCGCCCGGGCGGGCCAGCCAGGCAAAGAGCAGCGTCACAACGATCAGAAAACACGGGCACAGTGAGCGGCGGGGATTTGAATTCACGTGGAAAATTTGGGTTTTAACGAGCGGGTGTTTCTCTGGGCAACGTTGCAATATAGATGATGACTTAAATTCTTCAAATGGCGTTTGCTGGCTTGCTTAAAGCTATCATTAGAAATCGTTGATTCCACCGCATATTCGTGCGGTAGCCGATCAGCATTTTTCGGGTAGATTGAATCCATCAATCACTAAGTCCCAACCCAGAACCCCGCCGTGCCACGTTCATTGCCCCTTTTGATTCAAAAAATGAAAGCCTTCTCCGCCCGTGCCGGGGTTTGCCTGATTCTCCTGCTGCCGCAAATTCCGGTGCTGGCGGGAGCGACCGGGGTTCACACCACCTGGCTCTGGCACATGCACCAGCCGATTTATTGGCCCGGCCAGCGCAACTACGGCACCGACCATTACGAAAATGCCTGGGACACGATCCAGCAGCAGAACGCCGGCCGCCTGCATCCCGCGCCGGAAATCCTGAGCACCATCTTCGGCGTGGAGGATCGCAAAGCCGCTTATCAAGGCCGGCCGCGTGACGCCATCAGCAGCCTGCTCGGCTACCCGAACGCTGGCGTTCAAATGAGTTTCTCCGGCGCGCTGATGGAAAACATCCAGAGCCTCGGCGCGAACGGTCAGCTGGGTTACGGCGCGAACTGGAATGCCGGCAACACCCAGGCGCGCGGCTGGACGACCAGCGGCGGCAAACCGCGCCTGGACCTCGTCAATTTCACCTATCATCACGCGCTCGCGCCGCTGATCTCCGACGAAACCCTTGAAATGGAACTGCGGATCCACCAGCGCCAGATGGAACTTTTCTGGGGCACCAGTCCGGCGGGCTCGCGGGGTTATTTTCCAGCGGAGACCTGTTTCACCGAACGCATGATTCCGATCCTGAAAAAAGTCGGCATTGACTGGAGCGTCGTCGCCAACAACCACCTCACCCGTTCGTGTGCCGACTTCCCGCTCGCCCTCGGCAGCGGCGGGGAGAATTGTGACCTCCCGAATCCCGCCGACCAGTTGAATCCCGACCAGGGCGCGGCCAATTACAAACGGCTTACCATCGAGCGCGGCTGTGCACCCTCGGCGGCGATGCCGTTTGCGTTTCAAGTCCACTACGCCCGCTATGTGGATCCGAACACCGGAGCCGATTCGCGCCTCATGATCGTCCCCGCCGATCAAGCCTTGGGCTGGCGCGACAGTTACGGCCAGTGGGACATCAGCCTGTTGAGCGATTTGGCCGCGCGGAACAATCCGGCCAAGCCCGCCATCGCCTTGTTCGCGCACGACGGCGACAACGCCTGGAGCGGCGGTTACTCCTACTACATGAGCGACGGGGTGCCGCACATCGCCGGTCAATCCGCCAGCGCCGGTTACGAACCCAGCACGGTGGAACAATTCCTTGCCGAAAACCCGCCCGCCACCAACGACGTTGTTCACGTTGAGGACGGCGGCTGGGTTTTCGCCGACGGCGATTTTGGCTCGCCCAGCTTCATCAACTGGCACTGGCCGCCGAGCTATGCCACCAATGGCGCGAACGTCGTCGATCCCAGCCTCGGCGCCAGCGACAAGGCCGACAACTGGCGCGTCATCATCGCCACGGAAAATCGCGTGAAGACCGCGCAGCAGATTTCGCTGCTCACCCCGCGCGTGGACCAGGTGCGCGACCCCGGCAGTTTTTCCACGACGCCGAACGGCGTGGAACTCGGCTGGCATTATTATCTCGCGAGCCTCGACAGCGGCTTCGTTTATTACGGCTGCCACGACGACGAATGCCAGCGCGCCACGACCGCCCAATCCAACGCCGTGCGGAACACCAGCTCGTATCTCGCAAATCTCGCGGGCGACGCCACGCCGCCGACGGTTTTCATTCCGCAACGCCATCCGTGGAATCCGGGCGGCACCAACTACGGCGTGCAATACGGCTACAAAATCACCGTCGCCACGAACTCGGATTTCTGGGTCTGGACTTATGCCTACGATGTTTCGGGCATCACGAACGTGAGCCTCAAGCTGCGTGTCAACGGCACCAACCCGCCGACGAGCGATCAGTTCAAAACCTACGCAGGCGGCCCGCTCGCCGGCGCGTGGCAGACGAGCAACATGACGCAGCGCGTCGTCGCGCCGGTCACGGGCGTCACGCCGCAATTCATTGCGGATTATTATTTCGCCAAGGTCGGCGGCATTTCGAATGCGTTCGTGGATTATTTCGTCAGCGCGGCCGATGCCCGCGGGAATCTTTACCAATCTCCCATCCAACACGTGTGGGTGGGCGCCGGCTCCGGAGGCGGCAGCGGCAGTGGCGGCGGTGGTTCCGGCCCCGTTACCCTGCTTCCTAGCCCCCCGGTCGCCGGAAATTTGGTGACCGTCCAATACAACGCCACCGGCAGAAATCTGGCCGCCGCCAATCCGGTGAACATCCACCTCGGCTGGAACAACTGGGGCATGGTTATCACGCCGGATCCGGCCATGACTTTCAACAGTGCGTCGAACTTGTGGGAATACACCACCACCGTTCCTGCCAATGCCACGCAGCTCGACAGCGTATTCAACAACGGTTCCGGCACGTGGGACAACAACGGCGGCAGCGACTGGCATTTTGCCGTGACGGCCAACAACAATCCGCAACCGCCCGCGCAGCCGCAGAATCTTTCCGCCACCGCCACGGCAACCAATCAAATAAATCTAGCGTGGTCGGCGGCTTCTGGCGCGAGCATCTATTTTGTAAGCCGCGACAGCTCGGCAATTGCCACGACAGCGACCACCAGTTTTTCCGACACCGGGCTCGCCACAAGTTCATCGCACTGCTATTCCATCATCGCCTCGAACAGCAACGGCGCTTCCGTCGTGAGCGCGACGGCTTGTGCGACCACACTCACCAACCCGCCCGCGGCTCTGCCTGCGTTCCTGCTGGACGGCGCGTTTGATTCCGCCGGCTATCTGCTCGCGAACAACGGCATGGTGCTTTACGGGGCCGTGCGCGGCACGACGCTTTACGTCGCGACGTGGTCGCCCGGCACGAGCGGCACGAATGACCATTTTATTTTTGTCACGGACCAGTTGCTCCCGTCCGCCACCGCCGCCGCGCCGTGGGCGAAGACCGGAACCGTTGCAGTCCATGCGAACAAGCCTTACCTCGCCAGCGAAAGCCAGAACAGCTACCTTAGCTGGTTCGTGAACAATGCCGCGACGAACTGGCCATGCGCCAAATCGGCGACCACGTCCGGCGCACTGGAAGGCACGCTCGATCTCATGGCCGCGTTTGGTTCGGTGCCGACCAATCTTTATCTCTGCGCCGCCGCGTATCAGACCGCGAACGGCGGCGTGCTGGCCGCGCAGGCGCCCGCCGGTTCGGGCCCGAACCTTGATACGAACGAATTTTTCGTGCTACCCATCGCGGCTTTAAAAGATTCCTGGGGCAATGGGACGCTGGATTTGTGCGACCCGGCGCGGGGCTTCAAGATCTTGTCGGTGAATTCCCAGAACACAAATCGCGCCTTGAGTTTCGGGGCGATGCCGGGACGGGCGTATCAGATTCAATTCGCCAGCTCACTTGGTGGAACGTGGAGCAACCTGCCTGGCGGATCCAATTACGCCGCGCCGCCGCAGATGCTCTTGAATTTCACCGACGCCCCGCCCGCCGGCAACCCACAGCGATTTTACCGGGTAAAATTGCTGCCGTGACCGGGGCGGGTGGCGGGTGACAAGTGATAGATAACGGCGCTGCCTTGCCACCCGTCACCCGTCACGACATACTCACTGCCATGTTCCGCTCCGCCATCATTGTTGCGGTGACCGTTCTGGCGACACTTTGTTGTCTGTCATCGCGGGCGACGATTTTATGGGGCGACACCGGGGCGCGGCTCGTCCACAACACGGGCGCGGGGGTGGATATCCTGGGCAGCAAGCTCAAGCGGGATGACACCGCCAGCGACGCGCTCTATTTCAAGGTTCACGTGGACCCGCTTTCGGACGTGGCGTCGGAACCTTACCTGGCCGCCTTCCAATTGTTCGAGGGTGACCAGGAACGGCTCGCGATCGGCAACGCGCAGGAGGCGTGGGGTTACTCGGCGTTCGCCACAGCCGAGACCGGTCCGTCAAACTTGGTCGCCGGCGAGTTCAACTTAAAGTCGGCTCATCCCGAGCCGGCCAATCTGGGCTTGTTCCGACCCTACGAACTCCCGCGTCATGACATCGAGCGGACCGTCATCTTCAAAGTCCAGTTTGTTCCCGGCGGCGACGACCTGGTGACCGTGTGGCTGAATCCAAACGTCGGCCGCGGCGCCACGGATAAAAACCAGCTTGAAAGTCTCACCACCAAGTTCAAGGCCAACGCGTCCTTCGACCAGATCCGGCTGCGCCACAACGGCGGCGGAAACGGCTGGATTTTCAGCGACATGGCGATCGCGACGTCGTTCAACGACTTCGTGGTGGTGCGCTTCTGGCAGTCCTGGTGGTTCATCACGTTGGTCGCACTGACGCTGCTCACCGGGGTCGGCACCACGGTGCGCATCGTGGAACAAAAAAAATTCCAACTGCAACTGCAACGCGCCGAATCGGAAAGCGCGCTCGAACGGGAACGGGCGCGCATCGCCCAGGACCTGCACGATGAACTGGGTTCGCAATTGACGCGCATTTCGCTGTTGAGCGGTTTGGTCCGCGCGGACAAGGACAACCCCGGCCAGGTGGCGGCACACGCAAGCAAACTTTCGCTGTCCGCCGACGAGACAGTGCGCGCACTGGAAGAAATCGTCTGGGCGGTGCGGCCCGACAGTGACACGCTGCAAAGCCTGATCGATTACATGACGCATTTCGCGGGCGAATTATTTGACGGCAGCCCGACGCGCTGCCGGCTGGACCTGTCGCACGATCTGCCCGCGCTACCCTTGCCGCCGGACAAGCGGCACAATATATTTCTCATCGTCAAGGAAGCCCTGACCAACACCCTCAAACATGCGGGAGCCGGGGAAGTCCTTGTGGCGGCAAGTGCGGTCGGCAGCACCCTGGAAATCGTGGTCACCGACGATGGCAAGGGTTTCGCCGAGGCCGACACGGCGGCGGCGCCCGGCAAGCGAAACGGCTTGGGCAACATGCGCCAGCGGGCCGCCAGCATCGGCGGAAAATTGGACATGCAAAGCACGCCCGGCAAGGGCACGAGCGTCCGGCTGACCGTGGATCTTGCCGGCGGAAACCATCATAAGCCGGCGCAAATAACCGCCCGCTTTCAGCGCGCCTGAATCCGATAAAACCGGACGGCGTTGGACGACGTCAGCCCGTCGGTGAAAAGCATCGACCCACCGGTGCCCGACAAAGCGGCGTTGATGTTGCTCCAGCCCGGTCCGGCTCCCAAGTTGTCCCGCCGCTGAAGCTGAAACGTCCAATTCGTCGCCGCCACACAGCTCAATTGCACGCCGCCGTTGGTCAAAACAATTTGCGCAATGTTGAACGCGGGCCCGGCCGGCACGGAGCTGGCATTCAGCGGATTCGTTCCGTTCAGAAACTCCGTCAGATTGGAAACACCGTCGCCGTCCGCATCATCCGCACCGCGCGAATTGTCGGCGGCAGAGCCCAGCGCGTGGCCGAAATACGCCAGCCGCCACCAGTCGGGAATGCCATCGGTATCGCTGAACACACCGGCGATCTTGCGGATCTGCACGCCGGAGACGCGCGCGTTGTCCGTGACGGGCGTGAAGAGAATCTGCAGTTGCGCATTGGTCACGGCGTTGGTGAAGACGCGGCTGATGGGGATGTTTTGTCCGCCGGCGGCGACGAAAACATCAAAGTTGGTCAGCACGTTCCGGCCCTGGATGAACACGTTGAAAACGCGCTTGCCCGCGGCGGTCCAATACGTCTCCGCTTCGAGCAGCGTGGTTTCGTAGATGCCCGGCGGACAATCAAACTGGTAGAAAAAGCCGCCGCTCGCCGTGCTGTAATGTTCGCGCTGATACAGCGGCTGCGCGCCCGTGCAAATGCCGCTGATGGTGTTTGCGAGATACCCGGTCGTGCCGCCGGAATAGCCGAACGCACCGAAAGTGTAGTTGGTGTCCTTGAGCCAGACATTGGCGCTGCAATCAGCGACGTTCGTCGGACCGCCGCCGCTGATGCGCTGGACGTAATTCCCCGGCACGTTGAAGAAGCGAACGCTGACGGTGTTGGTGGCTGAAATGTTTCCCGCCGTGTCCGTCGCCCGTGCTGAGATTTGATGCGGCCCGTTGAGAAAATTCGAACTGTTCAAACTTGCGCTCCACGCGTTCGTGCCGCTCGCGGTGAGCCATCCCGCCGAGTCGAGTTGAAGCTCCACCCGGGCCACGGCGACGTTGTCGGTGGCGATGCCGGAAATGAACAGGTTGCCGGAAATGACCGCGGCATTGGTTGGCGTTTGCAAAACAAGGGTCGGAGCCTTGAGATCAATAAAGCTGGTGGCGGCGGTCTTGAATTTCAATTCATAGGGCGCGAACAGCGCGTTGCCGGATTCGGCGTCCACGGCGGAGTTGATAACGCGCACGGTGATGCTGGTCAAACCAGCCAGGCCGGCACCGCCGGCGGTGAAGGTCAGCGTGTCATTTGCCGGCGACCAGCTGAACGCGCCGGTGACCGCCGGGCTGATGCTGAAGGCGTTTTGAACGCTGTTCGTGTCCATCGGCTTGCTGAATTGCAAGGTGATCGGCGACCAGGTCGGCACCGCCGTCGCGCTGTGCTGGGGATAATTAGTGACGACGACGGGATCGAGCGGGAGCACCTGCGATTGAGCGAGAAAAATTTTGACGGACGTGGAAAGCACGGAAATTGCAGGTGTTTGCGACGCGCCGGTGACCGTGACGATTTCGTTGCTATTTAGCAGATTCATGAGCGCAGTGCCGGGCGCATAAATCGTCCCGCAGCTCGGCAGGGTTTGCGTGGAACCGGCGGTGTTGAGCACGACAAAAACTTCCTGCGTGCCGAGCCGGCGTGAGTAAGCTAGGAGCCCGGCACCGGAGGAATTCGCCTGGCTGACTTGCGACCCGAGCGACAGCGCGGGATAGAGTCGGCGAAAATTGTTCAGCTTCGCGACGAGTTGAAACAGCGGATGCGTCAGGTTGAAACTGTCCACGGCCGCGAACCCGGCGTCCTTGAACTGGCCGGCGAACATGTCTTCGCGATCGTTCGGATCCGTCGCGCCGTTGAACGCCTGCTCGGTGCCGTAATAGAGACAAGGAATGCCGCGCGAGGTGTAAAGAAATGCGAGCGCCACGGCGAGCCGGTTGGTGGTGCTGGAATTCAAAAAGCGCGGCTGGTCGTGGTTGTCAAGGAACGTGACGAGCCGCATTTGCGCGTTGGGGTCGTAATTCGTGGCGACGTTCGCATAATGACTGTCAATTTGGCTGGTGGCACCGCTGGCGGAGCCGAAGACATTGCCGAGCATGAAATAGAGAGGGTAATCGAGCACCGAATCCAGCATGAACGCGCCGCCGCTTTGCGTGCCGGTGTAGGAACCGCAGAGCTTCTCGTCGCCGTCAAGGATTTCGCCAAACATGAAAAAGTTCGGCTTGGCGCTGTTGGTCGCGGCGAAGGTGTGGACGGCCGGACACCAGTTCTGCCAGAAGCCATTTTCAATGTGTTTGACGGTGTCAATGCGGAAGCCGTCAAAGCCGGCCTGCTGGATCCAGTATTGGTAAATCGCGGCCATATTCGAGCGGACATAGTCCGACTCGGTGCGGAAATCATCGAGGCCGGAGAGCTCCCCCAGTTGGTAGTGCTGCGGAGTGTTGTAGTCGGGAATGCCGCCGTTGTTGTGAAAGAGATTGGTCAGGGCGTTGTTGGCTGAAGTATAAGTCGAATTATAAATGTCAAACGGCGGCGCATAGGTAAGCGAACTGCTGCGATACTTGAGCGTGTAGCCCGACGGCGGAGCGAGAAAAGCGTCGTATCCGGCATCGGTGCTGTAAATGAGATCATCGCCGTGATTGCAAATAATGTCGTTAACAACCAGCAGTCCCCGCGCATGCGCCGCGGCGACGAAATGCTGCAAATCCACGAGGCTACCCCAATGCGGATCCACCTTGTAAAAATCGCGGCCCGCGTAGCCGTGATACTGGCCGTGCCCGTTCAACACAATCGGCGAAATCCAAATGGCGGTCGCACCGAGCGCCTTGATGTAATCAAGCTTTTGCTCGACGCCCTTGAAATCACCGCCATGCACATTCCCGCTGCCAGTGGGGCTGTAATTTCCGTCGGCATTGTTGTTCGATGCGTCGCCGTCGAAGAACCGGTCGGTCATGATCTGGTAGATGTTTTGCGCCTGCCAGAAACTGTTCGAGGCGGATTGGGCAAATACTCCGCACGGACAGCAGCAGAGCGCGGCAACGACCCCGCTGAGAAACAGCCGGAGCAAGAGGGACTTTGAAAAATGATAAAACACGGCGAACATCACTGAACCTGACAACCATCTATTATACAATTTGCACCGGGCCCATTGCCTACCGCATATTCATGCCTTGAAATTGCCTTGCGCCGGACGGTGTTCGCAGGCTGATTGGTCAGGTTCACCGGTAAAAAACCATACGCAGCAACCATGCAAAAACCTCGATTAAGTTTCTGGCAGATCTGGAACATGAGCTTCGGCTTCCTCGGCATCCAGTTCGGCTGGGGCCTGCAGATGGCCAACATGAGCGCCATCTACAGCTACCTCGGCGCGAACGCGGATTCCCTCGCCATCCTGTGGCTGGCCGCGCCGGTCACCGGCGTGATCATCCAACCATTGGTCGGACAGGCCAGTGACCGCTGCTGGACGCGGCTGGGCCGGCGGCGTCCGTTCATTTTAGTCGGCGCAGTGCTCGCGTCGCTGGCCTTGGTCTTGATGCCGAATTGTCCTTCGGTCTGGATGGCGGCGGGACTGCTCTGGGTTCTGGACGGAACCATCAACGCCTCCATGCAGCCTTTCCGCGCGCTGGTGGCGGACAATCTGCCGGCCGAACAAAACTCGCAAGGCTTCGCGATCCAATCGTTGTTCATCGGCCTGGGTGGCACCATTGCGTCAGCCCTGCCATGGATGATGACCAATTGGTTCGGCGTCACCTCCGATGGCGGCGGACACATTCCGCATTCCGTCCGGCTCTCGTTCTATATCGGTGCGGCGGCGTTCATGGGCGCGGTCCTGTGGACGGTTTTTAGCACTTCGGAATATCCCCCCACCGAGGCGGAACAAGCGGCCATCCGCACGCGAAAATTCGATTGGAGTCTTGGTTTGGGCGACATCTTCGCGCTGATTTTTCACCTGCCCCGCCGGATGTGGGAGCTGGGCCTGGTTCAATTCTTCACCTGGATCGGGATGTTCTCGATGTGGGTTTATTTTTCCCCCGCCGTCGCGAAAAATATTTTTCACGCGGCCGCCGGCGCACCGGAAATGGAAGCCGCCGGTTCCTGGTCGGGATTTTGTTTCGCCGGCTACAATGCCGTCTGCTTCATCTTTTCCTTTGTGCTGCTGTGGGGCACGAAATATACCGGTCCGAAATTGATGCACGTCCTCTGCCTTGCAGTCGGCGCGCTGGGGCTGGCGTCGGTGCCGCTGATGGCGGACAAACACCAGCTGTTGATATCCATGACCGCCGTCGGCATCGCCTGGGCGAGCATCCTTTCCATGCCCTACGCCATGCTGGCCCCGTCGCTGCCGAAGGAAAAAGTCGGCGTGATGATGGGCATGTTCAACCTGTTCATCGTGCTGCCGCAGATCGCCTCCTCCAGCCTGCTCGGCTACTTCCTGAAAAACTTTCTCCACAGCGAACCAATGAATGCGCTGGTGCTCGGCGGCGCGAGCATGGGCCTGGCCGCTCTGCTGACGCTGCTGGTGGTGACGTATAAGAAAACCGGCGCGGAAGTTTTGCCGGCCGGCGGCGGCAGCGGACATTAACCGCAGGAAAATATTTTCGATGGCCCGAATGCAACTGTCATTAAATTTGCGCCTGCCGGAAAACCCGGCGTTGTCCTGATTCACGACCCGTTTAGAACCATTTCAGCACTCGATGAAACTAACTTTTCGGCTACGCTATCACACCAAGGTCGGGCAGTCGCTGTTCATCACCGGCAATCACGAGTTGCTTGGTGATGGCCAGAGCAGTCGCGCGGTTCAGCTCCAGTATCTCGACGACCAATTCTGGCAGGTGACCATCATCTTGCCGGACGGCGCGGCAGCCGACGACGCGATCACTTACAATTACATTTTGCGCAATGCCGATGGTTCAACCATCCAGGACTGGGGCGATGACCGCGTCATCCTTCCGTCGTCATTCAAACAGGTTGAGCTTTTGATCATTGATTCCTGGAATCATGCCGGGGCGGTGGAGAACGCGTTTTATACCGAGCCGTTTAAAAATGTTTTGCTCAAGGCCAGCCACACGGGAGTCCGCATCGAGGCGCCGCTGGGCGCGACGCACACGTTTAAGGTCAAGGCACCGTTGCTGCAAAAAGGCCAGACCCTTTGCATTCTCGGCGGCGGCACCGCGCTGGGAAACTGGACCCCAACCGCGCCGCTGTTGCTGAACCGGACCGCCGGGGAAGATTTTCTGAGCGTGCAGATTGACCTGGCCCGCGAACTGTTTCCGGTCAGTTACAAATACGGCGTTTACGATGTGGAGCGCGGAAGCTTCATCCGCTTTGAAGACGGCGAAAACCGGATGTTGCACGACACCACCGCAGCCGGAAAACACACGGTGGTCAACGATGGTTTCGTCCGCCTGCCCGCCGACACCTGGAGAGGCGCGGGCGTGGCGATTCCGGTTTTCAGCCTGCGCAGCGAACACGGTTTTGGCGTGGGCGAATTCACCGATTTGATCCCGCTCGCCGACTGGTGCCAGCGCACGGGCTTGAAACTGATCCAGATTCTGCCGATCAACGACACCATCGCCACGCACACCTGGGTGGATTCCTATCCTTACGCGGCTATCTCGGCGTTCGCGCTGCATCCGCTGTATTTGAATCTGAACCGGCTCATCGCCGGCAAAAAAAAGAGCCTGCCGAAAAATCTGGAAGCCGAGCGGAAACGGCTCAACGCGCTGGACGCCGTGGATTACGAAGCGGTCATGCTGGCCAAACTCAAATTTGTCCGGACCATATTCCCAAAGCAGAGTGCGGAAACTTTCGCCAGCCGCGACTACCTGGAATTCTTCGACCAAAACAAACACTGGCTCGCGCCCTACGCCGCATTCAGCGCCTTGCGCGACAGTTTCGGCACGGCGGATTTCAACCAGTGGCCCACGCATCGGATTTATCGCGCCAAAGAAATCGCCGCGCTCGTCGAAAGCGATGCCGCCGTCCGCGACGAGATTGAGTTGAATTATTTCATCCAGTTCCACCTGCATCTGCAACTCAAGGATGCGACCGCCTACGCCCACGAACGCGACGTGATTGTGAAGGGCGACATCGCCATCGGCGTCTATCGGCATGGGGCGGATGTCTGGCAGCACCCGGAACTTTTTCACACGGACATGCAGGCCGGCGCGCCGCCGGACGCCTTCGCGGTGAAGGGACAGAACTGGGGATTTCCCACCTACAACTGGCCGCGCATGAAGCAGGACGGTTTCGCGTGGTGGAAACAGCGGTTCGCGCAAATGAGCTGCTACTTCGACGCGTTCCGCATCGACCACATCCTCGGCTTCTTCCGCATTTGGAGCAGCCCGGCGCACGCGGTGGAGGGCATTCTGGGAGTTTTTGTTCCCGCCATTCCCGTGAAGCTGGCGGAGTTCAGCCAGCGCGGAATCCACTTCAACCATGACCGTTTTGTAAAACCGTTCATCACGGATGAGGTGTTGTCGCAAATCTTCGGCGCCGACAGCCCCACGGTGAAACGCGATTATCTGGTGGCGGACCGGCCGGGCCATTATATCCTGAAGCTGGAATTTGCCACGCAGCGGCAGGTGGAAAATCACTTTGCGACATTGGAAGCCAGCGAAGCCAACCGGAAACTCAAGGAAGGCATGTTCGATCTGATTAGCAACGTGATTTTGTTTGAAGCCGAAAAATCGTCGGGCCGCGAATTCCATTTCCGGTTTGCGATGGAGGACACGTTGTCCTTCAAAAATCTTGATCCGCAAACGCAGGCGAAGCTCAAGGCGCTCTACGTGGATTACTTCTTCCGCCGCCAGGATGATTTCTGGATGCTGGAGGCGCTGCAAAAACTGCCGGCGTTGAAGCGCGTCACGAACATGCTCATCTGCGGCGAAGACCTCGGCCTCGTGCCGCCTTGCGTGCCGGAGTTGATGAAGGATCTGGGGCTGTTGAGCCTGGAGATCCAGCGCATGCCCAAGGCGATGGGCCTGGCGTTTTCGCGCCCGGCCGACGCGCCTTACCTGAGCGTCGTCACGCCGGGCACGCACGACATGAGCACCCTCCGCGGCTGGTGGGAGGAAGACCCGGTCTTCACGCAAAAATTTTACAATCAGGAATTGAAGCTGGACGGCCCCGCGCCGGCGCACTGCGCGGCCGCAATCAACCAGGCGATTGTGCTCCAGCATCTCGCCTCGCCCGCGATGTGGAGCATTTTCCAACTGCAGGATCTGCTTGGCATGGACGAATCGTTGCGGCGAAAAGATTTTGAGGCCGAGCGCATCAACGTGCCGGCCAATCCGAAAAATTACTGGCGCTACCGGATGCACCTGACGCTGGAAAAATTATTGGAGGCGGAAACCTTCAACCGCGCGGTCGGCGGCCACCTCCGGGAAAACAAACGATGAATCAAGCTGGCCGATGGGACACTGAACCTTTCCAGGCGTCAAGACACGGCCGAGCTCAACTCTTGTCGCGCAGATATTTCACCACGGCCTCGGTGCGGGAGTGGACATGGAGTTTTTCATAGACCGTCCGCACATAGCTCCGCACGGTATCAATGCTGATCTTCATGCGGTCGGCGATTTCCTTGTAGGCATAACCGTTGGCGAGCTGGTCCAGAAACTCCTTCTCGCCGGGCGTCAACTGGGAGACCTGCGAGTTCTTATCCACCGGCTTGGTGAAAAACTGCACGACGCGGCGCGCGAGCTGCGGGGTCATGGGCGCACCGCCCGCATGAACATCCTGGATGGCTTCCAGCAACCGCGCGGAGGCCGTGCGTTTGAGCAGGTAACCGCTGGCCCCGGCCTTGAGCGAAGTGAAGAGCGAATCGCTGTCCTCGTAAACCGTGAGCATCAAAAACTGCACGGCCGGCAGTTGCGCTTTCAGCAGGCGGACGCAATCCATGCCTTTCATCTTCGGCAGGTTGATGTCCATGAGCACGACGTCCGGCGGATTGCGCGGGATTTCTTTCAGCGCGGTTTCCGCGTCGGGGTAATCGCCGGTCAGTTCGCAGGTCGGGGCGCGGCGGATCAAGGACGCAAGACTGGCACGGATGCCCTCGTCGTCATCCACGATGGCAACTTTTATCTGCATGTTTTGCAACGGTTGGCTTTCAAAGGTGGAGCCAGAGCCAGAAAATCTGGCAAGGTGACCCCACGAATATGCCTTGAAAGCCTCGTGGTCACAAGTCCAACCGCAGATTATTGGACGGAGACCGATTTGGCGGAGGCCGCGCTGATGGTGGGAACGGTCCGGTGGTAAATCCGCCACTCAAAACCGCCGAGATGCATGGCCGGGAAATTGGACGAAGGCGATTCGACCAGCCCTTTGATTTTCATCAGTTGAAAGTCCGCGGCGTTGGGAACTTCAACCTCGGCCTTGGCCGGACGGTTGGAAAAATTGATGACGATGAGAAATTCATCATGTTCGTCGCTCCGGGTGAAGCTCACCACTTTGGAATCTTCGGAATTTTCCAGCCAGTTCACGCGGTCGGTGCGGAAGGCCGGGTAGTCCTTGCGCAGTTTGATAAGTTGTTTGTAAACGTCGCGGAACGGCGGGCGTTCGCTGGGGTGTGGATGCCAGCAGATGTTCAGCTTGTCAAACAGCGCCGGGTCGGCGGATTCGGTGGCGTCGCCGACCTCCATGCCATTATAGAGGAGCGGCACGCCGTCGAGGGTGAACATGAGCGCGGAGGCGGCGAGCGCGCCGTTCATGCCGTAGCGGGCAACGGCGCGGGTCTCGTCGTGGTCGTCGGAGATGCGCAGGCGCAGCGCGTTTTTCGGCCACTGGGCACGGCTCGCTTCCCAGGAATTTTTTATTTTCGTGGCGGCAGCGTTGTGGGACAGGACGTCGTTGACGGTCCACATCAGCTTCCACGAATAGTCGAAGTCAAAGGCCTTCGTCAAAAACTCCGGCTTCTCGCCTTCTTCGAGCAGGACGAGGCCGGGCTTGAAAGCCTCCAGTTCGATACGGGCCTGCTCCCAGAAATCGAGCGGGATCATCGGTGCGGCGTCGCAGCGGAATCCGTCCACGCCGCCTTCGCTGATCCAAAACTTCATCATCGCAATCATGTAGCGGCGGAGTTCCGGGTTGGCGTAGTTGAGGCCGGCGACATCGGACCATTCCGGCACGGGTGAAATGACGTTGCCTTTGGCGTCCTGCTTGTAAAATGCCTTGTTCGTCATCATCACGCTGTCCCACGCAGTGTGGTTGGCGACGAGATCCATGAAGACCTTCATGCCGCGCAGATGCGCGCCGGCCACGAGTTTTTTATAGTCATCCAGCGTGCCGTAGTCCGGGTCAATGGCGCAATAGTCACGGATGGAATACGGGCTGCCAAAATCGCCTTTGCGGAATTTTTCACCGATGGGATGGATGGGCATCGTCCAGAGCACGGTCACGCCGAGGTCATGCAGCTCGTCGAGTTTGGCGGTGATGCCGGCGAGGTTGCCGGCGGGCGAAAACTGGCGCGGGAAAATTTCATAAACCGTCGCCGTGCGCAGCCAGTCGGGCGAAGGCCGGGCCGGCAGCCTGGAAACTTCCTGGTCAGCCAGGCCGGACCAAGGCATGACCGCTGAAAGCAACAAAGCCAGACCAAGAAGCCGGCCCTTTGGGAGCATGGGACTTCTAAATGATTGAAGAATCATGATATTATTAAACCGGCTTCCCGGGCGACTGCAACTGCACATACACCAAAAACCGTCACAAAGCATTCGTCCAGCATGCCTGACTGGAAGGAGAACAAGCAAGCGTCACCCACGTCATCAATTCTGCGGCGTGTGCTGGGCCAGCCAAACAAGGTCTTTGTCGTTGGTGACACCGACCCCGTTCAACCAACTGGTGCGGCTTGGATCAAACTTCGGAGTAGTCTGGGTGTCTTTCCAAAGTTTGACTTCCGAATGACCATCGGCGAACACCATCCCGCACGCGTTGGCGTGCATCCCGCCAGGTAGTTCGGTGAAAGTGCCGGTGCCCGTGCCGTTGGCGTCGGAGGGACAAACATAATAAGAAGCGTCGTCGTTGCTGTTCGGATTTTCATCCAGCAAAACAAACGTGTCACTGGGGCCGGGATTGTGAAGATCGCCGCTTTTTTTGGCGCCGTAAAACGAAAGCCAACTGCCACTATGTCCGCCATTGGCCGAGCCGTCCGCCTTGAGCCCGAACCATTTTTCCCCATCACCCAAGGCCCCGTTCATGGCGCAACTGCGAATGCGATTTTGCCAACCGGCGGTTTTTTGAGCATTGAAAAGATTATTGTCAGCCGGACAAACAAAGCTCTTCACAGATTTTGCGACATAGTCGCCCATCAAAGCCGCGGTCGGATCGGTGAGGTAGAGGGTGTTGGTGTTCTCATTTTTTGTGGACCAATCCATCGTGACCCCATAGGCGCACACCCAACTTGCACGAGCCGCGCCGGAATTCCGGTCGGAATTGGTGACCAACTTTTCGCTGTTGTCGCCGGTATACATGAACCACGCCAACCCCAGTTGCTTGTAGTTGTTCATGCAGGAAATGGAGACCGCCCGCTGTTTGGCTTTGCTCAACGCCGGCAGCAGCATGGCCGCCAGGATGGCGATGATGGCAATGACGACCAACAACTCGATCAGGGTAAATCCGCGGTTTCTCAATTTCATATAATCTGTTTGTTTTAAAATTACCCGCCGCAGCCAGGTCAGTCACACGACTGCGGCGGGTTGCCGACAATTCAGATCACGGCTTGATGAGACGGAAGAACTGACTGCCGCCGCCCGCCGGCCAGTTGGTGGCACTCACCAGACCGTTAGTGGAGTAGTAGCCGATATCCCAGTTGGTGCCATCCGTTTCGTAATGGTTCACCCAAGATCCGCTTGCCAGATTGCTGCAGGTCTGAACATATACGCCGGGACGACCGAGCCAGGTCAGCGCCACAGTGTTGCCGGAAGCCGCGCCGACCGCCAACTGACCAAAGGACGGCTCGACGTATTGAGTGCCGAAAGTGTCCAGCGCATTGGTGTAGGAACCCGTCACCGTTGTGCGAATGGTGCGGCCATGATCCTGATAGGCTGGCGCCTCATTATCAAACGAGTTCACGCCATCATCAAAACAATATTTGTATTTTACGTTGACAGGGCTGCCTACTGGAACTGAGTAGGTGTAGGTGTAAATCCCACTGCCCGGCGTCTCTTCGGTCATTTGATTGCCCGACAAGGAAATGTTGTTCCAAGTTGAAATCCAGTTACCGGCACTGTTCATGAAACTGCCGTTGATGTAGACATTTTGACCTCCCCAAGTAACCCCGAATATATTCGTTGCACCGTTCATGTTGACACGGAAAGTCAGGTCAACAGGCACACTCAAATAGTCCGAGGTGGTCACGTTATTGAAGACTGCAACCGGCAACATTTCAGTCCCATTGGCAGAAAGCAAAGTTAACGTCTTATTGGCTGACTGCTCCCAGCCGCCATTCAGTGCCGAGGGGTCATTATCATTGAACTTGTATTGAGTGGGGGACGAACTAGGCATTCCGACAAAAGTATTGGTGCCATAGTAAATATTGGTATTATTGCCGCCGTTGTAGGGTGGATAATTGGTCAACAGCAACCCTCCACCTGGCCCAGGCCACGAGTTGAAATCACCGGCGGCATAAACCGAATATCCCGGATGGAAATAGCCAAGCTGTATCTGACTTGACATGTCCACCGCAAAAACCACCTGGTTTGTTACAGGTATAAGAGCCGCATCGAAGACCCGAAAGCGCCCGTTCGGCAGATCTATTTGAAAGGTCATGGTCTCCGGGGATGTCGTCGTGGTGAAGGACCCGTCCTGACCGCCATTGTTAAAAATTTGCTGCCCGGCGCGCATTTTATCCCAGTGGCCGGAGGTTCTGAAATCGAAGGCATACGTCCCGGCATTGGCAACCGTATAAACAACCGTGTATACCCCGTGGCCATTTGACGTCATTTGGGCATTGGCCGGCTGGGTGCTGTCCCACGAGTTGAAGGCACCGATAATTTCCCAAGGCTGGCCGGGGTCATCGAAACCAACACGGTTGGCGGCAGGCGTCCAACCGTCAGCGAACGCTCCAGGTTGGAAATAAATGTTATTCGACCCGGTATTATCCCACATCCCGGAAACGTTGTAGGACGGCCAAGAGGATGCCCAGCCAGCTGTGGTGATTTTGCACTGGAACATGCCGTTAGGCGTTTGGCCGCTTGTGGAGTTCGAGTAAACAGTCCCGGCTAGGGAAAGCACGTTTGCGCTTGGTGAACTCCAAGCCGTGGGAAGATTAAAATCGCCAGATGCGTAGTAGGGCTGCGCTTGGGTAGTTGATACGGATGCAGCGACCATTCCGGCCACCGTGAGCATTGCTAGTTTGTGTTTCATATATTTTCTTAAACTATCAGCCGTGAGTTACTAGATGCAAAACACCAGCACACCACGGCTTTCTGGTTCGGGTTACAGGGCTAACATAATGCGTCTTGTATAAACGTCTACCGCACGTTTGTGCGGTCTCGATCACTATTATTGGGGGTAGATATCCGAAGAGCCCTTCAGTTGCAAAGAGCCTTTATCGATCAAACGCGAAATTCAACCGCGCGTCGTTACATCAAAAAAATCCACTCCACGATGCACGAATGCAGGCTTAAATCGAATAATCGTCGGAGAAGACCTTCACGTTCTTCAATTCCACGAAGACCTGTTCACCCGGCTTCGGCGACAATTCCTGGAATAGTTCCTTGCTCAACTGCACGGTGAACTGTTCGCCGCTGTCCGACCGCTTCAATTCCAGGTTCGCCACCGGTCCGGCGGCGTTGGAGCGCACGACCGTTGCCGCCAGCGCGGGGCCGACCGCCGCGCGCGTGACCCGGATGTCGTGGGGGCGCACAAAGGCGATGGCCGAGGACTTCTCTTCGCCGGTCTTTTCGGACAAGGCAAACTCCGTCTCGCCGATCAACATCGAGCCGTCGCGCACGCGGCCGCTGAACAGATTCACGTTGCCGAGAAAATCATAAACGAACGGCGAGGCCGGCTTGTCGTAGATCTCCTCCGGCGTGCCGATCTGCTCAATGCGCCCGGCGCGCAAGATCGCCACGCGGTCGGAAACTTCCAGCGCCTCCTCCTGGTCATGCGTCACGAACAGCGTGGTGACGTGGATCTCGTCATGCAACTGACGCAGCCAGCGGCGCAATTCCTTCCGCACCTTCGCGTCCAGCGCGCCGAACGGTTCATCCAGCAGCAGCACTTTCGGTTCGACCGCGAGCGCGCGGGCGAGCGCGACGCGCTGGCGCTGGCCGCCGGACAGTTGCGACGGATACCGCTTGGCCATCGGCTCCAGTTGGATGAGCTTCAAAAGTTTGTCCACGCGCGCACGGATTTCATCCTCCGGCGGCCGCGTCGTTTTCGGGCGCACGCGCAGGCCGAACGCAATGTTCTCAAACACGGACATGTGCCGGAACAGCGCGTAATGCTGGAAGGCGAAGCCGGCCTTGCGTTCGCTCGCGGGGATCTGGGTCACGTCCTCGCCGTAAAACAACACCTGCGCGTTGCCGGGGTCGGGAAATTCCAGCCCGGCGATGGTGCGGAGCAACGTCGTTTTGCCGGAGCCGGACGGGCCAAGCAGCGCGACGAGTTCGCCGGACTCGACCTTGAGACTCACGCTGTCGAGCGCGGTGAAGTTGCCAAATTTTTTAGTAACGTTGATGACTTCGACACTCATTTGATCACTTCCGTTTCGTTCTGCTTCGCGTGCTGGTGCTCCACCCAGGTCTTGATTCCCAGCGTGACGAGCGCGAGGAACGCCAGCAAAGATGCCACGGCGAACGCGCCGGCGAAATTGTAATCGTCATAGAGGGCCTCGATGTGCAGCGGAATGGTGTTGGTCTGCCCGCGGATCCGGCCGCTCACGACCGCCACGGCGCCGAATTCGCCCATCGCGCGGGCGTTGCACAGAATCACGCCGTAGAGCAAGCCCCATTTGATGTTCGGCAGCGTCACGCGCCAGAATGTCTGCCAGCCGCTGGCACCCAGCACGCGCGCGGCCTCTTCCTCGCTGCGACCCTGCGCCTGCATCAGCGGAATCAACTCGCGCGCGACGAATGGGAAGGTCACGAAAATCGTCGCCAGCACGATGCCCGGCACAGCGAAAATAATTTTGATGTTGTGGTCATTGATCCAGCTCTGGAGCCACGGAAACCACGCGTGTTCCGCGTCGCGATAATGGCCGAGCCAGCCTTGCGCGCCGAAGACGAGGACGTAAATCAAACCCGCGATCACGGGCGAAACGGAGAACGGCAGGTCGATCAGCGTGAGCAAAATGTTCTTGCCGCGAAAATCGAACTTGGCGATGGCCCACGCCGCCGCCACGCCGAAGATGCAGTTCAGCGGCACGGCGATGATCGCGGCGGTCAACGTCAGCTTGACGGCGCTGAGGGTGTTCGGATCGCGCAGCGTTTCAAAATAAAACCCGATGCCCTTGGCGAAGGCCTGGGTGAACACAAACACCAGCGGGATGAACAGGAACAAGCTCAAGAACAGCAGCGCCACGCTGATGAGCAGCCAGCGCACGACCGGCGGTTCGCCCGTGGTGCGGCGGCTCACCGCATGCGGCACGTGAAAGGTGGTGGCGGCGGGCGTCATGCGAGGTTGTGGGTGTTGTAACGGTTCGTCCACCATTGCAGCACGTTGATCGCGAGCAGCAGCACGAAGGAAACGACGAGCATCACGACGGCGATGGCCGTGGCCTTGGCATAATCAAACATGTCGAGTTCGCCCATGATGATGACGGGCGTGATCTGCGTTTTCATTGGAATGTTGCCGGCTATGAAGATCACCGAGCCGTATTCGCCAAGCGCCCGAGCGAACGCCAGCGCAAAACCCGTGAGCAATGCCGGCGTGAGCACCGGCAGGATCACGCGCCAGAATACCTGCCAGCGGCTGGCGCCGAGACTGGACGCGGCCTCCTCCAGTTCCGGGTCGAGATCCTCGATGATCGGCTGCACCGTGCGCACGATGAACGGCAGGCCGATGAAGGTGAGCGCGACAAAAATGCCGAGCTGCGTGTTGGCGACCTTGATTCCCAGCGGCGCCAGCAGTTGACCCACCCAGCCGTTTTGCGAATAAAGGGCCGCCAGCGTGATGCCCGCGACGGCGGTCGGCAGCGCGAACGGCAAGTCCACCAGTGCGTCCACGATTTTTTTTCCGAAAAATTCGTAGCGCACGAGCACCCACGCGACGATGAGGCCGAAAAAAACATTCACGAGCGCGGCGCAAAAGGACGCGCCGAACGTGAGGCGATACGACGCCATCGCCGTGGGCATGGTGATCGTGTGCCAGAATTCCGGCCATGTCAGCTCGGTGGTTTTCCAGAACACGGCCGCCAGCGGAATGAGCACGATCAGCCCCAGATAAAAAAGCGTGAAGCCGAGCGTCAGTGTGAAGCCCGGCAGCACGCGAATTTTTTTCGTCCTGATTCGTTTGATCGCCACGGTTTAGAGGTTCGGAGCGTAGGCGATGAACTTGTTGTATTCGAGCAAAATTGTCTGGAGCGCCGCGACAAACGCAGCCTGTTTCAAATATTCCGGCGGCGTCACCGGCGTCTCCAGGATGATCTCGAACGGACGCGGACGCACTTTCGGCGGCGCAGACAGAATGCCTTCGTATCCGGAGGAAATGACGCCGTTGCGCGCAGCGAATCCATCAATGACCGGGCGCTCATCGCGCGGCAGCAGTTTTTCCGCCGCAGCCAGCGCAGGCTTGATCAGACTTTTCGTGAGCGTCGCGCCGCTGACAAAGCCATAAAAGCCGTCACTGGTGTCATCGGTGTGCAGGGAGATCAGGCCCTGGAACGAACGCGATTGCAGCTCGGCCTGCAGCAGCCGGACTTCGGGCTCGGTGGAATTGCTCCAGAACTCGCGGTTCAAATCCTTGCCGCCGCGCGAGTGCCGTGTGCCGTCCTCAAAGCCAGTCGGATTACAGACCGGATAGAACGACAGATAATAGCCGGTCGCCAGTTCGGGGTGCGCCTCCAGCAGCTGGATGAACTGGATGATGGCGTGGACGCCCTCCGGCTCGTCGCCGTGGATGCCGGCGAAAATGCCGACGCGGATCGGCGTGTCGCCGCCGCGCGGCCCGACGAACAAATAACGCGGCAGTTCGTAGCTTTCGCCGTCCACTTCAAATTTAGCATCGTGATTCGCCACGAGGTTGGGCGAGTGCGCGGCGATTTTTTCCAGCGGCGCCAGCAGGCTGGCGATGCTGCGGCGCGTTTGCCGCGCGGGTTTCAGAACGGCATGGAGCGGGGCGGCGATGGTCATAATCTTATAATTTGGTTGTGTTTCGAGGGGCGGCTTGCCAGGCAAGCACAAACCGCCGCTCCGGTTGGAGGAAAAATTGTCAGGGCTGATAGATCTGGTCGAACGTGCCGCCGTCGGCGAAGTGCGCTTTCTGCGCCTTGGCCCAGCCGCCGAATTCCCCGTCGATGGTCACGAGTTTCAACTGGTTGAAATTTGCGGCGTATTTGGCGGCGGCCGCCTCCGAGCGTGGACGGTAGAAATTCTTACCAGCGATATCCTGGCCCTCCTCGGAATAAAGATATTTCAAATACTCGTTCGCCACTTCGGTTGTGCCGTGGCGGCGGGCGTTCTTGTCCACGACCGCCACGGGCGGTTCGGCCAGGATGCTCAAGGACGGCGTGACAATTTCAAACTTGTCCGCGCCGAATTCCTTCAACGCGAGGTGCGCCTCGTTTTCCCAGGCGAGCAGCACGTCGCCGATCTCGCGCTGGACGAACGTCACGGTCGAGCCGCGCGCGCCGGAATCCAGCACCGGCACGTTATGGAAGAGTTGCGTCACGAATTCCTTGGCCTTGGCCTCGTCATGATTATTGTTCTCCAGCGCGTAAGCCCACGCGGCGAGATACGCCCAGCGGGCGCCGCCGGAAGTTTTCGGATTTGCGGTCACGACGCTGACGCCTTTTTTGACCACGTCGTTCCAATCCTTGATGCCTTTCGGATTTCCTTTGCGGACCAGAAACACAATGGTCGAGGTGTAAGGCGTGCTGTTGTTTGGCAGGCGCTTTTGCCAGTCGGCGGGCAGCAGCTTCGCCTGCTTGGCAATCGCATCGATGTCATAGGCCAGCGCGAGCGTGACGACGTCGGCTTCGAGGCCGTTGACGACCGCCTGCGCCTGTTTGCCCGAGCCGCCGTGTGATTGGGAAACCGTGACGCTGTCATTCGTTTTCGCCTGCCAGTATTTGGCGAAGGCGGCGTTGTATTCCACATACAGTTCGCGCGTCGGGTCGTAGGAGACGTTGAGCAGCTTGATGTCCTTCGCGCCGGCGGAAACAGCCAGCGCCGCGGCCAGTAGAATATTCAGAAGTGTTTTCATGATTCGTAATGTTTGGGTCACTGATTGTTAAAAAGCCAGCTGGATGCGCGTGAAGAAAACGTTTTCCGGCTGGCGCGTCACGACGCCCGGGGCGGTCGTGGCGTTGCTGCTGCCGCCACCGGTGAACGTCGTGTGCGAGAAGCTCGCGTTCAACCGGATGTTTTTGTTGAGAAACCAATTCAAACCGGCCGACCAGGCCTGCGCGGCAGAAGCCGAGGTGGCCGGATTGGCAAAATACTTGAAGGCATTGTCATCGATGTTCAGCTCGGCATACCGCGCCACCACTTGGAACGCGCCCCACTGGCCCAGATGCGGATCAAACGGATGCAGCGGCGTGACGCCGGTGAAGGAGGCATTCTCCCCCGTCAACACCCAGCCGCCGGAAATTTCCCAGGCCGTGTTGTTCAGACTGGCGTTCTCCACCTTGGGCGCGCTAGACGAAGTGCTTTTGACGCCCTGATGTGAAATGGCGTATTCGCCGAGCAGGCTCAGCGGTCCGTAATAGTAATAGCCTTGCGGTGAAAGGCGCCAGTGTTCGCCGCTCGCTGTCACCACCCGGTTCGAAGGATTGTAGGCAAAGAACTGCTGCTGGCCGTCAGTCGTGTAGCCGTTATTGTTCGGCAAGTCGTTTGCACTCGACGTGCCATTTTGCGAAGTCCCGGCCACGCCGAAGCCCAAGCCCTGCAGCGCCACGAGATCCGAATTTTTGAACGGCTGGGCAAAAAGGCGTCCGGCAAATTCAACACTGTTTTCGAATGCCGAATTATTCGAATTCCGCGTGTCCCCCACGCCATTGAAAATTCCCGCCGCATAGCTCAACACCCCGCCATCAATGTCACCCCAAAACTGGATGCCCACATCACGGTTGGGCACGAGGTCCGTAACCAAGGAGCGCTCGTTAAACGCGGTGTTCACGTCCGCTTGCAACTGTTCCAAACCTTCCGGCGTCTTGAATTTGCCCGCGCGCAACTGCGCCCAAGGCTCATACCGATAATTCGCGTAGGCATCGAAGATCTGCACCGAAGAGCCGCCAAAGTCCGGGACAAACACAAAGTCAAAATCGCGGTAGAGCGTGCCTTGGAAAATCGGGCGTGCCCGGCGCAACAGAAATCCGTCATTGCTCTTGATGTCGGAGTCCTTGAAGAACGTGCGGCTGTCCACCTGCACCAGACCATTCAACCGGAAAACGAAATTCGAATCCGCTGAACTCGCGATGACCCCGTTGGAACCGACGGTGAGCTTGGGCTGCGTTTTGGCCGTCGCCGCCGCCGCTTCCTGATCCAGTTCCCGCTCGCGGGCGAGAATCCGGACCTTTTGGTCCAACTCCTGATTCTGCACCTTGGCAGCTTCGGTCGCCGCCTGTTGATCCGCCGCGCGCTGACTCTCCAAGGCTTGAACCTTTTGGCTAAGCTCACGCAGTTGCTGTTTCAAGGCCTCAATGTCCGCATCACGATTGGTATCGTTGGTGCCGTCAGCCGCCAGCGCTGTGAAGGTCAGTTGCGCCCCCAGAATCGCGGCCAGCCATAGTTTGTTCAGTTTCATTTTTTGTTTCAGTTGCTACGCCGCTTCCGATGCTTCGGTCAGCGGCCGGTTTGTTTTCGGATTTGGGCCTCCAGTTTGCCGGACAGCCTAAATGGTTTTCGCGCGGGGCTTGTCCAGCCGCACCCGCTCGGTCTTTTCAATCTGCGTCACCTGCGAATCGTGGACGACGATCTGCACCACGCCGTAGCTCAACGACTCCACCTGCCGCCGGACCACTTCCTGCCAGCCCAGTTCTTCACTCCCAACGCTGATCGATTTAATTGTGCCCGCACTCATAATTCTAAAATTTTCAATTGCGACAATTTGCGTCGTTATTAAACCCAAATAAAAAGTTACCCGACCACAATTCAAACTTCCAACGAACCTGGCATCTCAAAATTCTCACTTCCGTTCCGGCCTTCGCTTTAACAACGACTCTTTATGTCGTTATTATCCATGAGCCACTGTCTTTGTCAAATTTCATTTGCAATTATTTTATATGCCCTCGCCACCCACGAAAACACCGGAGAGTTCCAGTTTGGATACCGGCAGGATTTTGGCGACGTCCGCCAGGGTCGAACGATCCATCACGCCAGCCACATAGTTGCGCACGTCTAGAAACACGCGGCGGAAACGGCAGACCGATTCCTGCGAACAGCGTTTATAGCCCGCGACGGAAACACAATCAATCGGGGCCAGAATGCCGTCGAAATGACGGACCACTTCACCCATCGTTATCTTGGCGGGATTTTTGGCCAGCAGATAACCTCCCCGGATGCCCGCCGTGCTGCTGACCCAGCCTTGCGTCTTGCAATCGAGCAGGATCTGCTCCAGGAAGCGTTTGGGCACGTCATTCCGCCGGGCCAACTCGCGGATCGGAATCGGCGAGCCGCCAAAATGATCCACCAGCGTGAACAACACCCGCAACGCGTAATCTGTTTTCTTGGAAACCCACATGTTTAATAAACGATATTGCTGGTCGGTTTTAAGTCAACTGGAAGTTTCTGGCAACCGGCATCACCCAGCGGGTCGGCGCAAAAATATGATACAACCGCTAGCGGACCGAAGTCCGACCCAATCATGGTTTCGCATTCGTCGGCTGGCTGAAATCCATGCCGATGGCGCGTTCAAACCGGGCGCGGGCAGCGTCGTAATCATGCAGCGCCTGCACCTGCGTGCTGCGCGCCGTGGTGAGCGAGGTCTCGGCATCCAGAACGTCGAGTTGGGTGCCGGTGCCGGCGCTGGCGCGGGCATAGGCTTCGCGCAATGATTCCTCGGCCTCGGCCTGCACCGTTTTTTGCGATTCCAAAACTTCCTGCGCGCCGATGAAATCGGAATACGTCGTCCGGACTTCCAGTTCGATCTGGCGCGCCTTCTCGTCCACGGAAGTTTTGGACTTTTGGTAAAGCGCCTTGGCTTGGACAACTTTGCCGTGCGTCAGCAAACCGTCAAAGATGTTCCAACTCACCTGCGCGCCGGCGTTCCAGCCGTCGAGATAGTCATTCAGCCCCGGGGCGGTGCCGTTGCCGCTGAACTGCTGGTTAAACCAGTTATAACCGGCAAAAACCTGAAGGGTCGGCTTGTAGCCGGACGCGGCGTCGGTGATGTTGAGATTCTGCAGTTCCTCCGTCTTGCGCAAGGCGACCAGTTCCGGCCGCCTTTCCAACGCCTGCTGGAGCGAGTCGGGCAGATTAATGGGATACGGCGCGGAGTCCAGCGTGTCGGTGAGGTTCAGCGGAATGTTGTCCCAGATGTCGCGCGGGAGATCGTAACCGAGCAGGTTGGCCAGATTGTTCTTGGCGATGCGATAATTATTTTGCGACTGGATCAGCGGCGGACGCGCGTTGGCCAGAGCGACCTTGGCGCGCAGCACATTGAAATGCGGCACCGTGCCGGCGTCGTAACGGTGCTGCTGATCGTCTAATTCCTTTTGCAGCAGATTGACGGAAGCCTGATTGACGGTGATCTGTTCCGCTGCGAGCAGGATGTCATAATACGCCAGACGCACGACCAGCAGCGTGTCTGCAAGCATCGTCTGGTATTGCGCGATCGCCTGTTGCTTGGTGACCTTGGCCGCCTTGATGGCCGCCACCAGCTTGCCGCCCTGGTAGATGGATTGGATGATTTGGAGTCCGGCGGTCCAGTTTTGATTGGGCGTGGCCGTCCCCGGAATGCTGTCCAGGGCGCGTGATTCAGTGTATTTATATTGTCCGGTCGCCTGCAACTGCGGCAGCGCCACCGCGCGCGTCTGCACCACCACGCCATATTGCGCCTCGAGCTCGTTTTTCGCCTTGAGAATCGTGGGGTTCTGCTGCAGCGCGATGTTCAGCGATTCCGCCAGCGACAACGGTCGGGACAGCCAGAACGGCGCATTGGTGTCAGCGGCGGAAACCGCGAAAGCGAAACCGGCCAGGCAGGAAAGCAGCGTCAATTTTTTCATATCAGCGCGCGCATCCTGCCATTCGGTAGGTTGAAAGTCGAATAATCGTTTCACTCGTCAAAACCGTTTTTCCTGCTACCGTCAGGGCGTGGTTCACATGAGGATCTTATCTGCCGCCATCCTGTCCGCCTTCGCCGCCGCGCTGCTCGCCGGCTGCTCAAACCATTCTGCCGGTGATGTTCAGGGTTACATCGAGGGCGAATACGTTTACCTGGCCGCGCCGCTCGGCGGCGCGCTCACGAATCTTGCCGTAGCGCGCGGCGACGCCGTCACGACGGGACAATTGCTCTTTGAACTGGAAAGGCAATCCGAGACCGCCGCGCTCGCGCAGGCGGAAAAGAACCTGACACAGGCGCAGGCGCAACTGGACGACTTGACCAAAGGCCGGCGACCGACGGAAATCGCGTCGCTCGGAGCCCAGCTTGAACGCGCGCAGGCGGATTTGAAACTATCCGCCGCCCAGCTCGCACGGCGCGAAAAGCTCGACACTTCCGACGTGGTTTCCAAGGAGGAACTGGACCAGACCCACGCGCAAAACGAAGCCAATCAGGCGCAGGTGCGCCAACTGGAAGCCGACCTCGCGACCGCAAAACTCGGCGGCCGCGATGATGCCGTCCGCGCGGCACTGGCCGCCGTCGAAGCGCAGCGCGCCGCGCTCGACAAGGCCAGGTGGTCATTCGACCAGAAACAACAATTCGCGCCGGCGAACGCAACCGTCCATGACACGCTGTATCGCCAGGGTGAATGGGTCGCGGCGGGAAATCCCGTGGTGGTTTTGCTCCCGCCGGAAAACTTGAAAGTCCGCTTCTTCGTTCCGCAGGAAAAACTATCCCGGGTGAAAACCGGCAAAACGGTTTCCGTCAAATGCGACGGCGCGGCGCACCCGTTCAGCGCCACGGTGAATTACATTTCCACGCAGGCCGAATACACGCCGCCGGTGATTTTCAGCCGCGAGACGCGGGCGAATCTGGTGTTCATGATCGAGGCGAAATTTTCAACCACGGACGCGGCGGAATTAAGGCCGGGGCAGCCGGTGGATGTGCAACTTCCGTAACTTATGAGTGCGGATGAATTGGTCATTGACGTGCGCGGCGTCACGAAAAAATTCGGCGCGCGCACGGTCGTCAACGACATCGCCATGCAGGTGCGCCCCGGCGAGATTTACGGCTTCCTCGGCCCGAACGGCAGCGGAAAGACCACGTTTCTGCGGATGCTCTGCGGCCTGCTCACACCCGACGGCGGCAGCGGCCAGTGCCTCGGGCTTGATTTCCGCCGCGAATCCGCCGAGATCAAAAAGCGCGTCGGTTACATGACACAGAAATTTTCGTTCTATGAAGATTTGACCATCGAGGAGAATCTGGATTTCATCGCGCGGCTTTATGGCATGCCGCAGCGAAAGATTGCCGTGCAAAAAAGTTTGGAGCGCCTCGGGATGGTCGAACGGCGCAAACAGCTTGCCGGAACCTTGTCCGGCGGCTGGAAGCAGCGGCTCGCGCTGGCGGCGTGCCTGATCCACGAG
>TBL_comb47_HYPODRAFT_10001187_pt1 | contig 34008 bp, 40 predicted proteins | sample TroBogypolimnion_40_FD_10682 | JGI IMG/M metagenome (IMG submission 10682)
AACTGGGGTAATATTAAGGAACCTAAAGATTTCGAACGTCCTTGCAAGCTTGCTGTTCGTGCATTAGATGAGCTGTTAGATTATCAAGATTACCCAGTTCCAGCTGCTAAGATTAGCACAATGAATCGTCGTCCGCTTGGTATTGGTATTATCAATCTTGCTTATTGGCTTGCTAAGAATGACTTTAAGTACAGCGACGACAGCAGCCTCAATAAGCTTGACGAATATATGGAAGCAATGAGTTATTATCTCATTAAGGCATCAGTTGACCTCGCAATGGAAAAAGGTGCATGTCCTAAGTCGCACGAAACAAAGTATGCACAGGGTATTATGCCAATTGATACTCGCAAGCAGGATATTGATGAAGTTGTATCATACAGCGAGCGTATGGATTGGAATGGACTTCGTGAAATGGCCAAGCAGTATGGTATTCGTAATAGCACACTAATGGCACTGATGCCCGCAGAAACATCAGCACAGATTGCTAATGCTACTAACGGTATTGAACCACCACGCAGTTACATTTCAATCAAGCAGAGCAAGCATGGTGTTCTAAAGCAGGTTGTACCTGAATTTAAGAAACTTAAGAACAAGTATGAATTGCTGTGGGATCAACCAAACCCAGAAGGTTATATTAAGATTTGTGCTGTATTGCAGAAGTATATTGATCAAGCTATCTCAGTCAATACTTCATATAATCCTCAATTCTATCCTGATGAGAAGTTACCGATGAGTGACATGCTTAAGTTGTTACTATTGCACTATAAGTTAGGCGGAAAAAATTTATATTATTTCAACACTTTTGATGGGCAAGGTGAGATCAATGTTGCTAAGTTTATGGAAGACTTGCCAGAAGAATTGCCCAGTCAGTCTGACTGCGATTCATGTACAATTTGATTATTCTTTAATAAAATTGTATAATTAAAACACAGGAGAATTTGAATGAGTGTATTTGATACGAAGAATCGTCAGGATCATACTAAGGTGCGAGCCTTCTTTGATGCACCCGTAACTATTCAGCGTTATGATATTATGAAATATCGTCAATTTGATAAGTTGACAAAGAAACAGCGTGGGTTTTTTTGGCAGCCTGAAGAAATTGATATATTGCGGGATGCAAAGGATTTCAAAGATCTAACTGATCACGAGAAGCATATCTTCACAAGTAATTTAAAGAGACAAATCTTGTTAGATAGTGTTCAAGGTCGTGCTCCTACTGCTGCTTTTGGACCTATTTGTAGTTTGCCAGAGTTGGAAACGTGGATTCAAACTTGGACATTTAGTGAAACTATTCATTCTTACTCATACACCCATATCATTCAAAATGTTTACCCAAACCCTTCTAAGATTTTTGACGAGTTGATAGATATTGCTGAAATTGTAGATTGTGCTGGTGATATTAGCAAGTATTATGATGAATTGATTCTACTGAACAACTTACTTGCTAGTAATCAAAATGTAAATTCCTATGAACATAAGAAAGCATTGTGGATGGCATTGATGTCAGTTAATGTTCTTGAGGGTATTCGATTCTATGTTAGCTTTGCTTGCAGTTGGGCATTTGCTGAAGTCAAGAAGATGGAAGGCAACGCCAAGATCATTAAGTTTATTGCTCGTGATGAGAATGTGCATCTAGCAGGTACACAATCATTGTTGAAGTTACTGCCAAAAGATGATCCTGACTTTGTTAAGATTGCAGAAGAGACTAAAGATGACTGTATCAAATTATTTGTTGATGCAGTTGAACAAGAAAAGAAATGGGCAGAATATCTATTCAGAGATGGCAGCATGATTGGTATTAACTATCAACTACTATGTGAATATATTGAATGGATTGCTCATAAGCGTATGACAGCAGTTGGGCTAGTATGCCCTTATAAAACAGCAAGTAATCCATTGCCATGGACCCAGAAGTGGATTGCTGGCGGAGATGTTCAAGTGGCACCACAGCAAGTTCAATTGTCCAGTTANATTAGTGGCGGTACAAAACAAGATGTTGATCAAAATTCTTTTGTTGGATTTAAACTTTGATTTGGTTTATTCCAACATTAAAGGATGTAGCCGAATTTGCTAAAGAAATTGGGTGTGACTGGATTGGCAATATTCCAGTCACACCTGATGCTAGTTGCGACGAAAATATCTGTCATACAAATGTAAAAAATTATATTCTAAGTCATAATGGTGAGAAAATACTAGGATATTATTTCGTTGAAAGTGCTTGGGGGTATCAAGCTATATTACATAGTGTTTGGAAAGACGATAGCGGAAATTTAATTGATATAACTCCTTTTTCCGACAAAAGAAAATTAAATGTATTTGCCAGTTTAAAAAATAATGAACAAATATATAAAACAAATAATATATATTCTCAGTCTTTTACTAAATATAATCAGGAGACTGAGAATATGTATTATGTTTATGCTTTAATTGATCCTAGAAATGAAATGCCTTTTTATATTGGAAAAGGTACAGGGAGAAGAGCAAAAACACATCTTTGGGAAGTACCAGAAACTAGAAATCAACATAAAGAAAATAAGATTGCTGCTATTAGATCTGCTGGATTAGAACCAAGGATAGAATATCTTGCTGAAGATATAATAGATGAAGCATTTGCTTATAAAATGGAATCAGATCTAATTTTAAGATATGGTCGAAAAGGATATGAGAATTATGGCATTCTAACTAATATTTGTTTAGATGCTACTCCTCCAAATCATAAGGGTAAAACATATGATGAGATTTACGGAGTTGAGCAAGCTAAAATTGAAAGAAAGAAAAGAGCAGATATACAAAAAGCTAGAGGCGGATATGGTCCAAAACAACACACAAACGAAACTAAGGAAAAAATAAGAAAAGCAAGTAGTGGTAAAAACAATGGCATGTATGGCCGAAAGCAATCATCTGAAACCATAGAGAAAATAAAAAATAATAGGAAATCAGTGTCGGGTGCAGAGCATCCCGAAAGTAAGCATTGGAAAATCACATCTCCATATGGCGAAGTATTTGAACAAATTGGAAACCTTAAAGGATTTTGTGAAAAATTAGGTATTAGTTTTGCGACAATGTCTGCCGCACATAGAAATAATAGAATTCCTAAATTTGGAAAATCAAAAGGTTGGAAAATATCTAGCCTAGATTAAACTATAATAACTATATTAGGAACAGCAAATGATTACACTTTACAGCAAACCTGCCTGCCCCTACTGCGATAGAGCAGCAGATTATCTAAAGCGAAACAACATTGCATTTACCAAAGTTGATGTAACTGAAGATGCTAAGGCATTGGAGTTCATTAAAAGCAAGGGACATAAGACTGTCCCTCAAATTTATCTCGGTACAAGAGTATTAGTGGAAGGCGGCTATGATGGCCTAAATGCACTTTCCCCAGCAGACCTAACAAAACGGATTCAACAATATGCTAATGGCAAAGACAAATTTCAATTATAATGTAGGTGACGTAGTAGACTTTAAACTAACAAGCGGCGAGGAACTACTCGCACGTATATCAGAAGATCGTGAGTCAGAGTTCATTCTCATTAAGCCAATGGCGTTAATCAATACTCCCAATGGTGGGCTTGGTATGATGCCTGTTCCCATTGCTTCAAATCATGTAGATCCTGTAGTGTTAAATAAACATGCAGTGGCATTCCATGCCAAATGCGATAAGGATATGGCCAGTCAGTATATGGAAAAGACTACTGGGCTTACTCTTTCTACAAGTGGTTTAGTTTAAGGAATATAAATGTTTCCAGTTGCGTCAGTTATGAATCCATTATTTGGAACTGTTGGTGTTATTACTACCGGTGTACCAACTGTATTAGTTGGATTGTCTAGACGGCCAATTGCATGTAGAGGTCTTAGTATCTGTACTCCGCATCCAGCACCTGGACACCCTCATCCACCTAATCCAATAGCAACATTATGCACTGAGACAGTTAGAACTTTGGGTATGCAACCAGTAGCTCACGCAGGATCATTATTAGCTTGTTTACATCCGTTAGCGGTATATCCGCCAAATGTAACTGTATTAGTTGGTGGTATCTAAATGGCTGTAACTACGATAGCAAATGCGTATAATAGTTATACAGGCAATATTCAAGCACAGCCTGTAACTGCTTATTATGGATCGTTAACAAGTGGTACAGGCAATGTAAACATTGTCAATGGTACTACAACGGTTGTAGGATATGGAACTTCATTTACTACTCAACTGGGCAACACTTATGTTATTAGAGATTCTGCTAATACATATATTGGAAAAATTTCTAGTATTATTAGTGATACCTCAGCTATCCTTATTCGTCCTGCTGCTGCGGGTATTACCTCAAATGTAAATCCAACTAATTTTAAGTTTCAATCATATACACAGTCAGTAATTAATTTTGATCCAAATACATTTAGATTTACTGATAATCCAAATAAAGGAAATGGCACTATAACTGTCTACACTACTAATTCAGCAGTTATAGGTTCTAATACTATATTCACTAAACAGTTGGATGCAGGATATCAAATATTTGGAAATACATATGCTATAGATGGTAAATTTCAATCTTTATTAGGTGTAGTTAGATATGTGCAGAGTAATACTCTAGCACAATTTACCACAGTTAGTAATGCAAATATAAACAGCACATCATATACTTTCTATAATCCAGTAACAATTAATTCTCAAAATACAGTACCTATAAACAATAGTATTCACACCAGTTTGATAAATTGGAGTCGTAGTGGATTAATTCCTGGAGTAACTCAGGTAAAAAGTTATCATCCTCCAGTTCAAGATCCAGTTACAGGTATATTAGTAAATTTTCCTGCTACTGTACATACATCAGGCAGCAGAAGAAAACGAGTTATCCGTGCTAATCTAACACCGATCGATAGTTTAGTAAATTCTACAGGAACATATACAACCGGTAAAGTAAGTGATTTTGATTTCGAAAATGGAATTGTTGGAAGTAGTGTAAAAAGAGCCATCGAATCTATTCCTATCAATAGCTACATCAAAAAACTAGCTAGTGCTAACAACATAGCCGACAGTCAATATCTGTCTACATTAACTCAAAATATTAAAAGTAGTTCAGTATACGGGTCTGCTGCAATAGCTCCGCCGCCTGGATTATTAGTTAGTAGTCCGCCACCTGGATTTACACTTATTTCTAGTACAAGTGTAACACCCCCTCCATATTTTATGTATCAAGGTCCTGGTGCAAATGTAGTTTATATTGTTAATCAATCATTAATATCTAATCTATATCCAACTGTAGCAGATACTATATCTGTAGCAGGCGGGTTAGCGCCGCCGTCGAGAATCACTGATAAAAGAGAAGATGCAAATATCTATTATCAACTAACACAATCAACTGATACTCTGTCAGATGCTCAACGAGCAGATCTTGCTGCAAGGGCCAGTGCCCAATTTAGTCCAACTGACAGAAAAAAAGTTAGACTTACCGGAGTACCTGCTGCTATTCCAGGTGTATTAAATGTTGTATTGACTGATGAAAATCCTGCAAATAGAACATTTGCAAATGTATCTTATAGTACGGCTTATATACAATCTAACCCAACTTTTAATCCTCAATTACCTGTATCTCCACAAAATCTCCTTAAACCTATTGTAGATAATAAAGGTAATTCGGTATGATAACATTAAAAAAATTTAGGAAATTAACCTGTGTCTAGATCAACTCCATCTCCGCAAAATGTGCCTGTTATTGCCCAAGCATTCCAGTCAACAGGAATGAATCCAACACAGGTTGCAGGGGCAATAGGCAATGTTAAAGGCGAATCTTATTTTGATCCTACTGCAATTCTTAATGGTGATACAACACATGCAAGTCAAACCGCAGAATCTATAGGGGTTGATCCATATGGATCTTATGGATTAATGCAATGGAATAGTTCTAGATATGATGCACTGATAGCGTATTCAAATAAAGTTGGCGATACTAGTTATCTTCCCTCAAACGGAGGAAACGGCACTCCGTCATTGGCAACACAAGCTGGGTTCATAGCTAGTAAAGAAGATGGCACTGCTACTAGTACATATAACAATTATATTAATGATCCAAATTCGTCGATTTCTCCAACGGCAGCGTCCGACGTATTTGCTAAAAAAGTTGAAGGTACTGATTCTGGATATGATTTAAGAAGATCTGCTGCTGAACAGTATTCATCAACTGGCGCAGTACAAGGCGGCTCCGGCGGGTTGGCAATTCCGCCTGTTCTTGCATCACAAGGATATACTAAATCAGAAGTAGCGTCTGATGGTAATACAGTCTATACCAAACCAGATGGTAGTTATGTAGAAGTTGACCCAGGTACAGGTAACTATTATGCATATGGTAAAGATGTAACATTACCCGATGGCACTGTATCTGCTAATCCTATTGTAAATGGGCAACCGGTATATAATCCAGACGGTACAGCTACAACAAATCCAAATACTAATCAACCGTATACCGCAGATGAAGTTTCTCAGCTTGATGCAAATGGAAATTTGGGCAAAGTAACTCAAGATTCATTTACTTCTCCCCCTTCGGGTTCTAACGGGGATACAAGTTCAAATCCAAGTACAGGTGGGGGCGGTGGCGGCTTAGGAGGCGCAGGAGCGGCAGCTGCTGGGACATCAATCCCAGCAGCAGGTTGTTTAGGCGGCGCAATGGGCTTGTCTGGACTACTAGCAGGTACAGGTATTGGACAAGCATTGGGCGGTTTGGGACAAGCTGCTGTTATGGGTGCTGTTCAAGGTGTACTCAGTGGTGGCGGAATTCAAGGAGCATTATCTGGCGCATTAGGTGGACTAGGCGGTGCAGTTGGTAATGCTTTAGGTGCATCATTAGGTGGCGCAGCAGGTACGTTAGGAAGTACTTTAGGTGGTATTGCAGGGCAAGCAATTGGCGGATCATTAGGTATGATAGCTGCTGGAGCAAACCCAGTACAGGCATTGAGTTCCAGTGCATTTAATGCATTTATGTCAACAGGAGCAAACTTAATTCCAGGATTAAGTGGAGTTATGCCAGCTGGACTGGCACAAGCTGTAGTAGGCGGATTTGCAGGTGTATTAGGAGCTACTGCTGCTGGATATCCGTTAAGTGCGGCTGCAAGATTTGGTCTCGCAGGCGGACTTGGTGGGATGATTGCCACTGTTTCTAACAATATGACTGGTAACTTATCACTATCTGTAGGCATAGGTGCCGTAGCAACAGGTGCATTAAACGGAACATTGAATTTAACTGGCCAGCGAGCAGTAAATGGCAGCATTGATTTAGGTAGATATGCTACTCTAATTCAGATAGCAGCTGGTACTGCTGCTGGCAATAGAGTAATGGTTGGTGCAGTGAGCGAAGCAATGGCTTTACAATTTGGCAATGGCGTAGGCGGGCAAGGATCAGCAACTCGTAATATGCAAGATGCGATGACATTTAGTGTCACTACATTAGGACAGAATGTCAGTGCTATATCAACCGACATGATTGCAATGGGCAAGTGGGATGCAACTAATATGATGCGTTTTATGCAGCCCGGCAACATTATTGCTCAATTATTAAATTTTGGAATAGGCGATATTATCGGCTTAACTGATATTATGTTAGCTAATCAGGTTCCTGTTGCAGGCATTGATAATCCAATTTATGATAGAGTTTCATTGGCTATGTTAACTGCAATTACAGATCCTGCTGCTATTAGTGTTGTACAAACTGCATTTAATATGACAACACAAATTGCTAATCTAGGCGAGATATGTTTATTACAGAAAATGATGCCTACTAGCTATAAAGGTATGCCTGTTAATAACTTTAGAGAAATGGGCGTTCATCTAGCAGTCATGGGTGTTAGCCAAGCAGCTACGGTTTATGATATTGGCGTTGCATTTAGCCAAGTTGAAACAGCAACAGATCTTAATAATATAAGTCAGTTGGCCCAACCTTTACCTGCTGCAATAGGAGCTAGCCTACTACAGACGTATGGGTATGGCGGCGGCAGCTTAGGCGAACAAACTATGGCTGACATGATTGGTACCCCTGCAGGATATGTTCATGCAGATACTGCCCCAGTTATTGCTGCTTCTATTAAGTATATCCAAAATCATTCAGCAGCATCAACATTAGTGACTCTAATTACTTTGTTAAACAACTTAGCTAGTGGACAGTATACTGATCTAGGAACAGTAGCTGATAGCACAGTAAGCCCACCGGTGCCGGGAGATAGTCCAAGTATCACTGTGCCATTCCCAAGTGGAAGTCAAATTTTCTATACGTTAGATGATGCTGTGTTGGCATTTATTCCATTGATCGAAGCAGAACAGCAGAAGTTGTTGAATACGACAGATCCTATTTTGTTAGATATGATTAATAAGCTTAATTTAGCTTGGAGTGCAAGTTGTGCTCAGCTAGTAAGAGAAAACAATAACTTGTTAATGCATCAAATTGATATTTTCAATTTACCACCATCTACTCCAATGACTGGAATGGCCTTTGCACAATCATTAGATTATCTAGGCACACAAACAGGATATGGACAGCCTGCTGATTACGTCGAACGAGTATGTACTAATGACGTTTACGGTGATGCAATCAAATATACTATGCGTCAAGCTAGAAATGCACAGGCATTAGCGAACTTAGGTATTAATGTAGAAAAATATAAGTTACCTCAAAGCCAATATTATAGAGAGCCTGAGAATTTCTATCAAGCTTTATATACTGGTAATTTACCTTCTACTCCACAGTTTCAAAAGACAATCGTATATCCTCGTACCCCAACTGACACTTATATTGTTAACAGAGATCAAACCCTAATGGCCATGGGCTATTCAGAAATTCCATTGTTAAACAATCAAAAGGATGAGATCTACACTGACAGCTTATGGATGAATACAAATCCAACAACTTTGGAAAATATTGGCCAAAGTATAGTAAAGAATGTTGTTACTAATAATATCGTAGTAAATTTTCCAGATTTGTTAATTAAAGACAATAAAGGAAATCCTATTAAGTTTGGTGAGATTAAACCAAATGGTCTGTTATTAACTAACAATGATATATTTGTGACCACAATGTTGCAGTTAGTAAACAGGGCATTGTACGGCGGCATTGTTACGACAAAATATAATAATCCTTTCAATACCGATCAAATGGTATATGGAGTATTAGAGTTATTAGCACAAGTAAATGGATCTAATATTACCGGGTTAACAAACACAGTAACTGGCGGAATAGCAGCTAATTTACTTGATATAATACAACAGATATTTGCCCAAGGGGCAATCGGCGCAATTCCTGGATTTAATGTCAATAATTTTGCGCCAGGACAAGGTAGCAGAAGCATGTTTGATACTGCAATGGATCGTAATGATCAAACAGTATTTGGTAATAAAGGATTTGGCGGTTCAGGTCCTGCTTCAATACCTAAATAATTTGACATTCTATGTTTAACCTGTTATAAATAACATACTGTTGTTGATAGCAATGGAATATGGCGGCAAGACGGGAGTGCGAATCTCCCCGCCTCCACCATAAGCACTAACGCATTAGCTGCACCAGAAATGCCGTATGCAGGGGAATGTAAGTCGAGTAGTGCTTATGATGGGGGCGAAATAGGTTTCGATTGGTGCTGTAAAGATTGAAGTAGATAGTCGGGAAGGAACGACCGCTATCAAATTGATAGATCTGTCCAAACTCTATAAATGCAGCGAAAGCAGCAAATGACAACACTCCTTTTGAAGCAATGAAAATTGCCGCTTAAGGTTTAAAGTCTGCGGTCCGGGGAGAACCGTATTATCCAATCTCCCCACTCTCATTTGGATAAGTCCAGTATCTACTACCATCCTCTCTTCTGGCAAGTTTCCTACCTTTTACTTTAGCTGATAGTTTAGCAGCACTCTTTCTGCCGTTTTCTGCTGATGCTGAGTTTGGTAAACCTTTGTTCCATGCTGTTTGATTTTTCTTAAATCCTGGCACAGCAGTACCGTTGTTCCATGCAATCTTGCCAGCACACGATAATGAGCAAGTTTTACGATCATTGATAGATGTGAATTCGCATTTACACGCTTTGCATATAAATGAACGCAGTTGTTTCGATACTTTTAATCCTTTGTTTCGCATTGGCGTTTTTCTTATTTTTGATTTCTTTAGTGTTTGTATCTTTGGTTTGTCTACTATGAAACATAATAACCCTTGTTTACGCAATCTCATTTCTTCTTTGTCATATCCTTTATTCCATGCTGAATGCGATTTCCCCTTGTTCGCTGCCCCGTTACCGCCCGATGATGTTTTCTTTACATTATAATAGCGACAAGAACCCTTTTGAACATTTTCGGATATCATTAATTCTGAATCTTTTATCTTATCTAACCATTTCTGTTCTAATATTCTTAAGTCTTTAGTAGTACCAATAGTATATTCTAGTACTTTAAAACGAAATGTAGTTGGTCTTATATTGTATGCTCTTTTCATAGGTTTATTCGAACAGATATAAGCATCATCTACTTTTCCATAATGCCCGCCTATATAAAAAAATTTTGATTTAGTATCATACCAGATATAAACATATCCTGTGTATTCAGAAGAATAAATATTATTCATGCTGTTGCTCCTTCTAGCGATAGAGTCGATAGATGCTCGTAACATCGTGATCGACATTTTATTTAGTATTTGACAAATAGAATCAAGATAAGTAGTATAGTATAAACTAATTTGAGGAGATCGCTAGGGCGTGGCAACCCTAGTTAAAACGGAGAGTGTATTGAATATTATAACAACGATGGCAGTTACAGCAACTATTGCTTTGGCAAGTTGTGCAACTGCAGAAGGAAAAATAGTAGTAAATGCAACTACTCAAGATCATAAGTGTTTAGCAGAAGCTATCTACTATGAATCAGGCTCGGAGCCGCGAGCAGGTAAAATCGCTGTAGGCAATGTAATTGTAAATCGTGCCCGCAGTGGAATGTATCCATCAACAATCTGTAAAGTAATAACACATATTGATTCCAAAAAATGTCAATTTGGATGGGCTTGCCATGCACATAAAGAACCGCGTGGTAAACGATGGAATACTAGTCAAGAAATTGCCACCCTAATACTGTCAGGGGAAACATCTGATCTAAGTCATGGCGCACTTAGTTTCCATAACATTAAACATAAATTTCATAATAAAAAGACAGTAGAAAGAACTGCTATTATTGGTCATCACGTATTTTGGCGACCTAAGCAGTTAAAAGCGGACAACCGCCAAGGAGAACTAAAATGAGAACATCACTTATCGCAGTTGCAGCAGTATTAGTTGGCACATTTGTCACTACTGTACCAGTACTAGCGAAGCCTAAAGAAGAAAAAATTACTATTAAGAAGTTTGGTAAAACATGGCATGTATCTAGTGCCACAGCCGTTGCTCGTTGCAATGCCAGTACAACAGACCCCAAGCGTAAGAGTTGGGGGCTTTACTGTGAATATGTTCCTGAATCTATTGCTAATAAGCAGCAATGTCAGTTTCTATTTTGGAAAACAGATTGTGCTACAACAACAGAATCTAAATTCGTAAAAGATGAAGATGGCATTCCAGGTAATCTTCCTGGATTAGGTAACAGAAAGTCTGGATTTTGGGAATCAAATAATACTGGACTTTTAGCTAAAGCTGAAAGCATGATTGGTTTGGATTCTCACAAGGACAGACAAATGCTTAAAAAGAAGTTAAGTGAAGCCAATGGACAGGCAGTTGATCCAGCTCGTATCCCATGGTGTGCTGCTTGGGCAAATATGGTATTGTCAGAAGCAGGAATGGAAACGACTGGTAGTCTAATGGCCCGTAGTTTTCTATCATGGGGTAAGGCAACAAAGATTCCTAATATTGGCGATGTTGTTGTAATGCGTCGTGGTCGTAATCGTAACATGGGACACGTTGGATTTTTCTATGCCTTCGTCGATGTTAATGGTGCTAAAATGGTTGCTGTGTTAGGTGGCAATCAGGGTAAAGAAGTTCGAATCAGCTATTATCCAATTAGCAAAGTAATTGCTTATAGAACAGCGGCATAATAATGATCTTAGACCTTATTGCTTTATTAACGGCTGTTAGCATCAGTGGTGTAGCAGCATACTACTCAATCGTAGGACTTGCTGCTATTTTTAGCGGTGTGTTTATTCCTATTATCATAATGGGCGGCGTGTTAGAATTTGGTAAAATTGTTACCACAGTTTGGCTACATGTTAATTGGCATAAAGTTGGATGGCCTATCAGATGGTATCTCAGCATTGCAGTAGTTGTATTAATGTTTGTTACCAGCATGGGAATTTTTGGGTTCCTTAGTCGTGCTCATATTGATGCAACTAGCAGTGTTGGGGATAATCAACTTATAATCGAACAACTAGATCAGCAGATTACAGTTGAACGCCAACGTATCACTGATAGTCAACGTGTAATTGCACAAATGGATGCTGCAATTAACAACATCCTAAATCAAAGCACTAATGCAAAAACCATTGAAAATCAACGCGGTGGGCAGATTGCTACACAAGCAAATACGCTTAGAAATCAACAGAGAAAAGAACGAGAAGCACTAAACAAAACAGTTGACGACACAAACAAGCGTATTGCTGATATTAATAATCAAAAATTAAAGCTGCAACAATCTCAAGCTAAGACTGAAGCTGAAGTTGGTCCCATTAAATACATTGCACAATTAATTTACGGCGATAACATTAATAAGGATCTACTAGAACGAGCAGTAAGATGGGTTATTATTATTATTGTTGCAGTATTTGATCCACTTGCAGTTTGTTTAATACTTGCTGTAACTATGTCATTGAGTGTTAAAAAGGAACAAGAAGATGCCCAAACAATTAGACCCCAAGACATTACAGAAGATAGCCAACGACCAGAAAGCACAACAACAAGCAGAATTAGTGCAACAGACCAGAACGGATCTCAGCAATCACCAAGCGATGAACAGCACAACGTACCCGTTGAACAGCCTCCCGCCATTCAATACATCGACCGAGAAGTAATTGTCGAAGTTGAGAAGATTGTCGAAGTTGAGAAGATTGTCGAACTTATTAAGGAAGTTCCTGTTGAAGATCACAGTCGAATGGCAGAGTTAGCTAAAGAAATTGACAATCTATTAGGTGAGTTAAAGAATAAAGAACATACAATTGGCAAGCTTAAAGCTGAAATTGTTGTACTTGAGAATCCAATTGAATTTGTTATTAATGCAGCAATGATTGGCGATACATTTCCAGAAGAAAAATCATTGGGACAGTTGTTTTGTTTAACTGAACGTGGCGGAATTAAAGTATTCAAATGGAACGATGAGAAGTGGATCCCTGTAAACAAAGAGCAAAATGATTCATACCTATTAGATGATCCTGTTAAAGATGGTATTATAACTATGTTAGCAACAGGCGAGCTTTCATGGGAATTATTAACTCTTAACGAACAAGAAGCTATTGAACCATTGCTTAAGGACAACTTTAAACTTGCTGGAAGATAAAAAAGTAATAACAGAGCCTGATCTCGATTATTCTAGATCATTTAAAATTCTTCTTGTGGATTTTGAATGGGAAGAGATTACTGCCATCACAGAAGCAATTAAAAAACTACCTGGTCCTGTCAGTTTATTTCTTTATGGAAGTAACGATAAGAACCCTGCGTGGTGTATAGCACAGTCTAAAAATTGTCAAAGTGTATTATTAAACATGGTAAACTTTGGACAGTGTGAAAGATTAAAAGGGTTCTTATTAGGAGAACCAAATGTATTCACATATGGATATCATGATTTAGATGAACTATTTCATAGAAAAGTTATTGACTCATTAAGCTGGCTTGCTGTAAGCTATGATCAGTGGCATAGAATCAATGAGGTGAAGAATGTCAACGTGGAAGCTTAGTACTGCTGAAAAGAAATCTTGTACACAAATTGAATATTTTAAGAAAGGCGAATTAGTTGCTCAACGAGAAATTGGCTGGCGTTGGTGCTGGGCTCGATATAGTGAAAAGCCAGATCTTAGCAATTACAATCTTGAAAAAGATCAAATTGAACTTTATTCGCTAGGCGACATTGATGATATGGAGCAGGATGATGGCTGTTGGGAATCATGGTCATGGCCTGAAGACGTAGATGCTGAAGAAGCTGAACGTCTCGAAAGCATCTACGAAGAAGAATATGATGAAGGACTCGAGAATGAAGGCTGGGTACTAGATGATACCGAGTATTGGATCAGCGGCAAGCTTGATCTCGAACAGGAAATTAAGTGGTATATTAATGGGGCTGAACCACTTGTAGTTGTCGATCAGTGGACACGGGATGATCTCAGAGTTGAACATCGTGTTACATATCCCTCAACACATGCTGAATTTGGCACTAAGCCAGATATTTCAGGGTATGACATTGAAGATCAACTGGATATTACAGCTTTAGATATTCCTGTTCTTAATTTCCGCAATGGTAAGACAATTGAAGATGTATGGGAATTTCCTGAGGATATGCCTAAGAAAGAACAGAATTGGTTTAAGAAGCATTCATGGGCGAAGTGGGCTAACCAATTGACGATGTTTGGGAATTTCCTGAGGATATGCCTAAGAAAGAACAGAATTGGTTTAAGAAGCATTCATGGGCGAAGTGGGCTAAAGCAGGCTGGACTACTCAGAATATTCAAGTATGGGTCACAGGCGAGCTAACTATTACAAAGGATGAGGAAGAATAATGAGTTTTGAATACGAAGATATTAGGCAGAAGGGTACACTTGTTGAAGTACATAATAATGATATCAACAAGGCCATGCGTAAGCTAAAGAAGGTAGTACAAGCAGAAGGCATTTTCCAGACATTACGTGAGCGTGAGCGTTTTGAGAAGCCATCAGTGAAGCGTAAGAAGGAAATGGCCCGTGCTGTTAAGCGTTGGCAAAAGAAGATTCGTGATTATCGTGAATTAGGTAAAACTAATCAGGTTCGGTAAAAAAATTAAAAATTTTTAGTATAAACACTTGATTTTTTGTTCTAAAATGCTATATAGTATTGTAGCAGTGCTAAATGATTAGGCTGCTACATATATCTTGCTTTTAAAGGAGATAAATTATGAACGCAAGAACTTTTGATCTAACTCCCTTTCACCGTGCAACTATTGGTTTCGAACAGCTTTTTAATGAGTTGGATCGATCCTTTGCAAACTCAGTGAACCAGGGTTACCCTCCCTACAACATCATTAAGAGTGATGAAGATCATTATAATATTGAGTTAGCAGTTGCCGGATTCAGTATGGATGAACTATCAATTACACTTGACAAGGATCAATTGATTATTGAAGGTCATCCAACCTTTAAGGAATTTTCAGATGAAGAGCATGTTGAGTGGAAGAATGGAGAAGATCCAAGACATTTCCTACACAAGGGAATAGCTAATCGCACCTTCATTCGCACATTCAAGATTGCTGAACATATGGAAGTGACAGGTGCTGATCTAGAATTAGGCATTCTAAAGATTACTTTGGAACGTAATGTTCCTGAGGAACTACAGCCTAAGAAGATTGCTATTACATATAAATCCTAATATAATACAATACATGGTGGGTATTCTGCCCACCATGTTAAATACATTGAGATGGGTAAAATGTCATCAGATTTTGAAACAAAGAAAAAAGTAGCGATTAGATTGGATATTGCTCCACCTTCGCAATTTAAAGTTATATTCATTAATGATAATGTTACTACTGTAGACTTTGTTTGTACTGCATTAATGACATTCTTTGGATATAATCAAGAAGGTGCGGCAGCACTTACAGTTCGTATTCATGATGAAGGAATGGCAATTGTGGCGATAATGCCATATGAACTAGCTGAGCAAAAAGCATTAGAAGTTACTGCAATTGCTCGCAGTAATGGGTTCCCTCTTAATATTAAAATTGAACCTAACCATTAATTTCAATCATTTTAGGAAAATAAAATAGGTTGTGTGGACTGTCATCTTGCCTGCCTCTAGGATGACAGACAAACCTAACATTATTTAGAGTTTGATCAAAATCATTGTGTACATGACCAAAACACCATGTTTTTATTTTCCTATTTTTATCAAACTCTAATACTCTAGGAAGAAAACTACTGCCACATCTGCTATAATGCACTGGATGTTGTTCTATTAGAGTATCCATAAAACAATTATATGGTGCTGTATGTGTTAATATTACTATTTCTCTGACATTTGAATCATGTGTTAATTTATCCACTATTTCACACATTACATTAGCATCTTCTTTTGCAGTATGATACACTTCATGCATGAATGGCTCACTGAATATATTATTATTTGCCAAATATGAATAAGCTTCTTCCTTACTGATTTCTGGTTCCATAAAATCATATGTCCACCAACCATTAGCTCCTACAAAAGCAACATTGTCTATTATTATTGCACTTCTGTTCAGATATTGTATATTTTGGTACTTACTAAATCGGTGACGTAATTTTGCATTATGTTCTTGAAGATTGCACTGATTGTTATGTTCATGATTGCCATCAACGAATATTACATATTTGTAATGCTTGCTAATATCGATCACAGTGCGATAGGTATCTTCAATATCAAAATTAACATCACCTAACACCACTGCTATCAAACTAGTACCAATACCTTCCCAATTGATTTTTGCATCTATAGGCCAAAAATTATTATGCAAATCGGAAACAAGATCAAATTTCATTTTCTATTGACATCACTTATCTTTTACTATATAGTTATAGAATGCGAATTATATTTGATGAAAAATTGGTGCCAGAACTACAAACACGCTATATCGTATTGGAATTAGATACGGTTATGCAACCTGCTATGGAAAAACCATTGACGCTTTACGCATTAATTGAAGATTTGGACATTAACATTTTGACTAATTTAGTTGATCTGTCAGTACAACATGCTCAATTGATTAAAGATTATAAAGATGGAAATTGGGACGCTGCTGAAATTAATGCAAATGCATTGATGGGTTCTTGGCGAAATTCAATTGACGAGTTTTATGAACTTGTTATCCAAACTTGTAAAGAATATAGAAGTACTAATACCACATGGAATGGTATTAGATACACTACACCCTCTGAGGAATAAAAATGCGTCGCCATTACATTGAAGAATCTGAACTAGTTAATCGTCTTCGCACTCGTTTTGATATCATAAAGCCATATGCTCTACCATGTGGCGAATGGGATATTTGGCATGAAACAACCAAAAAGGAAAAGCCTGTTGCTTACTTCATCACAGAAACTCTGCCAGAATTTTTAGATAAGATTTTAGATAAGATCCCAACTCCCATTGATGATATTCGTTACTATTGTCGTAACCGTTTTTATCGCAAGAGTCATGTGCTGCCCTGTTACTTTAAGCCAGGTGAATATCATGATCTTGATGAGCGTTTGCTACATGGTGTTATGAACTCACTAGTTGACTTTGTCGAGGTTGAAAAGGCTTATAAGAGTCGTTGGTGTAATATCGACGAAAGTAAAAAGTCCAAATGGAAAAATGGACGTTGCCCAGAACTTGGCCTTGAATATCTTGCGTGGGAAATGTCGTTAGATGAACCCTCATTGGATATAACAGAGCGAGCTGATAGCCAAGCAGCAACAGCACGAGAGATCAAAGCAATTTATGATTGGTGGAAAGTTACTCGTCCTGCACGCCCAGATCCATATGATGCAAGCGGTTGGAGTGAATACTGCGAAAAGAGCGAAGAACAAGGGTACAAGATTTTTAATAATAAGGAAAAAAATCCTGAACTAGCAGAACTTTCTACTGTAACACATAAGAAGTTGCGTGAGATTGAAGCAGCATACGATGCTGAAGATGAAGCTATGCTTATTCGTATTATTAAGATTCGTCGTTCACTTTGGGCCTAATATGAAAAATATTCTTGTTGTTTTTTTTGCATTAGCTCTTAGCGGCTGTGGCATTGTTTATGATCATGTTGATCCACGTCGTGGACTTGCGCCGCAAACGCCTGCATTACTTACTGCAAGCGAAAATATTGGTGCAACATCAACTAGCCCTGTATTAATTAGAATTTTTAAACAATCAAATGAACTTGAACTATGGCGTAAGACATCTAAAGGTGATTACGCTCTCGTTAATATCTTTACAGTATGTACATATAGTGGCGAGCTTGGCCCAAAACATCGAAGTGGTGATCGACAAGCTCCTGAGGGTTTTTATAGTATTAGTGCTAATCAATTAAATTATCACAGTATTCGCTTTCTAAGTTTGAATACAGGTTACCCAAATAACTATGATCGTGTTCATAAGTCAGCTGGTTCATCTCTTATGATTCACGGAGGATGTGACAGTGCAGGCTGCTACGCAATTCAAGATGCTCCCATGCAAGATTTGTTTGCTGCTGTCAGAGATGCACTTAAAGCAGGACAAAAGTCAGTACAATTACAGATTTATCCATTTCGAATGAGTGGAATTAGTATGTTGCTTAATCAAGATAGCAAGTATATTGATTTTTGGAATCAACTTAAAGTAGGTTATGACAAGTTTAATCTAACACATCATGATTTAGATGTTGAAGTACAACATGGAAGATACGTGATTAATTAAATGTTCTATGTTGAAAATACTTGCAATTTTAATTCCGACGAGATAAAGTTTCTTCAATATGTATTAAGTGGAGAGTTTTCATGGTTTTATCAAAGAGAGAAAAACCATGACGACACTGCTTTTTATTTTCTTGTGCATACACTAATGCATAGAAATACAGATGGAGAACCGGTTACTGGAAATATTAATTCACCATATTATGACATTTGTATTAATATTTTTAAAAAATTCTGCAAAGAAAATAATGTAGAAGTTAATACAATTTTCAGAGCTGCTCTTAATAGTACGATGCATAGCCCATTAGAAATGACCAGAATTCATACTGATCATAAATTTGAACATAAAAATTTTGTGCTGTATATCAATGAATTTGAAAATGGACAAACATGTATATTTGATAATGATTATAATCTGATCAAACAAGTTGAGCCACAATTACATAAAGCTATCGTATTCTCAGGTGAGCCACATGCTCACAAATACTGCTTATATAATGAGCGTAGAATTATTTTGGTGATAACTTTTAATTAAGTTTTCGATAAATATTTTACAATGATAGTTCAAAGAGAGTCTGAAACACAATACTGGCAATTAATCAAACACATTGGTATGTATAATAACCGATGGGAAGAAAGCGTTGACACAAAAGCTAGTATTATATTAGAGCTGGTATCTACTTTAGATGTCAACTCAACATCAATTTTGTTCACAACATTTAACCCAATTGCGTTAACATTAGCTAAAAATTATTCAGTCACTATTCATTGTGACCCTGCACTTGCAAAAATATTTGATTTCTCTAATGTAACTAAAGTTGTTGAATCATTAGATAATATTAATTCCAAATACAACATTGTTATAGCATTAGATGAATACTTTACCTATGCTGATTCTGAGATAATTCAAAGAGAATTATTAGATAACTTAGCTAAAGTTACCGACAGATGGTTAATTACCACACTGCAAGACTATAAGAACTTTGCACCTCATAAGAAAAACCAAATTGATTCTACTAGTATCAATGGTAATAATAACTACATTATGCTAGAAAATAGCATTGCTGACAAAACAGACAAGCAGTTATGGAATCACTATTGGTATTGTATAAAAGATCATCGAGATCTTTTAACCATTGGACCAAATAAACGTCGTACTATGTACTTCAAACAGTTGGCCAAATACAGCAGCGATGCTGGCAGTAAACAATATGTCATTCAGAAAAACTTGCTCTATAAAGGTTTTTTCAGTAAAATGTTTGAACATATTATTACTGTGAAATTTTAAATGATCAATTTAGACCTTGAAAAACAAATTAACCAACAGATACAAGCAACCATTCAAGATTATTTGAATGGTGATGCACTTAAAGCAAGTATTCAAGAAAAGATAGATGCTGCGGTTGGCAACATCATTAGTAATGTTGCAGGTAAAATTTATTCAGAATTATCAGCGTCCGATGATATTAAAAATCATATACTTGGCATTATTAAATTAGAAACAAATCAGCATATTCACACACAAAGTAGAAGTCTTGTTCAGCAAGAGCTTGAAATAGTCCCTGTTAAGGATATTGTTGAACGATTAGTAAAAAATGAAATTACAATAACACTTGACAAGATGGACTTTCCAAACGAAAGTATACCATTATCATCGATTGCTTGGAAACCTAACGCAATATCAGGTGATTATGTATCCGGCGGATTAATTAAAAATTTTAGTAGTACTGGTATTGATGACAAAGCAACTGCTGCACAATTAACTATATTAGATGATCATGTGGTAGTTGAAGGTGAATTTACAGCGTTGAATATTACTGCTGCTGATACTATCACCGCAAAAAATTTAAGTTTGACAGGCACATTAGAAATTGGCACAGATATCTTAGATCATGGGCCATTCAGCCAAATGATACAAATGCATAGTCAATTGATTTTTGATCAATCAATTGAACCTTTTAAAGGACTATTGAAAGATGGCTCTCCTATTATTAGCGGCGATAGTATCTCTACAAGTGTTTCACAAAGTAATCTACGAAGAGTAGGTAATTTGCAGGAACTTAATGTATTAGGGGATGCGAAATTTAGTGACACTGTTTATATAAGTTCATCAGGCAAAGTTGGAATAAACACCGACGAACCACGTGGAGCATTAACCATATGGGATGAAGATTCAGAAGTATCTTTTACTAAAATAGGTACTCGTACAATGTTTGTTGGTAGCACACGTATTGGAAATCTGGCACTTGGTACTAATAATCAACCTCAAATAATATTAAAAGAAGACATCATTGAAATGAATAATCCTTTAAGAATAATGGGAATTAAATTCTCTGTTAATGGAACTATCCCTGATTATGTTGGTGAACCAAACGAAGTAGTTTTTGTTTTAGCTTCAAATGAAAATCATCCAAAGTTTTATATGTGTCAAGGAGGAAATAGATGGCAGGCTTTATAGCATGGCTACTTGCTCCTTATCATATTTGGAAATATAAAAGAGCTCGTCGCAAGATATTACAAGAATTACGAAACAAGGATCCATTTATCTACTGATGATATTAGGTATTAATGCTCTCAACCATGATGCAAGTATATGCCTCGTTAAAGGTAACGATATAAGATTTGCCGGACATTCTGAACGATATAGTCGTCGAAAGAATGACAAAAATTTAGATCATAAACTATTAGATGATTGTTTTAATTATGGAACACCAACTGAAATAGTTTGGTTTGAAAAGCCATTTAGCAAAGCAATGCGTCGATGGTATTCAGGCGAAACTCCTATATTTCAAAATACAAAAAAGTATCTTAAAGAAAACAGTTTAAATCATTTACCAATTACATATGTTCCTCATCATGCTGCCCATGCTGCAATGGGATTCTATACCAGTAAGTTTCCTAATGCTACTATTATAGTTGTTGATGCAATTGGAGAATGGGATACTACTAGTATTTGGTCAGCTGATAGTAAGGGATTAAAATGCATCTTTAGAACAACATATCCTAATAGTATGGGATTGTTCTATAGTGCTGCCACGGAAGCTATTGGTCTCAAACCCAATGAAGAAGAATATATTCTGATGGGAATGGCTGCATATGGTAAGCCAACATACACAAAATTATTGAAAGATAAGTTATTCAAAATTTGGGATGGTCCCAGATCTAAACTAAGATATAATCTACATCGTGGGATGAAACCATGGATTACTATACATCCCGATGATTACATAAACTTTGCTGCCAGTGTTCAGCAGATATTTAAAGAGTATATGATTAGTTTGTGTGCATATGCTCAAGTTCATATTCCCAGTAAGAATTTAATTATTACTGGCGGCGGCGCACTTAATTGTGCAGTCAATGGTGAAATTGATCAGTTAAAAGCATTTGATCGTATTTGGATTCCACCTAACCCAGGTGATGCAGGATTAAGTTTGGGAGCAATAGCTTATCATACTAAGCAGGCTGTTAATTTAGATCATGCCTACCTAGGGCACGACATTAAGAAACATGTTGATATTCGCAGTGTAATTGATTACCTTCATCAAGGACAAGTAATTGCTGTTGCCAGCGGCCGTGCAGAATTTGGCCCAAGAGCATTAGGTAATCGCAGTATATTAGCAGATCCGCGTTGTATTAACATTAAAGATCAAGTTAATGCTGTTAAAAAGCGTGAACCATTTAGACCATTTGCTCCTGCTATATTAGCTGAACATGCAGATGAATATTTTGAATTGAATCATAATTGTTATGATTATATGCAGTTTGCAGTTAAATGTCGTCGTCCTGATCTATTTCCTGCTATTATACATGAAGACGGAACCAGTCGGGTGCAAACGGTAAACAAAGATAATCCTAGTATACTACGTCCAATATTAGAAGCATGGTATGAAAAAACTGGATGTCCAATGCTATTGAATACAAGTATGAACATTAAAGGCGAGCCGTTAGTTAATACTGTGTGGGATGCCAGAATGTTTAGCTTATCAAATAAGGTACCTGTATTTTGACAACAATAACTATAGTTGGCGATAGTTTTACACAGTATTATGAAGGAACATATCTAGAGAAGATATGTAAATCTTTAAATTTAGAAGTATTAGACCATGTAGGATTTCCAGGTGGCGATCAGTACAAAATTTATGCTCGATTTTTAACTCAACTTGAAAAAAATCCTGACATAATGTTTTGTTGTTATACAGGATTTGATAGACTTTATCATCCAAAATTTTCAATTCAACGATTATTTGATCCAGTTACATATAAATTTTTAAAAGTGTTCACATTAAAATCTAAAGAAGAACAATCACCTGAATTTCAAACGGTAATGAATGCTGCTCAACAATATTACGAACACCTGTATGATCATTGTTATATGAAAACTATGCAAAAATTAATGGTAGTTGACATGCAGAAAAAATGTAAAGAACGTAATATCAAAATGATTAATTTACCAGCATTTGATTCAAGTTTTTTTGAAAAAACACATGGGCTATGGTGTATTTCTGAACCTAAAGGATTAATGAATCTTAGTAAATTAGATGATTCATCGTGGCAAGCACATACAAGCGATAAGAGAAAAAATCATTTCACTGACAGCGGGCATGACATATTAGCGAAAGAATTAATTCCTCATATCGAACGATTAATTAACTCGGGACCTGAAGAATTCTTAGGATTTACTTTTCTTTACCCACATCATTTTAAATCTTGAGATTTCATTAATTTCTTCATTAAACTTAATGGATGTTCAACAGTGTTATTTTTACTAAAGAGCCCATATGAATTTCCTAATGTCATCTTTTTATAATTTTCAATTAATTGACGATTTTTTGTTTTGAAAAGTTCTCTATTGTCGTAGTTAATACTTTTACGAGCTCTCATATCAGCAATATATTGATCTACTCCTCCAGGCAACAGATTATGCATTATTGGTATTGCAAATATACCTCGCATTGCTGACATTGCTTCTTCGGGTGTAATAGATTTATTATTAAAATCGCTGTATTTGATAGCAAGTTCTAAATAATCTTCATATTTTCCCCAAGGGCTAGTCCACCCTGTCCCCCAATATTTTTCTTTACCTTCAGCTAATACATAATCTCTGAAAGGATCATTTCTGGCTTGATTAATTTCAGTTCGATCGTTAATTCCCGGCTCAATGAATAATGGAGTAAAGATAAAATGATCTAATAGATTTTTACCTTCAGCCGACAGCAACCATTCATATGTTTGTTTTAGTTCTTCTTTTGTTTCAGTTGGTGCACCTGCAATATACGAACCACTAGTAAGTGCAGTATCACCTAAAACATCTCTAAAATTATAAAGTAGATCTTTAATTTTTTCTCCATCAGTCATTTTTCCTATATACGGACCAACTTCTTTTTTCATTGATTCAATACCAAAAATTACGCCTGCACAGCCGGCATCTTTAAACATCTGAGCTTGCTCGCGTGTTTTTATAGTATCTAATCGTGCATAAGCACCCCATCTAACATCAATGCCAGTTTCTTCTCTGATGCGTATTAGGTATTTTAATTTCTCAGGATAATCATTGATCATATGATCGACGAACATATAAACTCTGACACCAAAGTTTTCATAATTACTTACTATTTCATTCTTAACACTTTCATATGTCCTACAATATTCATGCGGTCGTTTACCTAATGCACTGTAAGTACAAAAGCTACAACTAAAAATACATCCATCTGCAATTTGTGATATTAATGCTTCATTGGGGGAGATGTTATCTCCAATATCAGTTTTAAATCCAAAATCGCTATAATCTTTAACCGGGCCTGTAATTACAATCTTAGAATCTCTAATTTTTCCTTTAATTGTTTTATGCGGCAAATAACCAGTACGACAAAATTCACCAATTACTGCAGGGTTTGGCCCCATAACATAATAATCAATGAACAAATTTAACGCATCTAACCCCCACGCTCTAATATCTTTAGGATCAATGAACTTATAATCTCGAATATCAAAGCCACCCATTATTACTGGAAACTTATATTTCTTAGCAAGTGTGCCCAATGTCATTAGAAAATTAAATGTTCGTTTACCCCAAAAATCTCCAAGATCTGGAATAGTACGTTTGGTTTCTTCAGCATGAAACGCATAATCTAATCTATTAACACTAGTTATAAAGCTACTACTAATACAGATTAGTACAGGTTGACCTTGACTGAAATCATTTAAAATATGTTCCAATTCTTCATTATTAAATGAAGTGCAATGATGTACTTGTTTTACTTCGAACCCTTCTTGCCTCATTGCATAAGTTAATCGAAGCAAAGCAGACGATTTGAGGAAGATATAATCTAGATTCCACATATCATCAAAATCTTTGCCTGCGTGATCGCCAAAGAATATTATTTTTTTGATCATTTAAAAGTTAATGCTTCGCTATATTTAGATACAAGGCTTCTCTCTTTTAATATCTGCGTTTTAATACGTATATCGTCAGTGTCACATGCTGTTGTATACCAAGTTGGTAAACTGTTTAGGAAATCATTGAAATCTGTTAAACATACTTTAAACACTATATCTTTAATTTCATTTGCAAGAGCTTGATTTTCCTTAGGAGTATATAACAAGCCCAAAGATGAAAATTGAAAGTCAGGAATATTTACATCTACTCCATTTGGCACATCAGGAAATTTATAATGTCTATTTTTTAGACTAGTAACCAATGCTTTTGAATCAGTTACATCATCTTGATTTTGAACAGTATAATCAGTTTCGCCGGTTAACATCGACTTAGAAATTTCAGTCGCTGTATTGTAGTTTATGGTCTCTACATTTTTAATACCAAACTTATCTAAAAATGCTTGATTGTTGATCTTATGCAAATTCGACTGTAGTGTACTAGCTGTAAACACTTTGTCCTTGCTCTTTAGTAAAGCTACAAGTTCTTCAATTGAGTTGATTTTTGAACTTTTTGGTACAACAATATTTGAACTTGTAGTTAATATAGAAGACACAAAAACAAAATCATTATCTCTATCGTATGAGTTAGGAAACTGTAAGCCATTTAATGAGAAATTTGAAGTTGTACCCCATACTAACACACGCTCCTTAGCTCGGGCAGCAACCAATGCACGTTGATCAGCAATCTCTCCGCCTGCTCCTGCTAATACAGTATAAACAAACTCATACTTTGTTTGTGCAGTATTAAGCATTGAAGTAAATTTCATTCCTGAAATTCCAATGGTGCTTGTAAGAGGAAATCTACTATAAATGTTTACTTTTGCAGTTTCTGCATGTACAGCGGTTGCTGTTAACATTAAGCCTAAGGCAACTGATGTTATTCTACCCATTTGATGTTCATCTTTCCTATTGAATATCTTTTAGTTAAAAATGTTTTAACAAATTGAAATTTATTTTGAATCAACGCATATTTATTGAGGTAATAATCTATAGCCTCAGTTCGAACTTGATGTCCGTGATGATTTCCAATCACACGTTTAATTAGATAAGCATCTGGCTCAATTAAATGTGAAGTTGGTTTTGGAGCAGCAAATACTGTGGGATCCCAGTCTGGATATATGATATGATTTACCATACGTTCGCTTGTATGCACAGAGCTATATCCTGCTTGCTTTTTTAACTCATGTTTAAAAAGTTTTACTTGTCTTTCAAAAAATAGTTCGTAAAAATCTTTATTTGTTTCTAAAACACGTTTAATCATATGACTTTGTTTAATAGGAATTAACGGAAAATCTCTAGACCAAAAAAACAGCTCGCTGACTAAATCGTCAGGTGTTTGCTTTCTTCTAACATTTTCTAATTCTCGCATAGTCATGTCATTGAAATTAAAATATAGGCTTTCTTTATTCTTAAGGTCCAACGACAATATTGGCTTTTCAAATCCTTTAACAATACAGGCATTACGTGTAGGATTTTTTACCTGAGAGTTATACTTTAATAGTGCATAACTATACATTCGCGGAATACTAAGGTATAATCGTTGACTACCATTATGAAACTTATCATCTTCAAGACCCAACGACCCAAATGATTTCTTGTAATTTTCAATTGCATCAGCACTGATATCAATCGTTGTAATTTTTGTATTTGGACTAATTTTTGCCACTTTCTTTAAGATTGGTAATGCAGCGTAATCATACTCTAGATACTCACTGACCATATCATCCTTAAGCATTGCGGTATGATCCATTTTACTAACAATATCATTGTAATTGACAATCTGAATTTCATCAATGAAGATATTGTTCTTTAAGAAAGTCCATAAAATTTGAGTCGAGTCGCTACCGCCACTAAAGCTTAAAATAACATAGTTATACTTGTCTCTAATCTGCTGAGCTCTCATTTTATAAAGAGTTGATATATCTGACTCGGGTTCAATTTCCCAATTAATATTATCAAATACATCCTCATTAAAATGAAATGTGATCGACGAATTATAATCTTTGTTAAGCAGCATATCGTCAAATGCTGCTGCTCTAGATAGATATACTTTATCGTTATAAAAATAGTGCCCTTGTCTTAAGTACATGATAACCTTTACTTGGTAATATTTTTTGGACCAAAACTTAATAAAGGCGTTACTGTTAACGCAACTCTAGGATGATTTGGATCAATTCCTTCTACGCCATGATAACGTTCTACTACTAAACTATGCCAAGTTTTAGCAGGCAAATGTTCAGACTCTATTAGAATTTTATTTTCGTCATATACTGATGTTATAACATTTGGACCGCCGGTGTCAATAATATAGTTGTAGGCAATACGTCTATCGCCAGGAAAAGCAGGGTTATCTTTGTGTATGGGTATGCCAGCATATATCACTTGATATTTTGCATAAAACTTACCTTTGATATTATTATTAAGCCAGTCTAATAGATCTTGTCGTACGGGTTTATATTGAAATGTGTCAAAATCTTTAACTAACATATTTTCACAAGGTTTGTTAATTATATCATTGACACTTTCTAATAGATGGTCAGGAACTGATGGGAAATTCAAATATTTAATGTACATGAAGATAATCACTTATAGTAGTAATCGTGTCTATTACAGTTTCTTTTTTATACTTTGCAATGCTTTTTTCTAATAGATCCACGTACTGATTAATTTCTTTTGCAGTCTTAGGTTCTTCTCTTACAATAAAAAGTATCTTACGATAAGCATTAGTAGGATGTTTTAAATATACACTTTTATGTTTAGTTCTCAGATTATTCCAAGCAAAACTATTAGTGTCACTTAGAATAGGCAATGAAAATTTATGATCAACTTCTTTGTCAACGGGATCTAAAATTAAGCTAAGTGTTTCAAATGGATTAGTATCAACTAGTTTAATTCGTATAGCAGTGGGAGCATCTATCATACTTGTTAAATCCCTGTGTAAAGGCACATTTGCTCTGCTGCTCCACATGCTCCATCTAAAGTCTTTTCCGCCAACAAATGGCATATAATCATGTATCTGTTCAAATAATTCAGGAAACTCGATATACGCTTCGGGACAAGGATTAGTTGTAAACGAGCCACCTGTCCAATTTGGACTTACACTATTAATGGATAGATATGAATTAGCAGGATCAATACTGTTTACTTTGGATGAAAAATCTGAGATTCTTTTGGATATGGATCCAGCCTGTGTAAAGAAAAAGTTAACAAATCGTTCGATATCATTGGGTAATATATTGGGAATATCAAAAGGAACAAACAGATACTTGCCGAATGATCTTTCTAAATCCAAATATAATTCTCTATCCAAAAATTCTAATTCTTGAGCTCGCATATTTGTAAAATTTTCTTTAGTTTCGGATATCATGTTATATTTAAACAACTCGATTGACATCAATTGAATTTATGCTATTATCATAATATGACACAACGTATCGGCTTTTGCTGCAAATGGATTGATGGTCCCTCTCAGATTAATGGGATCAATCAAAAAGACACTGCCAAAGAGTTCAACACTGGTACCACAACTGTTGCTTGGCTTAAGCGTCAAACAACTGCTGTTGCTGAACAGAAGTTATGGGATCTAATGGTAGCTAACCTAGATTCGGTATATAAACTAGTAAAGAAAGTTGGAGCTTTAGATGAGCATTTTAGAATGGTTCGAATTAGCAGCGATGTGCTGCCTGTATATACAGAGCCAAATTTTGGGTATTTTTATAATCAACCAGGGGTACGAAGCTATGCTGAAAGAAAATTCAGCGAAATTGGGAGAATGGCTAGACTTCATAACGTGCGTCTCAGTTTTCATCCTGGGCAGTTTTGCGTTTTGGCAAGTGATAATGACGATGTTGTTCGCAGGTCTATAGAGGAGTTTGAATATCATGTTGACATGGCACGTTGGATGGGCTACGGACGAGAATGGCATGAGCACGGGTTCAAAATCAACGTACACATTGCTGGACGTCGGGGCCCTGCCGGAATTGTCGCTGCTTTGGGTCGTCTTAGCCCTGAGGCTAGGAATCTTATAACTATCGAAAACGAAGAAAATGCGTGGGGATTAGATGAGTGTCTTACTATTGGACGTGATGTTGCTATCGTTTTGGATGTACATCACCATTGGGTCAATACGGGAGAGTACATTTGTGCCACTGACGATAAGGTCAAACAGATTGAATCTAGTTGGCGCGGTGTTAGGCCTACTCTACATTATAGTTGTAGCCGTGAGGATATATTGGGACATCATGATCCTGTTGTAATGCCTGATATGTTTGATCTACTAGACAATGGTTATAAGAAGCAGAAGTTGCGAGCACATAGTAACTTCATGTGGAATCAAGCTGTTAATATGTATGTTAGCGAATTTTGGCCTATGTTTGATATCCAAGTTGAAGCTAAGGCTAAAAATCTAGCCAGCTTTGCATTGTATGAAGAAATTAAAAATTATGCTAATCCAGCTTGAAAACTTAATTAAAGAAACTGAGCAATGGCGTGAATATCATCGTCAACATCGAAATGTAATCGATGCATCTGCTTGTGCGATTCGATTAACTGCGTTGCGTGAGGCATACGAAATAGTTAGAAAAAATATTAAATCGTAATTAATTTTACCAAAATATTAAATTTATGTTGCACTGCCAGGTAAATTGTGTTATCTTATTATAAATAAATGTAGTAAAGCATTTATTCAAAAAGGAGATACAGATGTCTAAGGCTTATGATACTACTAAGATGATTGAAGATTATAGTCGTTCAGCTCGTATGATGTTTGCTTTGGTACAACCAGCAGAGCTTCGTACTATTCTAGAGAAGAGTTTGGATCTACAGGTTGAAACAGCCAAGTATGCAACCAAGACTGTTACTGACTCATTGAGCATGTTTACTACTGCAAAGTAAAATAATTTGACTCCTATTCTTAAGCATATATAAGTGTGCTTATCGATAGGAGTCAATTATGGAATACATTATTATTCTTGCTATTCTTGCTGCAATTGGTTATGGTCTTTATAAGATGCTAACCAAGAAGGAAACAATAGCAGAAGCAGTAACTGAAATTAAAAATGAAGTTGTTGCAGAAGTTAAAAAGGTTGAGGAAACTGCTAAGACTGTAGAAACTAAGGTTACAGCCGAAGTTGCTAAAGTTGAAGAAGTTGCTGTAGTAGAAAAGGCAGCCGTAGAAGTTGCTGTTAAGAAGACTGCCGCAAAAGTAAAGAAGACTGCTGTTAAAGCAGCCGCAATTGAAAAGGCAGTTGCTGCAAAGGTAGCAAAACCAAAGACTAAGAAGACCAAAGTTTAATTTGGTATACTAAAATAGGGTAGTTTAACTACCCTATTTTTTTGACTTAAGTATACTTTACTGTTTGTATACTGGAACGCTGTTTAATTAATTCTTCAATTTCAGCATTTCCAATCTGATCTTGCCTTGGAGCAAATCTAGCACGAGGACGATCTGGAGTATTCTTTTCAGCTGGTCCTAAATAATAAGCAGCCATACTTTGGCGAATCATATCATCCGGACAACTTAATGGTAAAGGCAATCCATGCCAACTATTCTGTGTTGTGTTGAATAAGACAGCACGATTAAATTTAATATCAACTGTTTTGACATGAGCTAATGGTTGATTAGTTTCTTCGTTATGACTCCAAAGTTCTAATCCGCCACCATATGCTGTATCCCAATCTTTACTCAAATAAACAATAATGTTTAATCTACGCTGAAGACCTAGCTTAGGATGAATATTGTAATCCAAATGCATATTTAGATTTCCACCATTCATGTGTGCATGCCACCCGCCACCATGTAAGCCAACATCCATTTCAATATCATAGTGAAATGTTGTTTGTTTTACTAGTTTAGTAAACTCTGCACTATTTAAAAAATTAAATGCTTTATAAGTGGTTCTAGGGAACTTATCCCAGTGATTACAAGCTTTTTTATTTTCGATAGCATTGTTGTAATGTGCGTTCCAAACTTTATGATCATCATATTTAGGAAATTCGTTGTATAATTCCTCTGCAATTTCAGAAAGCCAAAAATCATCAATGACAACATGTTGAAATGGTTTCGCTGTAACATATTCTGCACTGGCAGTACGCCAGTCAATATCTTTTCTAATCATTTTAATTCTCGATAAATGCACCATTGGGAGCTACATTGCCTGCAACCCCTGTCCTAGCAATTTCCAATGTTTTATCAGCAGGAAGGAACTTACAGAATAGATGTTCAATATCAATATAGCCTTTATTATTAACCTTATCTTGCATATGCTTGCTCATAATACCCAACTGTGTGATAAAATCATCTAGCAGTGAAATATCTAAGCTATAGACACGCAACATATATTGCAGACTTTGCCCAACATATTCCATCGGGAATTGACTTAGCATCTTCTTACTAACAACATACTTACCCTTGGCGTCTGCTTGCTCATAACGTGTGATGTCAAAATTATCTGTTAGCCAATATCTCCCACTTACTTTGAACACACGATCACAATCAGCAAACCACTCATGCTTCTTTGCCAGCTTAAAGAACTTGCTGACTACAACAAGTTCAGTTAGATTCTTTACAGTATCCTGATGTGTAACATTGGTGGCAATCCAATTTACATTAGGGTCCTTACTGAAATCAATGAACTTGTCAACACTAGCAACTAGCTTGTTTTTAAGTTCGCCTTCAATTCCAGGAATACCACAATCAGTCATAATAATAAAAGCATTAGGAATACGTTCTTTAATAGACTCTACTGTCTTAAGAGTCTGCTCAACACGCTCCTCAGGTGAATAAACACTAAACTTAGCATTAGCTGCTGATGTTACTAATACGCCATATTTCATAGTTTAATCTCCAACCAGTCTGGATTTGCCAGTGTCCAATCTACTACCTGTGCAATACGTTCTGTTAGTGCAATACGAGGTTCCCACCCCAAGCTCTTCATAAATTCGCCACTGAGACTATAACGAAGATCGTGCCCTGGACGACTACTGTGGAAATCTACCATTTCATAATTGAGATCTTTTCCTTGTGACTGAGCAATGATTCTGGCTAATTCTAGATTGTTGATCTCTTCCTTGCCAACAATGTTAAATTTTGGACACTTGGCGCCGCCAAACTCTGGGGGCATCTGAAAGTTCTTAAGATCCAACAAAAACATCATTGCATCTGCAACGTCTGCTGCATGGATATAATGACGACTACCTGGAATTGTCTTGCTGCTGTCGCTATGCACTGTGATGCTTTCGCCGTCACGAGCCTTACGAATACACATAGGAATATACTTTTCTGGATGCTGACGTTCACCAAACACATTCATAGTATGTGTTACATAAACTGGCAATCCATATGTGTTTTCAAATGCAACAGCAAGTTCTTCCCCGCCTGCCTTAGCAGCACTGTAAGGGTTGGTGCTGTTATAACGATCATATTCCTTATAGTATACACCATTAGGAGCAGGGCCGAATACTTCATCTGTGGAGAAATAAACAAATCGTTCTAGATTGTCAATGGTGCGAGCATACTGTAGTGCATGTCCTGTACCAACAACATTATCCATAACAAATTCCATCGGGAATTCAATACTGCGATCAACATGGCTACCGGCAGCAAGATGCATAACAATATCAACTTTACCAATCATACTTCGAGTTTGGGGATTGATCTCTGCCTTAAGATCATGATAAACGATCTTAACACGCTTACGTACATCAGCATCGTGTGTCATCATCATGTGATGCAATCTATTTAAATTACCACTATAGTCCAACCGATCCAAACTAACAATGTTCCAATCAGTTGTATTGAGTATTCTGTCGATAACATGATGTGCTATAAATCCAGCTCCACCGGTAATAAGGCAAGTTTTACTCATTGTTTTCCTTCTTCCTATTTCGATAATTTTCCCAATATTGTTTCATTCTTATTGACTGCTGTTTTTTCCGTTCTGAATTATTATCCCATATTTTCTTTTGTGACTTTGACATCTTTTCTAAGTCCTCAGTTGAGTGTAGTTTTCCACTTCTTCGTTTATTGCCTATCAATGACAAGGATACTCTTTTCTTAGTATCTTCTGAATGACCTTTTCCTAAATTTATTAGTCTAAGTTTTTCTTTTTGATCATTTGACATCGGGACCCCTTTATTCCAAGGTGTATTTCCTTTTAATGCCTCAGAAATCTTTTGTTTAGTTTCTTCAGAACGTGTTCTTCCAGTTGGCCAATTTCCAGGTTTAAGTATTTTTTTATTGTTCAAATTATAATATCTCTTTCCTAATTCTTCATCTTTTATCATTGATAACCAACGATATTCGTTTGCTTTAAGTTTATTCTTTTTTATGCCTGACTCTAATATACGTCTTTTAAACTCGCTCGGACGATTTTTGTAGGCCTTCTTCATCCATTTAGATGAACAAATATATCTATCGTTAATTTGACCCCAATGGCTTCCTATGTAATACTTTTTATGGTTAGTATCATACCAAATATAGATAAACCCATACTTTTCCATTTTTTTTACTCCAAAGTTATTTGAAGTATTTATACTCAACCTGCGCCACCTGTAATCAATACGGTCTTTGACATAAGTTCTCCTGAATTTCAAATACTTACTTGTATAAGAGTTGTATTTGCTATAATATGGTTTTCCAACAAAAAATACAATATAAAAAACTGCTTGACTCATCTATAAATATCTATATAATAAGCAGTAATGAGGATTTAGTAATGAAGATGAAGCAATGGCGTTGTGTGGTTACATTGTCAACTGGTTGGAAGACTGAAACTTTTGTTTACTCTTTAGATCAACTCACTGCTATGAAGTTAGCCGAAGCCCAAACTGGCGGCAAATGTAATGCCGCGTTTGAAGTAAAATAATTCCAACATGAAATTCTGGAGAATATGGGCCAAAGCTCTTGGTGAGAAATCTGGAGCAACAAATAAAGAAGCTGATCGCATAGCTTTAATTAGGACATTAATAGTACTTTGTTATATAGTTACTAATATATTCATTG